>MDSY01086446.1_pt1 | contig 11475 bp, 9 predicted proteins | sample 811131 | NCBI WGS metagenome assembly MDSY01 (sample SAMN05326643, study PRJNA326480) | marine metagenome | isolation source: seawater | place: Atlantic Ocean: South West | collected 2010
AGCATTCAAACATTACTTAAATGAAGAATTATATCAGTATTTTCTCGATAAACGAGTTATCTTTTGAGGATAGCAATAACGATATCATTTTCTTTTTGATAATCTTCTTTCTTTAGATGAACAAAACCTTCATCATACGTATCTATTTTTTTTAGATCGTTGATTACCCTATCTGAACCAAAGAAAGGGTGACCAATTACCTCTCCAGTAATATCATGTCCGAGGGTAGCATAGGTAAACCCTTGAACAAAGATAGGATATCGATTCTTAACAACTATTGTGTAAACACCGCTACACCTACTGACTTGGGGAGGTGAAATAGTGATTGGGAACACCCATTGATTCGTATTTGAATTGATAACGGGATGATATGGAGTAAGAGTAAGGGAACTATCGCAATGAGTAATATTTGAAAGTAATTCTTCTTCTCCATAAGACTCAGTATATACGAGACATTCGACTTCACTAACCGGTGTTTCATTATAGTTATTTGGATCACATGTAAGGATGCGATCCCCCTTTTTGAGATATTGTATTTGTTGAATTGTTTTATCTGCCATAAGAACACCACTCGTCCCTATACAACACCCTCCACCCGCATTGTTGTAAGCAGACATATTCCTCAAAGGAGCATTATTCTTCACTGGCATACTCATTCCCCCACCCCTTGTTACAACTGGCGGGTTCACTTTAACAATATCGGGTTTAGGGGGAGGGATTGCTTCAAAAACAGTTGATATATTATCACAAATACGATCAAACATCGGTGTCTTAAAATTAAAGATACCTTTATCTTTGAAATTATTACACATTTCATTCATATATGCCCCTTGTAATGAACGGAGGTAATGAATACCCCATCGCGAAAACCAATCTTCCTTCTCACCATCAGAAGTCATATTTAATGCTTCTTTAACTTGTCCTGTAAAATCAAGAAGTATATTATGAACATAGGTATCTTTTGTTTGGGAGTGATATTCTGTTATTTTTTGACAAAAAACATGAATCATCTCCTTAAAATTATCATTATTAAATTTTTTCATTTCAATACTTTTATTAATTGTAGTGATCGCATCCATCCGTATGAGTTGACGTTGTATCATAGAGACATTACATTTACTTTGCGTTGAAACTAGTTCTTTATCGGGGAGGACTAAGGTGACAGTAGAAAATGGTTTATTTTCCAATTCACTACGATTACCAGGGACACGTTGAACAATTTGTTCTGCCTTTGAAACATCAATATCAAAGACAAAATTCTTACTCTTACCATATTTTAATGAATCAATACTCATTTCAAGGGAACTCGTTCCATCTGGAAATGTTGTCCCATGTGTAAGGTCTATTTTCAGTTTTGGATTGTAGAGTGCTGTTGTAAGGAGATTACTAATTCCATTAATAAAAACACTTCCAAGGATCGAAGCATCGGGAATAAAGGAATATCCGTCTCCACCTGAGATGTTTGATATATTTGATAATAGATTTGAATCAAGGTTATATCCAAAACCATAGGTAGATACCATACATCTAAAATTATAGTCTGTAAAATATTTTTCAAGCATTGCTTCATGTCCTCTAGGGGGTTCGACATTTGGAATACCATCGGTAAGAAGCAAGATACCTTTATTTTTTTCATGAGGGGATGTTTCCTTAAGGATATCGAGAGACGCTATCATTCCTGCCCACATATTGGTATTACTGACTGGTTTTAGAGATTCAAGTTCTGATGAGATAAGTGCTTTATTTTCTGCTGTACACGCTTGATTCTTAACAACAGTAACAGCATGTGAACTAAATGTGACAATTGAAATGTTATCTTCATCATCAAGACTGTATAAGATTGTTTTTGCTGCTGAAATAGTTAATGAAAGAACAGAAATTCCATGACTGATTGTTTCATTTTTATTCCCTTTGAGAGTTGCTTCCTCAGACATAGAATATGAAACATCGATACATAAAACGATATCAATGGGTGGTCTCTTTTGAACTTCGGGTGTATTAATGGAAACAACCAGTTTTTCATTATGATAATATTGATCAATTGTAACTTCATCCAACTTCTTTTTGTATGGGGTCAATTTCTCACCCATTACTTGGGAATCAATTTTTAATTGGTCACTTTGTAACTTATCACGTATGGAAACAATGCTACGTTTCATACCTATATTTTCAGTTAACATTGATTCCTCTAAATATTCACGTGTAATGGGGGATTCTTTTTTTTTCTCTAACCATGTCAAAATACTTACTCTTTCATAAGTGTGTCCCGATGGTTCTGAAACAGGGTCATTTAAAAGGTCACCTGTAATTGGACAATAAAAATCGGGTGGGATAAAAATTCTTTCTTCGGGTTCTGGTTCAGGTTCCATACTTTGTTACTACTATTACTAAGTAAGTTGTATTTAAATATTATATTATACTATATTATATGGGTAATACAGCATTTAGTGTAAAGGGATGTGTTGATAATTTTAAAGACGAATATTTTGAAAAAGTTTTAGAGGGTGTAAAAGACGAAATGTTCCAACAAGAAATTCGAAATAATATTGAAAATGCGAAAGAAGAAAATACCAAATGGGTTAAGGATCAATTATCTGAGTTGTACAAAATTAAAAATAAATGGCCCGTGATATACCGCGAAAAATATTCAAGCATGCTTAAGGATGTAGAAAATAAACATAACGAGCATATCAATCGTATATATAAAGATCTACATGATCATCTCGATATTGGGGATAAAATGGTAGATGATAGAGACAAATTTAAAAGAAATTTTGATAAGTTCATCGAACATATGGTATTAGGGTATTCTGACCCTAATTTTCCTAAGCATTTGGCAGAATTATATAATTTATGGATATTAAACCAAGATCTCAAAGAATTCAAGATTGTTCAAAGGATGGCATTTGACAGAAGCATACACAAAGGATTAGATGGTATTACGAAAGGGACAATAAAAAATGTTGAAGGATTTAAAAATAATGATGAAGATATAGACTTTAAAAATTTCCTTTTAATATTAGTAATAATTGTACTATTCTTACATATATGTAGTGATTAAAATATGGATGATAATATTTGAAGGGATGTATGAAATAATTTATCGACGGAATTCAACAGTATTCAACGGTCGATCCACTGGAACAATTATGGATTTAACTTCACTATAAGATGAATTATAACACATCAGAGCATATGTTCCAATAAGGACACAAAGAGGAATATATCCTTCCCAAAATTCATTCCTTATCTTTTTAACATCATTTTCAAGAAAAATGATATCTTTCCTCATTTGTTCTTGTTCTTGATTTATCTCTTTTATTATTTCATAGACCTTCACATCCATTATTTAATTATGTAACATATAATTTATTATCTAATTTAATTTTAGAAGTTTTTAACATTTTTAAAATTTTATTGTGAAAATAAAATAATAAAATAATAAGATAATAAAATACTTAAAATCGTAATCGTTACTATATCTAAAAGGAATACATGCCCAGACATCAATATATTGGAAAGCAAGTTGATAAGACAGACAATTATATTCAGACAAATGTGACATTTGAAGATATCTTTAATAACCCAAAAATGGATAATATACGTAAACCAAATTATCAAGGATCACTTGTTGAGGATAAGGTAGAGAAGATGGCAGAAGAATATCTTGATAACCCATTACTATTAAAATTTAAAAATCATATTATTATTGGATGTTTAAAAAACAATTGGTATATTATTGATGGTCAACATCGTGTAGAAATGGCAAAAATGTTATATAATAATTATGGTGTAAATGATCATTTGGTATTTTGCTGGTATATTTGTGGTAATGAGGAAATTATGAAAGATATCTTCAAATCGGTAAATATAGATTCTTTAAAGAATCAATATTATGTAAGTGATAACGATATTAAACAAATCATTAGAGAAGAATTTACAGGGAAACTAAAAGATTACCATAAAACCCATTTTGCGAAAAGAAAAACAGAAAACGGAAATCTGAAAACAATTGAAGAATTCGTAATTGAATTAGATACTATTAAATTCTTTGATAAATTTTCTAACTCACAGGATGCGTATGAATCTTTAAAAAATGAAAACAATACGTTTTTTGATGTCAATCGATATTCGATTAATTTGGAAAAGAATCCAACGATTTACTATGCTCCTGAAAAAAAAGTTATGAAAGAAAAAGTCACCTTTTCTCTAAAAAGGAATAATTTTGTAGAATGGTTAGGTGATAAAACGAAAGACCCATACCATAATACAAGAACTATAAAAGCGAATATAAGTGGATATAAGAGAAAAGCAGTTTGGAAGAAAGAATTTGGAGATAACGAAACAGGTGTATGTCCTATATCATTTTGTAAGAATATATTAAAAACTGGGGTTAAGAATGGATATCAGTGTGGTCATATCATATCTGAATATAATGATGGTATAACAGAAGTAAGCAATTTACGTCCAATTTGTCCAGGTTGCAATCAGGCAATGGGAAGAACAAACTGGGGAGATTGGGATAAAGGATAAAAAAAATTTATGTTTATGTATGGACTTATTAGGTGACACTTAGTCAAGGAGATCCCGTAGGATGCTGTGGCGTTTCTTCATATTACTCTTGCCAGAACCATTGTTCGTAAATGTCTTCAACCAATTGACGACTTTATCGCCAACTTCTTGCTCAAGCGTGTTCAGTCTTCCCTGTACGTCTTCTATCACGTCAATTGGTCCCCTCTTCGCGCCATCCAGTTCCTTGTTAAGCTTCGGGAACTGTTTCCGGTATGTGTGGCACTTCTCCGAGAACTCGAAAATCTTTGAATTCTTTTCATCTGAAAGGGTTCCCCCAGATAGACTATTGATGTAGTGGAAGTAAGTGAGGGATTCACTGTGGTTTGTGAGTGTGAATTCATAGTCAGTATCCTCGTCTTCAAGTGTCACCATTTCTCCATACCATTCGGAATACTTCTGCATAGCATCCGTAAATTTCCTCCAGACAGTCAAGAACTCACTTCTGGAAAATTGAGTGTTCAGTTCGGCATCATCATTCGCCCTGACATACCGAAGGGCATCTCCGGGTTGGCAATAGTCCAGAGCATCAATCTTTCCACACCTTTCAACGAGAGAGAAGAGGGAAACCATAACCTTCATGTGATTGAGGTTGTTCAGATCTTTCTTTGAAAGACTAAACATTTTTTGGATCTCTTGGTATTCAGTGGAGTCCTCATCTTTGATGAAAGGGGACCATTCTTTCCGAAGGTAGTCAACCAGGAGGGATGAGTGACTATTGATTACTTCGGGAGTATTCATTGGACGACAGTGATTGAGCTCATTGAACTTTTGACGTGCTTGTTCGTCGGTGAGATTGAGGTAGGTCGTCACAGTGAGGGAGTAGTTGTCAAAACGGTTCTTGAATGTCTGTGGAAGTTCCTTATTGCGACCGTCTCCATCCCTGACTGGTCGCGTATCATCAGGAACCACCCACCAGTAATAGTTACCATCCAGTTTCACGGAGAACGCGCCGGTCTTGAACTCGTGAATTGCGCGAGTCCGGTGACCACCATCAAGAATCCTTTTCTTTTCAGTCTCATCACCGAGAAGAGTATACTCCATGATCTTGGGGATGTCGTTACCATAGAGGACCGCCCTGATGAAATCGGACTTGTAGTCTTCTTTGCCTTTCCCAGACCATCCATCCAAGCGTTGCCAATCATCAAGAATCCTCAAACCAGAGGCAAATTCATTCTGAAAGTAGCGGATAGGGACATCTGCTTTCTCAAAAGAAGTAGTCGGGAGGGTGAGTACTTGATCCATCGCTTAAGTTAGAAGTTGAGAGGGTTGTTCTTTTGTTCTTTGTTCTTTGTTTAATTTCACAACTTTGTAACTTTCAAATTTTAGATTCGGCTATTTCTGAAATGCGACCCTTGATCCATTTCCTAATAAATATTTCTCTGATGAACGGGAGAGAACTAAAATATTCAGGTTCCTCTGGACACTGTTGTCAGACAAAAGTGAATGAAGGTCTTATGGATATGAACTATTGCGAGAATGTTTGTCAGTATATTCCTGGAAAAACGGATCAAAATTCCCTAGTCAAGTTTTTAATACGATGATTGCTGATCGTTTAGATGTCCCTGTCTCTTCTTTAGAAGCAATACCACACAACCATATCATTGGTGTATTATCAAGAACAATCTCTTACTGAATTAATTAAAATTTGATTAATATATAATTATATATTAATGGAAAAGAATAATACTATGAAAGAAACTTCAAAACACGAAAAAAGAAAACTTCATCATATAATAAATGTCGGGGATGGAATAAATTTTCTAAATAGTAAATACCCCTTCTGGGGAGTATCTGCCGAAGGAGGGAATCGCTTATATATTGAAAAGTGGATCAATTCCGGAGACATCCTTTGGTTTTGTAAAGATACGGGCGTTCAATTCGAGGTGATTGGGATGAGTGAATATACTCATTCATTTGATAGTAAAGATGAACCACTCATTCAGTTAAATATGGTTGAAAGGGAAACCCAGAATTGGGATGACCGAGTCGTAAATGACATACAGTTACATTATAAAGAGTTATACAATACTGAGAAACAATGTATCCGTATTAAAAAGTATACGAATGAAATATCAATATATGATATTTCTAAAAAAATAAATTCAAAAGATATCGATTTATTCAAACATTATGATGGATTTAAATTTTATGGGGTTGGATTCTAATTAGTTCCTTGATTAATGGTATCACCTCCATTCAGTAGTGGACTCCACCTGTCCGCACGAGAATTGCTCGCGCTCTTGGAAGAACGCAACCCAGATGCCAGCGACATTCTGGCAGCTCACGGCATCTACACCAGTCTCGGGCTCAACTGCTGCACCCGATCAACCTTTTTGAATACTAAGAATGGTAATAGATGATCTGATATATAATTATGTTTACCCACCAACCCATCAATGCTATCATCGTCTTTATCTACATCTTCTGGTAATACGGGGAAAATAACACCCGCTTTTTTCAATGTAAATTGTGGGGAATAACCTACATAATCTACTCCACCAGCATTAGCCACAGTAATCATATGCCTTTGTTTTTTTCCGGCGTGATCATAAATTGAGTTTAAACCCTCACCTTCAAATAATTTCCATAATGTCGTACATCGTGCTTTATTAGTTCTGTCTTTAAGATTAACAGGTGCGAGAGGCACCTCCCCATTCAAAGGCATTACAGGACCGACTTCATAATCATTAAATTTAGGTTTTTCTAATAATTCACTAATAGGTGGTATAGATATATCCATAACATTCATATCACCACAAACAATACATTCTTCATTAAATAAACCTCCTTCCTCTATCCATTTTTGTAACATCGTTATTTGACTTTCCCACGTAGCCTTTTCATCTAAATGCATACATATATAGTTAATACCAGCGATTTTAACTTTTAGAGCATTTCTACCTTCTACTCGCTGTAGCTCGCCGCTGCGTACCGGGCAGCATTGACACACTGGTTCTTCACTGTACATTATTTGTGGTCTACCCGCGCCGTCGTTTGTTTTAAATATAATAGCATTACCAAACGAACACAAAAAAAATCCATTTGTATGGTTAGCTGGCGCAAATATAATAGAATAACCACCGGGGAGCACATCTTCTTTAAATTCAGCAGTCACATAACAACTATTCTCGTCATGTATTATTGTATAACCGTCTTCAAAACTACCTAACCACCATCTTGCCCATTTTACTGAATCAAAACCCCCCTCCCCCGCCGAAATATCTGTAACTGGCTCCTTACCTTCTTTCAGTTTTTCCTTAATACCTTCCTCTTTAATATAATTAATTAGTTCTTCTTGAGTTCTATACCAATTGAGGGGGTTGGGTTTTCTCCTGTTATTGTGCGCGTCGATTCTTATTTTAGAAGGACGGATTAAATCGTTGTTTGGAGGCGGACCCCCACCCCCTGTATTTTCATCGTTGGCGGCCGTCTTGGCCTCCTGGTCCCCCTTCTGGTCAATAATACCAACCATATTTTGCAATTCATCTTTTTTTAACATACGTCCCTTTGTATCTTGCGGCAGGATGCGGGCGGCGTCGTCATCATCGCAGGCGGTTAAGTTTCCGTCCACATTTTTTACATGACTCTTATTATTCATACCGTTTGTAACTAACCATGGACCACATAATTCTTGCATACATACTACATCAAAATCTCCGTCTTCAGTTAATTTTTTTAACATTTCATTTAAATGATCTACTTTATAAAAACAATTAAATGATATAACTGCTTTATTATTGTCTTGACTCTTTGCCTCTTTAACAGGACTAAGTTGATCCTCTATATTTTTCCAGAAAAAATTTCTAAACATACCCAGTTGGCAACTATATTTCGCGCCCAATAAACATCCCCCTTTGTCTTCTGCCTTTGGGCCGGGATAAAAGGGTACCTTCATTTGATCTGCCGCCCTGCCTACATATTGCGAAATATTTAAATACCTTTCTAACTGATCCTTACTTAATGAACCAGTCACTTCATTCTCTTCATATTCCTTCCTGTCCATAACATAATCTTTCATAATTTGTTCTCCAATAGTTTTAAGCCCTTCCGACATATCCACCGCCGTGGTGCTGTCCTTGGCGAAGAGCTTCAACACAATATTATTGACCATATCCTGCCACGCGGGATTCTCCGTTAATCCAAATGCTCCGGCCAGCTCAGAGGCTTCTGTGGAAGCTTTCTTTGCCTTAGCCTTGTGTGCCTCTATAACTTCCGACGGAAGAGAATGGGGTCCTGTTTGTTGAACTCCGGTGTATTGAACACTGGGAATGGGCGGTTCGGCGTCAACGGCAAGATCTGCCTCGACTACTGGGACGCCATTGAGGAATTGCCCGAAGTCCGCCCCGCCGGCGCTGCTCCTCTGTTCCCGAGTATTTCTTCTTGAAACATTTCTTCTCCGAGTATTTCTTCTTGAAACATTTCTTCTCCGAGTATTTCTTCTTCTTGAAACATTTCTTCTCCGAGTATTTCTTCTCCGAGTATTTCTTCTCCGAGTATTTCTTCTCTTCGAAACATTTCTTCTCTTCGAAACATTTCTTCTCTTCGAAACATTTCTTCTCTTCGAAACATTTCTTCTCCGAGAATTTTTGGAACGACGTGGATTACTACTTCTTCGTTTTGGCATTTATTATTACATAGAAAATATTAAATATAAATTTGATAAATAAATTTACTTAAAAACCATTGTAAAATAATTAATCATGGAGAATATAAGTTATATAAATATAGATAACAAAAGTCAAGAAGAACAAATAAAGTGGCAAAATGAATTTGAAAAAATATCATATACTACATTTAATAAAGGATATGGAATAATAGTTTTACAATCACCAACAGGTTCGGGGAAAACATGGGCGATCCATAATTTATTAAAATCAAAAAAAGTTGATAATAATACAGTTGTTATTAAAAAAAATTCAGTAAAAGTTAAAGATCAATGGGAGAATTATGGTATAGGTAGTGTATCATTACATACAGATATACTTAATCATAATGATTTAATTAATCATATTAATGGAAAGAAAAAATATGATGATTTAAAGGTAGTTGTTTTTGATGAAGCACATGAAAATTATGCATTATTATTATCTGGTCATGGTTGTCATATAAGACATCAAGGGAGTAATTATTTAGATAAATTAAAAGAAAGATATTCAAAAAATAAAACTTTACAATCAATCTATAATTTAGCAAGAGAAAAGATATTAATTTTAGTTTCTGATACATTAGATAGTTTAATTTGTGAAGAATTACCTATGTATTCTGGAATTTTTCCAATTGATATAGTCGTTGTAAAGCCCACTGATAATTATTATAATGATATACCAAAAATAACATATATAAATGAAGAGGATATTTATGAAATATTAGAAAATACATATAAACAATATGGAATTCATAAGAAACAGATAATTTATACAGATCGGGTAGATAAATCAAACAATATTTATAATCGGTTAAAGAATAATGGTATTATACACGATCACCACATTAGAGAATTTAATGGTAAAAGAGGAATGATAAATGTAGAAATATATCCGATTACTATATTTGTTGATGGGGGGGCATCTGGTTTAGATGATCCCGATGTTCTAAAAGTCTATTCTTTACGTACTGAAAAAAATACGGTTGATTCGAATATTAATAATACATTGGATCTTTCATATGATTTCCGTCAAAGGGTGGGTAGGATAAGGAAACCCCATAAAGATGCTGAAGCATTTACAATTAGAGAAGATATTACAAGAGAAACATATATTAAATCAATTCAATCTTCGTATGAAAGAATAAGGAATAATGAACATATCTTTAAATTATACGAAAAAATAAATAAAGGAGGCGAAGGTTATCAGAATATGGATATGATAAGTTTTCAAAGGGTCCCTGGTTTAATAACTAATATTATTAAAAATAAAGAAAAATATCATAAAGCAGATAATCAACAAATAACAGTTATGCAGAAATTTAAGGAATATATGAAAAATGAGTTCTTTATCCAATTTAGAGAATATATTATAAACCAAAACGATATTAATACTATAACAGATACATTTATAAAAGAATATAATTTTCATATTCAAAAATTATCTATAATTTTTAAGGAATTTTTCAACATTAGTGATTCACCGGAACAAATGTGTTATAATTATACTGATTCATATATTCAGCAACATCAAATAATAAAAGAGAGTGTTAATAATCAAGAATTAAAAAAAGAATTATATGAATTAGCAGGACAAAAATGTCAAATCCGCGATGAATATAATGATATAGACGATTTAGATCTAGCTAGAATAAAAGAAGGGAAAGATAACGGGGAATATAGTATTGATAATGTTATTCTATGTGAACCAACAATTCACCGTTTATGGGATAGAGGAAAAATAATATTTTATAATGGACATGATGGTATAATACAATTTAAATGTACAAGCCCTAAATATTTTGATAAACGCGATATTAAACTGATTATAAAAAATATAAAAAAAATAAATCATAATTTTAAAAATGTTAAAATCGAAAACCTTACATTCCGTTTAGAAAATTCTTTATCTGGTGAAAATAAGTAAACATTTATCCATCAATTACTTTGAAATTAAACTTAGGTCTTTGTTTGGTTCCATTGGGGGCACCATCACTCGCTTTCTTCCCCAATGTAAGTCCATAATCGGTTTTATCCTGCATCTTCATCAGTATAGCCTTGATTTCCTTTTTTTCTGGTCTTTTCTTCTGATGAATATGTTCATCATCACAATAGCATTCCCAATCATCATAAAGTCCATCAAATGTTGAGAACTCCTCGCACACAACAATACGGTCATTAATCCATTCAACAATCGACCGATGCTCTGTCACTACTCCACTATCCATGCCGTTTAAATTTACGATCTTACCTTCTGCTTC
>MDSY01022352.1_pt1 | contig 11474 bp, 13 predicted proteins | sample 811131 | NCBI WGS metagenome assembly MDSY01 (sample SAMN05326643, study PRJNA326480) | marine metagenome | isolation source: seawater | place: Atlantic Ocean: South West | collected 2010
CCAAGTTTTTAGTTACATCGAATATCAAACTTTCAGCAGGAAAATTAAATGGTATCGTAACATTAGATATGTCAGGTAATTTTTCAAGAAACTTTTCAATACCTCTGGATGCCTCGCTTAACATAGAATCACTAACGGGCTCGCCCAAGCCTTCAAATAATTTGACTGCTAAATATTTAAAATCAACGTGATTCAACAAGTTGTTATATAATCCATCAAAACCACTCCCAAAAGAATCGAATAGTTCTGATAGATCCATTTCAAAGGGGCCTGTCCCTGTAGAGTGTACAACATCTCTAACTTGATCTGCTACATTTAGTTGAAAATCAAAATTAAGTATATTATTATTTTCAGACAAAAGTTGCGTTGCAGTTTTTATGGCATCTTGAGATAATGGAGATAAGCTTTCATCTCTTGATAGCAACCCAGTGCCATAGTTAATTAAGCCCAATATAGCAGCAGCTTTTTGCGCCCCCCTTTCAAGTGGAGTGTTTCTTAATATTTCAGACTCAAACGAAGGTGAATCCAACAAATCAGGTCTAGGCGGGTATACATATCTATTTACAAACTCCTCCCAAGATGGCTCAATTGAGTTTGAAAACATTTGTGCCATTTCTTCGTTAGCCCAATAAATTAACGCAGAAGTAGTTTGAGAAATTAGTGGTTGCCTTGTATTCATTTCCATTCTAGGCCAAGCCGTTCTTAAGAACATATCAATGGGTGGTTCATTTAAATCTTCTGCGAGATATCTCACATCTAAAATGTTGTAATTTGCTGCGTCGAACACAAACTCTAAATACTTTTCTGCTGTTGTTGGTACAGTTTTTAAATCAACATCAACCTCATTGTATCTTAGAAACTCCTGTAATAAATCAATAAATTTATTTAACCTCTCTCCTTCGGATGATAAATTAAGAGAAGTTACAACGCCTTCGGCCAAGCTCGTTGCCCCTTCAATAAAAAAGCTTGGAACACCATCACTAATCCCACTTAAAAAAGCTGATCCATATTTTCGGATCATAACATCGGATACTAATTTATGTTTTTGTCTTATCTCCGCAACTTGGTATCGTGTAACAACAGTATCGGCTGATGAATAAGCTGGAGTATATGTAGACTCTGGATATTCACTCAGAAGATTAACCGGTAATGTAACCAAAGTTTTTACTTTTGTTGTTGGTCTCGGGCTGATATAGTATCTGATTTCTCCCCTAGATGAATAAGTTTGATATAGTTCTTTTGATCTAACCAGCAAAACATCCTTCTCTGCAGATGTGACTCTTTTATTATAGAATTCTATTAATAAGTCAACGCCCCTTTTAATATACCCATCAATTCTTTGTTCTCTTTGCTCAAGCGAACCTAATGAATCGTATTGAACTAATTCTCCATCACTGTAAGCTTCATCAACAACAATACAATGTTCACAACTACGCCTATCAATGTAGGGAGAGAGTCTGTCTTTGTATTTCCACTCAACTACAGGCGCGTCGGGTTGACTAACACATTTGGGTTTTTGTAGTTTTTCTACTTGATCTGTACAAAGTTCTGCCATCGTAAATCCTAATTAGTGTTGTTGTATCTGCTTAATATATAAGTGGGGGATACTGGTTTAAGATATTTCATTTTTAGAAACTCGCCGCCAACGCGACTAAGCGCCTGAGATATTGCTCCCTGTATACCCAACTTAGATTGCATACCTGCAACTATACCTTGAAAAACCGGATCTGGTAGAGGGGAGCCTGGAATGGCGTGAGTGTGAGCCAACATTGCAGTGTTTACTGTCATCTGAGCGGTTAAATTACCTTGAACAATTCCATTTAACTGCCCGATCTGATCCACCAGGGAAATAAGTAAACTAATCAAATCGTCACCCTTAACCATTGGTTGTAATCCCGAATCATCGTTTCCCGCTATTAAATCAATCCCTTTAACAAATTCTATTTTACCACCTTGTGAGTTTTTTGATTCTGGGCGAGTGATTAATTTAATACCCTCACGACCTATAATCCTTACAGCGTCTGCCTTAATGCCTATACCTGAACGTGCTGTCGATTTTCCAACCTTGCCTGCAGCCAGTTTGAAGTATCCATCTATATTTGCTTTCTGGCTTATGTATATTCTTGCTGCATCTTTTTTCATTGATGGATCGACATATATTTCTTCTCCATTTCTATCATAAGTTGCCAAGTTGTCAGCAGACATCCTGCCAACAACAATGTCGATTCTAGACGCACCCATTTCAGCACCGTAACCAGAAAGACGACTTCCTGGTCTGTCTCTTCCAATTACAATTTCTGCGTTTTTTCCGATTACCTCTTCAGAATCAGATTTAATATATCTTGGTTTTGGCTCTACCATTATAGAACCAGCAACGCCACGCTGACCCAAACTGACATCGGCTAATGTCTTACCACTACCTGTGTAATCAATTGCCTTTCTAGATGACATAAACCAGTATCCTTAAAAATTAGAAATCGTTTGGAACATCAGTGTTTCTAGGATCCCAATCTGGAGGGATCGGGCGTCCGTTTCCTAGCACCGGTGCTTCCACTAGACCAAATTCATCTCGTATCGGTATGCAGACTTTTTGCCAAGTTTCAAAACCAGGGTCGCCAGATTTTGGATTATACGCATTACGATGAGCACCAATATATTGTATTCTTCCGCCTGCAGCAGCCACTTCAGCAATAATGCATCTAATAAGTTGAATAGCAACCTGAGCTTGGCGATCTGATAACCTATCAGGATACCTTTCTGGTCGCAAACGGTCAGATCTTCTTGGAAATTTTCCTTCCATCTCTATTTGCACTGCCCTGGTATTAAATCCGTGAGAGCCCCACACTTTTTTAGTAAAATCATAAAGTCGATATGCCTTTGGGCCGCCCCAAGCTTCACTACCATATTCATTAGTAACCATATAATGCACGTGCAAGCCCATCCATCGACGATAACCACCCGTTCCACGACCGCGCTTTATTATCATACCAGTCTCATCGCGCTCTCCGCGCTCTAAGCAAGCAGTATCATACCTAGAACAATCTGTTTGACCTTCCGGGTGTCTTGAATCATCATCATCGAGTGGTCCTGCTTTTGAATCCATTTGATGTAGTACAATTGTATCTATTCTTTCAATTGGATTATCTCTTCTAGAACCAGGAGGATCAAGCATTTCGGCGCGAACATCAACGACCTCCAGGCAACTACTTAACGGAGGAATTGGGGAAAGCGGATCAAATGGCTCCGTTGGTCTAGACGCATTGTTTGATGAGTTTGATGGAAAATTACCCCCAAGTGAAGATCTTGAACCACCCCCTCGCCCTCCTGGTCCAGTTGAACCACCAGATCTTGGCCAAGAACCATTAGGCCCAGCAACAGCACCGGGAAACTCGTACTTACCACTACTAAAAGTCCTAGCATTAGAATATGTTACAACTATTCTATCTCCTGGCATTGGAAGGGGATACCCCTCTACTTCAACTTTTGGAAAAAGGATACCTGTCTGCATATGTGCTCTAATTGCAGACCAAAAAAGAAATTTCTCCTGCTCAGTACCCTCTGGATTATAATAACCTGGGTGAGGTAAATTATCGTGAATTCCGTCAATCCTTGCAACACACCAAGGTAATCTAATTTGTGCAGCCGGATCGGCATAATCGTACATATAACCAGGTGGAGGGCCTATATTTGCAGGATATGACATCAAACATTGTCCAACAAATGGTCCGTTTGATGGAATGATGGGTAATCTATAGGGAGCAGTTACTGCATAAGTTAATGCGTCGTAAGGCTCAATGCCTACAACAGATGAGTTGTGAGTTAACCCACCAACAAGGTTGTTTTGCGCTCCTGGCGCAAATATTGTATAAGGGTTGGCTTGATTTTGGTCGGCCACTTCACGCAACCTCCTTAATCATATCAAAAAGTTCATCTTTATCTTTTTCGCTTAAGCCAGCGTCGGCGTTCTTATTTTTCTGTAAAAGTGCAGCCACCTTAACTAATTGTTCGTTAGATCGCTGTAGTGTTTCCAGATATTTCGCCGCAACAACGCCTAGTTGTTTGTGACTATATGTGTCATTGGATACAACAGTTTCTAGCTGCTTCAGAAGATCCTTAGCCTTATCGCGATCTGCTCGAATGTTATCAACAGCCTCTTCTAAATATGAATCCAAATCTTTCACTAAATATCTCCTTCATTCCACTTACCTTTAAAATCTCGGTACTTAGAACGCATCTTGTTGAGACTATTAACAATCTGTTTTGTATTTAGACCGGTAATCTCTCTCATATACAGATAAATAGCTTTTTTATTAAAAATTTCAATGTCCTCGCTGTTCTCCAAGAGGATCTTAACAGCTTTCAAAACTTTTTCATCATTTGGTTTTAATTTGCCCGTGTCCCAAGATTCTATCTCTTCCCACAGGTGTGTCCAAAATTCGTGCTTCTCTCTCTTAGATTCATATCCATTTGTCGTGACAAGATATTTTATTTCTAAATCTTTTGATATGTCATCAAAATCAACCTCTCTCTTTGCCTGCTTTGCGTTTTTCTTAACCTTGTGAATAAACCAGTTTTTAGTGATTACGGAAAAATAAGAAAACGCTTTTGACCCCTTGTTGGGATCATATTTGTCCAAAATCATCGTAAGCCATACTTTACACTCTTCGCGAAGCTCAACAATATTAGGCAAGTTAGTAAATTTATAAGTGAAAATAATTTTATCAACCATCTCACCAAAAGCTGGCTGTATATAGGTTACATACAACTCTGTTCTTTCTTTAATATCTTCACTAATAGCGTATTTTACTATTGCGTCTTCGTGAACTTGTGTAAAATAATGCTTACTTCTCTTCTTCCGCCTCTTCTTCATTGAATACATCCTCTATTTTGTCTTCGTCAATCGTAATAGTATAAACATCTCTATATAACTCGATGTCGCTCACTACTTGCTGAGAATGTATGATCAAATTTTGTATTGTTTGATCTCCATAATACATTTCAAGCTCATTAATAGCAGATAAATGATCTGAAAAGGCTTGAACTGTTTCCAGCAAGTTATAAACATTTTCCGACAAAAAAGAGAAATTTTTTAATATCCACCTTAAATAGAAAATAAAAAATATGTTTACAACTATCGATATTATTAATATTGTTTCAATCATCATATGTTTGACTTCTTAGTTCCTTTTTTTCTTGCTCTAAATCATCTTTCGCATCTTCAATATACTGCTTAACAAGGGAGCCGGTTTTTTGTTTTTGCTGACCTCCTGTTTGTTTCAAAACAACAGGCATTGAAGGTATTCGCTTAAGACTTTGTTCAGAATCACACTCCTCACAATCTGTTAGCTTTTCTTTAATTGAATGAACAACTTGAAAAACTATAGAACAATCATCGCATTTATATATGTATCTTGGCATATTAAATTGTAATCGATTTAGTGATACTGTCTTTCTGCATACACCACACCAACATTTCCTCATTAGAAGCTGGTCTGTCTAAAGCCTCAAAAGCCTCTACCATATCTTGCTTTTGCAAAGGCTTATTAAGAACATATTTTTCCTCGTTAATTATAGCAACTGGATATTTTAACATATTCCTTCTATAACCCTGTGCGTGTGCCCTTTTCATATACTCTGACTCTGCACCAGGCTTGCCAAGAGGGTAGCCTGCTTCTAGTTCATATTTAAACTCCCCAAGTTCCCGATACGTTTCTTTGGACATTATATGATAATCAGCATAACCCTTATGGAGCGATTCATAAATTTCAAGATTGTTTTCGTGTGGATTCATAGCGTTATTTTGCTTTCTAAACCTATAAAATGGATAAGCGTAATGAATAACACAACCCACATTATTATGTGAATTTATGTGACTTATACTTCTAGAAATCCAATCATCTTCAACAACAAACAAATGGTCATCAGGTGAGTCAATAAAATAATCCCCTTGAGCTATCCTTCTAGCTTGAACCTTTGCATACTTTGTGCAGATAGGGTAATCGTTCTTTTCATTTAATATTAGTTTGTAGTCAGCACAGTTCGGTTGTAAACTATTGAGATAGTTCAAAACCCTGTCGTCAGTCGAACCGTTGTCAACAACGATGAGTTCAATGTTGTTTGAATCGTATGTGCTTGTTTTAAAAAAACTTTCTATACAGTTTTTAATTAACAAGGGTCTGTTGTAAGAAGTGACACACAGACTGACTAAGCCGCTACTCATTATAAACCCTCTTAAAAACAACACATCGATCTGCTTTTTCTACGAATTCAACTCTTGGGTCTAACTTAAGTTCTTCACAAACTTTCCAGGGACCACCATCTCTTTCTACATAATGTATATCTGGAACTTGATCTTTACTGGCATTGTGAAAAACAATATATGACCCAGCACCGCCAGATAAAATACAACTCTCAGCATCTTTTTTTGTTTGAAGATAGGTGTGATTGCCATCAATAAAATACACATCCATATCAAACTTTTCGCTATCCAGCACTTTATCCGAATGACCTTTAACTAGGGTAAAGTTTTCGTAACCCTTGTCTTCTAAAAAGTCCACAATGTCCTTGTGAAGAGCAACATTCAACATTCTCCATTTGTTAATTATTTTGTGAGTCTGTTCGCCACTGTTTTCTTCAGCAATTAACTCAAACAAATCAACACCAGTCGCATAATAATTTTCTTTATTTTCACTTAAAAAGTCTAAAACTTTTCGAAAAGTACCACAAAAATAGACACCAATCTCAAGATATCTAGGTTCGTCAAACTTGTTTAATAATTCTAAAATACATTGAGTTTCAATTTCTGACAAATCGGTTCTACTACCATATAATTCATCACGAAATTCTTTCTCTTTAATATCCATTTACTAAGCGCCTCCAAATTCTTTAAAATATTTTTCCAATGTCTCACTATCTCGTATTACATTAACAGAATCACAACTTCTGTAGGAATTTGAATCTGAGAAGTCGTTTACTAATACTCTTTTACAGTGCGGTAAATCAAATATAATATTATCATATTGAACTCCAAAGCCCTCCAGTTGCCTAATTGTATTATCGTAACTTTCTTTTCGTTTTCTGGAAGTTGTTAGCACTAGGTGAATCTTTCCAGTATTATAAATCTTGTTAATAAACTCGATGTTTTTATTCAAGGGCCTAGAAAACCCCCATCGCGGGGAAAAGAACCTAGAGGAGTTCTTAAATAATACGCCGTCTATATCTAGGAATATTGTCATAAAATCAGATTTATATTTTCGCCACTCCTCAAGCGTTCCCCAATCACAATAATCACTAATTTCTTTTGAGGAAAATAAAGTATTATCCAATATCATATTGAAAATTATATGTGATATATACAGGGAATCTTTTTGTTCCATTTTCTCATAATATTCCACAAACTGTTCTGCCTTTAAAAAAGAGTAGCCGCCTACACAGAAATTGGAACTAATGATTCTTTTTTCAACTATGTTATCAATTAAATCCATATCATTTAAGGAAACGTAACTCTTGTTTGACGCATTAACACTTTGTAAATCATTTAAATCACAAGTACAAACGTAATTTCCCTCCTCCAAATCAGCAACAAAAAAGTTATCAACGTCTTTTATAAAGATTGGACCCTGAATATCGTTATCAATAATTGTCCTGTATACAGTTTCAGGCTGAGATTTTGTTGGTTGTTTTAATACATATATTTTTGGCACCACGCCCACCTCTTTAAAGGCAGCGAAAATACCCTCAATACTAGCGTATTGGTGTAGGTGTTCCTCTAAAATGGTTAAATAAACGTTCTCAACTTTTTCCAAGTTTAAACCCTTAATAGCTGCAACCACCATTAAGTTCCCATCCGGGTGTGTTAACAGCCACTTTGGTCTAAGGTTTGGAAATCTTGAAGACTTACCAGCAGCTGGTATAATTAAATTCATCCCTTTCTCCTAGTAAACAAAACAGACACTCAATAACGTATCTCTTTACCTCCACAGTTTTTGCGTAGGGAAGTAAGCGAAACATATTTAGTAATTGGAAAAGCTTATAATATTGTGTGTAAAAAGGATACTTGTTAAAGTGTGCATCGATTTTTTCGTCTAAGTGTTTCAAAACTGTTAGCATCCTAATTTGATCATAATCTTGTTTATAAAACAAGCTGCTCCAAAAAAAGTAAGTATCCTGCCTAAGTTTCGCAATATCCTGTAGTGGAGACTCTAGATAACAATTGAGGAAATCAATTAGGTATATCTCTTTATTTGCTTCACTCACTAAAATATTTGAAAGCGTTAAGTCACCGTGACAAGAACCTACAGGTATTGTATAACACATCTGCTCATTATTTAAATAAGCATCAATTAAAGCATAAATTTTCTCTATATTCTTTCCATATTTATCATTCTTGTCGATTCTTTGATAGGTTTGTTTTAATTTAGAATTGAACAACCCTCTATCAACCAATTGAGGTGTACTGGTCCCAATTGACTGTTCAATCAAGCCGACAATTTTTTCAATGAAAAACTCTAATTGACTTTTAGAGCAAAACTGTAAAAACGTAATACAATCCCTTGCTTGTGCATATTCCATATCAAAAAAAAATAAACCATTGTCACTTTTACCACAACAGTCAATTAGTGGAATATTTATATTCTCAAGCTTTAGATTTTTACGAGCTTCTTTTTGTTTCTCAGCCTGTATTTTTAATCTATGGGAGGTAGCTTCATTCGTAGACTTTTTTCTAACAAAATAAGAACCAGACTTGTGTATTATACTTAATTCTGCACCAGAATTACCTTCAATTACGATTTGCCTAGTTCCACCCATAAACTAAAAAACAACAAGCCTTTATTCATCTTCTTCTTTTTTTACTTCAATCAACGGTGGGTTCGTTACCATTAATTCACCCTCTTCATTAGCAGCCAGTACAAAGCTCTTTAACACTTCTGTAATGTCGCTTTGTTCCATCAATGACTTTTGTAAAGCCATCATAACTGATCCGAGCGCTTGATTAGATAATTTCATTTTTTAGCCTCCTAAAGCATTCATTAATTCCTTTCTCAATAGTATACTCAGGCTTCCACCCTAAGTCCAGTAGAGGTTGGATATCTGCCTTTGTATATCTTACGTCACCTTCCCTTTCCGCCACATATTTAAACACGGTCTCTGGAAGATGTTGTAACACAATTTCTTTCATTTCATTTAGCGATATATTATTGCCCGTTCCAACATCAAAATGTTGACCATAAAAATCACGGTCGTGCTCCATTGCAAATATATTTGCCGACACAACATCTTCGCGATTAGCCATATCTCTTCTTTGTTCACCATCACCAGTAATAAAGGGAGATTTATCATCTCGGATGTGCTGCATCCAATTTGCTACTGCTGTGGCGTATGCAGTCTTGGCCTGCTGATCGGGAGAGTAAACATTAAAATATCTCAATGTAACAGTATCTAAACCATATAATTGAGAGTACATCTTACACTCCATCTCAGTATAAAGCTTTTGCAAAGCATAAGGACTGGCTGGGCCGTCTCCGTTCCCTACGACAGAAGAGGAACCAGCATAAATTAAACGTTTAGCCCCAACCTTTCTGGCAAAGTTTAAAACAGTGCTCCCGGCAATGACATTATTTTTTGTTGTTTCAACGGGATGCTCAACACTGTAGGCTACTCTTGGGATGGCAGCCAGATGGAATATATATTCTGGCTTGAAATTCCAATATGCAGGGTGGAAGTTAGCAGTATGATCCTGATTTAGAAAATCCATAATATTTTTTGGATATTGCTCTTGCAAATCAACCCCACGAACATCGTGTCCTAATTCTTGCAATCTTTCAAAAAGCCGAGAACCAATATAACCTTTGTGACCTGTTACTAAACATCTAGCCATTGCTTACTGCTCCTTTTATTTTTTCCCAATCGTGATTTTGTCTAACTTCTAAATTTTTATCCCACGCAGCCTTCATAACTGTTGGATCAATACCAATACTTTCAAAGAGATTGATAAAAGCATTTATATCTTTAGGAAAACATTTACCTCCAAAGCCCAACGAACCATCGTGACCAGGAACGTCTAAATGAGAGTTGCCTATGCGACCATCAGAAACAAAGCCATTCATTACTTGATTCCAATCAATACTCAACTTATTAGCTGCTTGTCTCATTTCGTTCATAAAAGAAACCTTAGTAGCAAAAAAACAATTTGCCATATACTTGATAAACTGTGCAGTTCCGACATCTGTCTGGATTATTTTAACAAAAGGAAATCTTTCCCTAAACAGTCCTTCAACTTTATTAGTTAGCTCTGGTTCGCCGCCTAGAATTACACGAGAAGCGTTAATAAAATCTAACCTCGCACTTCTTTCGGTTAAAAACTCTGGGCTGTGGATTATATTCAACTGTGGGTATCTCTCAATTAAACCTTCCATAGTTCCAGGTATCACTGTGGACTTTACAATAAAAACATTATCTGTTCTTTCGTTCCTATTTACAACTTCATCAAACACAGAATCAATAATACTAGTGTCCATTACACCGTTCTTTTTTTTGTTCATTGGTGTAGGCACGGAGACAAAAATAAAATCTGATTGATTTACCACCTCAGATAGATTGTGTGTTGATTTGTTAGGATCCTTATCATAAATTCTAATTTTGGCGTGTAATCCAAAACCAGAAGATATAGCACTCCCAACAAAACCATTTCCAAGAATGCCAATATTACTCATTTATCCGTCCCATCGTCCTGTGTAATTTTCTCTCGAATCCTTCTCACAAGATTGATAATCCGTGCCCTTGTCAATTAACACTTTTTCATTAATATCAATAAACTCTTTTAGTCTTTTCATTTGATCGGGGAGAATTGCAAACCGATTATCTCTCCCAGGTAAATTATTATCAGTGGTGAAGTGTTTTTCTATGTAGTCCAGATCATACCTGAGTGCTAATACAGACGCTTCAATGCCCATACTGTGATCGCTAAAACCAATATGATCAGAATATTTCCTTCCAAATGCCTGTAATCTTGGTAAGTTTACTGACTCAAAATCACAAGGGTAAGATGAAACACAGTGTAATAGAACCAGCTTGTCTCTTGGTACACCAGAACAACTTTCTACAATCTCTTCCAATGTAGATGTGCCCGTAGACACCATTACTTTATCAAAGTACTGGCCACAATAATCAATCAATTCTTTATTTCGAGACTCCATACTAGGAATTTTAACAATATCTCGCTCAACCACGCTCAATATCCTAGCATCTTCAACAGAAAACACAGAACTAAAAAAAGATATTCCAATTTGATCGCAATATTCCCTTAAACGAAAATGCCTGTCAACAGTTAATTCTGCTTTTTCATATATTTGCCTTCGTCCATCACTATCCCAAACGCCTGGTTTAAGTCTATCAACTGACCAAGTTTGAAATTTAACAAGATCCGCTCCACTTTCCTTTGCAGCTGCAATCATTTCTTCGGCTAAACCCATATC
>MDSY01006812.1_pt1 | contig 11473 bp, 8 predicted proteins | sample 811131 | NCBI WGS metagenome assembly MDSY01 (sample SAMN05326643, study PRJNA326480) | marine metagenome | isolation source: seawater | place: Atlantic Ocean: South West | collected 2010
ACAGTTTTTGGACGAAATGCATTTCTTACCTCAGGCCGATTGATAGTAAGTTTGGCGATACCATCATCTGTACTCTCAAGAAGGATGTCCTCAAATTGGTTAAGTTGTGTCCACATAAGTAATTCTAAAAATATTTTTATTTAATGAAACTGTTAATTGCTTTAGTTGTAAGGGCCGGATTGTCCCATGGAACTCTGTGACCTGTAGATTTAAATTTAATTAAATCGCAATTAGGTAATATTTTACACGCACGACCTGCAATTTCTAGAAATTTCAGATCTAATTCACCAACAATCCATAATATTGGTATACGAATTTTGTCTAGATAAGGTTCCAGAAATTTTTGATGACCAAGGGACCAGTTTTGAAAAGATAATGCTATGTTAGCTCTTTGGTGATAAAGAGAATAATTCCGTTTAATAAGATGAGAGTTTTTGAAAATGGATTGCTCTTCCCATTTGCTAATAAACGTGTCCCATTTGTTTATCGCATTTGATGCCCAATCATTATCTTTTTTAATTCTGATTTGTTGTTCTTTCTCGCTAACTAAACCAGTGTGAGCAGATATAATTACAGCTCTTTTCCAATTGGAATTATCTTCCAATAAACAATGAAGTGCTATTCTGCCCCCCATTGAATAACCAATTAATGTTTGAGCGTCAGGATTGAGAGAATTGATTATGCGAGCCGATCTTTTAAGGTCGTAATTAACATATTTATATAAATTTGGAGCAAATCCGTTTTTGTCTGGAATTGAGTTTATGAAATTAGCCCAATCCTTATGATGTCCTACTGCTCCATGTAAAAAACAATTCATTTATTCTTGAATTCGTTCCAAAATTTATGGGTTTCATTATCATTAGGGATAATTTCGATAACAGATCGATTTGAATTTAAATGATTTAGGTCAGAAATTTTATGAAATAATGAGTAATCTAACTTCCACATATTTGCCCAACTTGAAAAGTCTAATGTATGTGAGTTTTTGATTGTATTCATTATGACTTCGGGTGTGTCTTTTAAAGATTGGACATGATCGAAAATCTTTCCACCTCCATTATTTATGACAAAAATATGAACATTAGTCTTATTAATCTGCTCTAAAAACCATAATGAATTTAAGTCATAGAGTGTCGTTAAATCACCAAATATGCCGCATGATGACTTGTAGTCTTTTGAAATTCCAAGAAATGTTGAAATATTTCCATCAATTCCATTGACGCCTCGGTTTGCGTAAAAATCATTATCTTTATCGGATCGAGTCGCTGCAATCTGCCATTCCCTGATCGGAAGGCTATTCCCCAAAAACACCATTGAGTTATTTGGTATTATTTCAGAAATTTTTCTTATAAAAGATGGCTCACTGTTTGGATATTTTTTTAGCAAATTATCAATTCTCTCTGACTCACCTGAGGGCGTGCTAATGCTTGTGCGTTTATTTACCTTTACTTCATTCCAATTAACAGAAGTGATTACATTAGATGGTCTAGATAATCCTGGTAGATTATTAGGTGTAACTGATAAAACTTTAATCTCTTCATTGTCTTCTAAGTCTCTCCAATAGCGACAACTCGGAATGCCTCCAATTCTTAATATTCGCTCTGCCTTTATCTCTGAAGAGTGAATGGATGGAATTTTTTCTCTTAAACCTGATACCGATTCTGCATAGGTTGCGCAATTTGACCGTTCTATAAAACTTAATACTTGATCTCTTAATTCAATATTAAGTGTACCAACAATGATATTTATTGTTTCATCGGTATCAAAAAAATCTTCTAATACCTTGGTGTTAGAAGTTTTTTCATCATTTATTTGAGGTGAAGGTTTCGAATCCTTAAGAGTATCCAGATTTAGTGATTTGAGATTAGGTTCTTCTAAATGAACATTAATATGTAGAGGATGATTGTATTTCCATTTATGGAAATCAGTTTCAGCATATTGTCCAAATATATCTATTTGATTGATTGATTGTGGTGCTCCTGAATTTTGATATCTGATTGGTCTGTCAGCAGTTAATAATATTAATGGCGCTGATTGATAGTAGGCTTCGATACACGCTGGTAAAAGCTCTGCAACAGCTGTTCCTGAGGTGGTTAGCATTACAACAGGCTTGCGTGTAGATAGTGCTCTTCCTAATGCAAAAAAAGAGGCGGATCTCTCATCTGGATGAGAATAATAATCTATATTGTTAATATTGAGAATAGAATAAATGAGCTCAGCATTTCTTGCTCCAGTCGATATTACAAATTCTGATGCACCAAGTGATAGACACTGTGAGATTGCATCTAACGAATTAGTATATTGTATATTTTTATTCACACTCAAAGATCAAATTCATTTTTGACCCAGTGACGTTTTAATGCAAGTTCATCCCACTCATTCTCAAGAATACTATTTTCAGTAATTCCACATCCAGTAGGTAATGAAATGGTTGAATCATCGAAGAATAAGCCTCTAATCATTATAAAGGAAAAAAATGACTGATTAAGTTTTACTCCAAACGGAGCGGCAAACATTTCAGGTGTTGATGAGCTTTCACGCAAAGATTTTAATTGTGAAAAATTGCTTTTATTTCTTGGGACCGTCCCTACTGCAGGTGTCGGATGAATTTGTTTTAAGACCTCTGATATTGATAACTGCTGTTTTAATTTAATTTTAATGTCAGTTAAAAAATGAACAATTCCTCCGAGGTTGTGTGTTCTTCTCTCCGACTCAGAAATTGTCCCATATTTTCCTAATCTTCTTCGAAGAGAATCAACAACAATTTGATGTTCGATTTCCTCTTTTTGATCTAAGTTAAAATTCTCTAGATTTGATTCAGACGATGTTCCGGCTAGAGCCATGGTCCGAATGGTTTTGTCGTCTATTTCAAATAGCAGTTCTGGAGATAGACCAACAAAACCGCAGCTGCCATTTTGAAAAGCATATAGAAATGATGGTCCTTCATTTTGTGCACCTTTAATTATTAAAGATCGAATTAATGATTCTTGATTATCTGTCCGGGCAGTACTAGAAACAACAGGAACCGTTTTTTTTAAAACTCCTCCTCTGATTGATTTCTTTATATCATTGAACTGTACTTCGAAAGATTTTATTGACGGATCTTTCCATGTTAATTTATCAATGGAATTGTGCTGAAAACTTTTTAACTCGTTCTTATCGAGTAAACTCCAAGAATTAGGAATCAACCAAGGCTTTTGATTAGTTAAATCATAATTGTTTAGGTAAAATGAAACTCCTGATTGAGCGGGTTTGTCAGATGAAGTAAATGGACCTTCACCATAGACGAAGTTGCCTTCAGCGTTCTTAACTAATGCATATTGTTGTGTATTAAACACATGAAAAATACGAAATAAGGTATTAAATGGATCTTAATTAGAGTAATTCTAGTATTCCCATCGGGCACGGATTCCAATCATTTGTGGAAGGCCAACAGTACCGGCATTCAGATCTGGAGTTATATTTACGTAATAAGTTTCATCAGACAAATTGCCTCCAAATATGCTCAGTTCGTAGCCAGATTCAGAGCGATATCCAAGTGTTGCATTCAATACGGTGTATCCGTTCTCCATAAAGGAGCTATCATTTTGGTCGTTAAAATATACTTCACCTTGATGAATTAGCTCAACTCTTGCAAAGACTCCAGAATCGTGACTGTAATTTACGGCTAATGATGCATCTAATTCTGGAACAAATGGAGCTTTATTTCCAGACAGATTACTTCCACTAATTGGATCTGTATAATTGGTTAATTCGGTTGTGGTTTTACCTAATGAACCTTCCAAAGTAATCCCAGAGAAAATTTCTGCACTTAATTCAATTTCAGCTCCATATGATCTCGCTTCATCTGCATTTAAAATCGCATAGTCTGTAGCAACTAGTGATCGTTCAACTTGGTAGTCGTCAATGTTGTTGTGAAAGATAGAAAAATTCGTTCTGACCTTATCATCAAGCCACCTCTTCTTTAATCCAATTTCTTTTGTCCATGACTGTTCTTCATTAAATTGAGCTAATTGTGGATTGTCAATGAATGCACTGTATCCACCTGGCTTGTATGCAATGCCTGAGTTGACGTATATCAACGAACTGTCACTAAGTTCAAAGTCAATACCAGCTCGAGGGCTAATAAATGAATAATCAGCGCTCTCATTAATATTTGGAACCGGTCCTGATAGACCAAAAGCACTACGAATTAATGACTTATCGTACTGATCTCCTCTTAGCCCAAAATGTATCCCAATACTGTCAATTCCATTATATGTAAGCTGACCAAATAATGAGTAGCTTTCTTCATTTAGAGAATAATCAGTTGTTGTTGTAACTGGTGCAAAACCTCCTCCAAATTGTGGGGGAAGAGGAATAAAAAAGCTTCTAGTCGTGTTGCCCTGAACTTCACTATCTCCGTATGCTGCACCTGCTGCCCAGTCCCAAACTCCGCCTTCAATAGAAGAAAAGCGAAATTCTTGCCCCCTAGATTCTTGAGTTTGGAAAATTTTTGATTCACTCCCTGGGTTAGGACTAAAATCTAAATCAAAATGATATGGATTGAGCTCCCAATTTCTTCCGTATGTAACAGATAGAAAATCAAAAGCATCCCCTGAATTTTTAATTCTCAGTGAAAGAGATTCCGCTTCTTGGATTGCGGATCCAACTATATCAGAATTAAGGGTAAAGGGATCTTGCCCTAGAGGAGTTAGTCTATGGGAACCATCATTAAAATCATCAAATGAGGCGGATAGCGAAATTTCTAGGCTGTCATTGGGATTCCAATATAGTGAGCCACTGTATGAAAGATGATCTTGAAAATCTGGTGATGTATTAAGAAAAGGGTTATTTAAAAAGCCATCTCTTTCATAATGGCTAAGTCCTATTCTATATGAAAAAGTATTTTCGTCGTTCAAAGGTCCCATTAAGCTGCCGCTTACTGAGAATGCATCGTAATCTGCAACACTTGTTGTAATAGAGGCCTCTAATTTGTCACTTGGTCGTTTAGATTCAATGTTGATTACACCTCCATATGAATTAACGCCGAACAAAGTGCTTTGTGCTCCCCTCAAAATCTCAACTTTTTCTGTACCGTAAAATGATGCAGTATGAGAATAAACGTTTCCAGATGGCACATCGTCAACGTATTGAATTACAGAAGGAGAACTGAAAAATGGAGTATTTGTTAGGCCTCTGATGGAAATTACATCACCGAATGAACCAATACCTGTATCTGTTTTGGAAAAATTGGGAGTCAAATCAGCTAATTGACGGTCATCAAACCTATTTAACATCCTAAGGTCATCGCCACTAAAAGCCGTGGCACTCATCGGCCAAGACAAATACTTACTTAAATCTCCATAGATTTCGGTGTTTTCTAAATCCTGAGTGTTCTGAGATTTTAAAATTAAACTAGTTAGTAGTAAATATATAGATATTAGAGAGAGCTTCATAAATTAAATGGTACGGTATTCCGTAATGGTAAGATTGAGAGATGATTTAAACATGGTCTATATCACATCTATTTTACCTGAGTCTAGTTATATTAGTAAAAAAGTAATTATTTTTCCTTTTTATATTTTAATGAAATGTCATCAAATAATATAACTTTACCAGAATATGCGGTACCCCAGATTGAGGCCTTGCCTTGACCTGGTGTTCCATCGTGGGAAAATGTTATAACTGGTTCTACAGTAGGTGTTGAGCCATCATCCCATACCCAACCTTTAATTAGAGATTTATCATTAGAAAATTCAATTTGGAGTCTCAAATTAGACCATTTTTCTGGATTCCACTTGAACGGAACTGATTTTACAGGTTCTTCATTTTTTACTAACTCAACCTTATTCTTAGAGGGTACTACTCTAAGCCTGAATCCGGAAATGCCGTGAAGTCCTATACCAAATCTAGGAAAACTTCTTCTTTTTTTAAATCCTCTAACCTTAACTTCTAGAATGGCTGAATTTTTGATTGATGGACCAAAGATGACTGCATTTTCTGTAAGGGGTTCAGATGCCATCTCAAGATGTTTCTTGCCCTGGTCATTTTTATTAACTTTGAATAGTCCGTCAATTTCCATCATGTCATCAGGAAATTTGTTTAGTTCATATGATTCAAAGTTATTTTTATAAATACTATCAGCATTTGATAGTTCGATTAGTGATAGAAATATTAATGATATTCTAATTAATTTCATTCTGCTCTGATTCCTTCTAGAAGTTTTCCTTTAATTGTTATTTGTGTTGCTAGGTAACAAAATACAAAGCTGCCAATTACAATGATTAAGGTCATTGTTAGTAAGAGTGTTATAGGTACTTGTTGTGTTGTGGATAATGATGACGGAGAAATGGTAATGATAGATGAAATTACTCCAATTATAAGGCCAATAGAAACCAAAAAAAGATGCTCGTATAAGATAACCCTTTTTATCTTTGATTTATTGAAACCAATAGCCCTCATTACTGAAAGTTCGCTTCGTCTTTCCAAAACACTTCTAGCTATAATTATACCTACACCAAGTGTCCCAACGAGAACTCCGAGCCCCCCTAAAACACTAAATATTGAAATATATGTATTTTGAACATTTGAATATTCTTTAAGTCTAAGATTTGAATTAATTAGATCGAAGCCCCTTAACTCTAAACCTCTAGTCAGATCTTCAGAAACGGACTTCCCATCTTTAGAATTTGAGTCAATAAGGAATGTATTATATCCGCCAACGGTGGGGAACAATTCTACAAAATGATCTTCAGAAATTGCCAAACTTCCTTGAAGAATTGAATTCTCGAGTAACCCGACAATTATAAGTGATTTTGGAGATCCATTACCATCAATGATTTCGATTGTGTCCCCAATTTTCTTTTTCATTGCCCACATAACTGATGCTTTATCACCAATGGCTGGAATTAATTGATCTGAAGTTTTATTATATAGAAGCTCCCAATTTGAGTCCGTTGAATTCGATGTGGTAAATCTAAATGAATTTCTCTTGGATAGATCTTCGGGGCTCAGTCCTAATATTCTTGGGTTATTTGCAAAACTTAGATTCTGACAGCTTGCTTCCTCAGAATTCATCAATGTCCTTAGTGGATAAAATTTTAGTTCCTCTAATGAATAATCTTCAATTCCAAAATTATCTCTAATTTTAGGGTCATTAAGATTTTCATATATAGGCAGTGTAGATGTTGCATAAAATTCAAAACCACCAGTACCAGATTTATTGGAGCCTGTTGGTTCGTCTCCTAGCCTGAAAGCATTTACAGATAGCACTAAGAATATACCAAGGGATACTGTTGATACTACTGCGAGAGATCTGCTTGTTTTTCTAGATGCGTTTGTTGAACCAATTCTAAATAAATTCAGTTTCTTTATCTTAGCTGTATTTTTTAGGTATATGGAAAATAATAAAATGAAACCTAATAAGATTAAAAAACCTGATCCGAAAAAGGCTCCAGCAAGTTTTTCTCCTTGAAGTGATCTACTAAGTAAAATGAGAGTTACCCCAAACGCGAAACATGCTATCACCGATAAGTATTTAACAATAGACGTTCTTGATGAGATGTTTGTTTTATTAATGCCTACTGCAGAATTAAGAAGGTTTTTGGGTGATGTTTTGGTTAGTTTATTTATTGCTATTCTCGCTACAAAATAGCTAAAGAAGACAATCATTATAAAACAGATAACAAATGAGGATTTTTCATATCCATAAACAAAGTTAACCCCAACTGCTGCATCAGACCATATGTTGTCAAATCCTGCTAAAGCTAATTTAGTATAAATGTTACCCCCAAAAAGACCGAAAAAGGCACCTAATGTTAACGGAATAATGAACTCTAATATAAGTATAAGTCGGATTTTCTTAACAGTGAATCCAAATGACCTTAATGCACCAAGTTGAATGGATCTTGATTCAACGCCAAATGAGGAAAGAATAAAACATAATAGGAGTGAAGAAATTATAAGAAATCCACTTAATGAGGCAAACAAGGAACCAAAGTCTAATGAGTTTTCATATGAAGAGACAGCATTAAGATAAACATCAATTTTACTCATCCCAACGTCAGTTAGTTTAATATTTGATCTTAATGACTCTAAGAATTGATCTTTAGAAAAATTGGTTTCATTTATCAAAATCGATGTGCACATACCAAATCGATTTCCCCATAGTTCTTGAGCCTTTTCTAAATTGATAAAAACCTTTGGAGTTGAACGATATTTATCCCAGTATAATTCATCAACATCACGGATTTTTTTAGTATCCAACGGCATTCCGCTTTCCCAGCTTGCTAAAGACTTTGCAGTGTCTAAACCTGGAAAATCGGGAACCCATTTTTTTGAAAGCGATTCATTGTCCTTATCGATAAAACTTGTTACTTTGAATGACAATACATCTTCGACATCCTCATCTCCGCCATCATCTAAACTGTCACCAATGATTTTGAATTCACGTGAGTCGGTAACTCCATAAAAAGTTAAATTAACTTCATCTTTTAATTTAACATCTAGTCCACCATTGTCGATGTTTTCACCTAGCCAGCTATTTAAAACAATATCATTTTGTTTGGGAGGAGTTATGCCAAGTAATTTTGACCCCATATTACCAATTCCCGTGCCTACGGAATATGGGATGCTAGTATCATTGAATATAATATCATTAATTAAATAAGAAATTATGGATTCTGACTCAGAATGAATTTTTTTTACAGTGTCCTCAACTTCTTGACTAATGAATACTCTTTCACTGATTAACTCTGTGAATCCAGTGTGAGTGGTTCTATAACTAAGCTCTAGGTCTTTTAATTCCCAATGATTATCTAGAGCCTCATCAAGACCATTTATTTTACTTGTTAATACAAGGTTACATCTTTCAGTTTTATTAGATTCATCTTGTAATAACCTTAACGGTACAAATACATTCAATGAGGATTTTTGTTCAGCCAAAATGCTAAATTGACCGCCCTTATCTGGTCTGATTATATTTGTTATTTTCCCCGAGATTGAACCAATTTTTTCAGTTTCTCCTGATAGTGGCGCATCTTTAGAGACACGACCTGGTAGTTCATATTTAACTACAATGCGATCCCCAATGTTTAGGTTTTTTTGTTCAGCTAGTGACTCATTTATAGCAATATAATCATCTGCTGATATATCATTTTCAAACAGTCTCCAAAATTTCGAATCCACACCATTAATGTTTATCGCATTAGATCTAATGCTTTTGTCAGGAGTATTTAATGTGCCGGGGAAACGCAGTATCCCAGATATTTGATCGTCTTTAAATGTTTGGGACAATTTTTCAACAAAATCACTAGTGACATATCTATCACCGGTAATTAAAGCTGAATGGATAGATCCTATCCTCTCAAAGGCTTTTAACTTTAGTGTTTTCTTAACAGAATCACCAACCAAAAGTGATCCGGTAAGTATTGATGAAGCTAAAAAGGTTCCTAATAGAAGACATACTGACAGGCGCCAATTGTATATTAATCCTTTAATAGATAACCTTAGAATGCTCATTAAGATTCAATGAAATCGTAGTTTTTATAACATAAACGTCTTTTCATTTGTGATGCTATTTCAACATCATGAGTGACAACCACTAAAGAGGTTTGGTTGTTAACACAGAGGCTTTTTAATAGATCAATAATATCTTCACCTCTAGATTTATCCAGTGAACCTGTAGGTTCATCAGCCAATACTAAATTAGGTTTATTTATTAATGACCTTACAATCGCAACTCTCTGCTTTTCACCTCCTGAGAGTTGAGAAGGAAACTTATGAGCTTGTTTTTTCAAGCCGACCTGACTCAAAAGGCTCTCTGCTTCATCAAAGATAATACTGTTATTCTGTTTACGATTGACCGCTAATGTAGGTAGAATGACGTTCTCGATAACTGAAATTTGAGGTAGTAGGTAATGGGATTGAAAGATGAAACCAATTTTTTCAGCTCTTAATTTTGATAACTGGTCATCATTCATATGAGTTACGAGTTCACCTTTGAAAATTACTTCCCCACTATCTGGCTTATCCAATGTGCCTAATATATTAAGCAATGTGGTTTTACCACAGCCTGAAGGTCCAACTATGGAAATAGATTCATCGAAATCAATTAATAGGTTAAATGAGTCTAAAATATTCCTTCTAGGATTATCTTCCCCCTCAGAGTAACTTTTAAAAATATCTTTAAGTTCAACTATCATTTATTAATCCATCTGGTTGCTTTGAATTCATATTTTTCATATGTCCCGTGTGGAACAACTTTAATAGGAATTCGTAGGCTTAAGGTAGAGTTAAAATCATTTGATAAAGATTTTATTATTTCCGGCTCAACTGAGGAATCATTTAGTTCAATATTCAACTCAATCTCTTTCATCGAATTCAATGTAAAAACCAATACTCTATATTCTTCAATCGTATCATATTTTTGTATTATTGCATCAATTGAACTAGGGAAAATGTTAACTCCCCTAATTATGTGCATATCATCATTTCTTCCTAATATTCCGTTCCTAAACGTGAGAGTATCAATACCATTAATTTTTATATTTCCTTTTTCGACAATATCTCCGGTCTTATATCTTAATAATGCATTATCACTACGCTTTAGAGTAGTTAAAACAAGTTCTCCGGTTTCGCCATAATTGACTTCCTGTTCAGATTTAGGGTCAATTACTTCTGCAAGATGAAACCCAGGTAACATGTTTAAATGTGATGTTCTCTTTTGATCCTGATATGTAACTGGACCAACTTCGGTCATTCCATGATGGTCTATCACTTCAACATTTCTCCATAACTGACTGATTTTTTGTTTAACTTCAGGAATGCTTCCTCCAGATTCGCCTGCTACGATGATTTTTTTAACGTTTATTTTGTATTTGTCCGTTAATAGTTTTCCCAATCTTAAAGCGTATGTAGGTGTGCACAAAAGAACTGATGCAGATGTGTCAGCTAATAATTCCAACCGTCCATTCGAATTCAATCCACCGCCAGGAATTGTCATGAATTGCATTTTTGATGCAGCTTCATAAGCTGTCCAAAAACCTAAAAAAGGGCCAAAGGAGAAAGCGAAGAACAATCTGTCAACTTTTGGATTTAATCCAGCATGATTAAAAATAATGCTCCAAGCATCAAGCATATGGTTCCAATCATCCATAGAATCAACCCAAAAAATTGGTTTAGAGGTTGTTCCACTAGTTTTCGAAAACTTAGGATATTGATATTGATCTAGTGCTAAATTTGAACCAAACGGATTGTTGTTTGCGTGATCTGTGACTATTTCGGATTTAGTTGTAAAAGGGACCCTAGATGTAAAAATTTCCCTCGTTACATTTTCAGCTGAATCAATACCTGCAGCTTTAAGTTTTTTGTAATTTAATGAATCACAATTCTTGAGTTGTTTATTAATGAGATCCCTAAGAGTTTTGATTTCTTCATCCTCAGGCATCTCAAGAAATATTTAATTAATAATTAAATATAATTATTGATCAGT
>MDSY01104865.1_pt1 | contig 11472 bp, 10 predicted proteins | sample 811131 | NCBI WGS metagenome assembly MDSY01 (sample SAMN05326643, study PRJNA326480) | marine metagenome | isolation source: seawater | place: Atlantic Ocean: South West | collected 2010
AATAAAAAACCAATTATAGAACACATCATTACAATCGCAAAAAATCAAGGAATTGTTGATTTTTATATCTCAATTAATTATCTTGGTCATAAAATAAAAAAATATTTGGGTAATGGATCTAAGCTAGATGTTAAGATTAAATATTTAGAAGAAAAAAAACCATTAGGAACAGCTGGCTCCTTAAATTTAATTAAAAAATTTAATAAACCAATAATTGTTACAAATTCAGATATAATTTCAAAAATTGATTTTAAAGAAATGATTAGTGTTCATAAAAAAAATAAATCGATGCTAACTATGGTTGCTAAAGTTTTTTATGAAAAAGATAACTATGGACGTATAGTGGCAAGTGGAAGTGTAGTAAAAAAAGTTATAGAAAAATTAGAACAAAATCTACTAATTAATGCTGGAATTTATATTGTAGACCCAAAAATAAAAAAAGTTATTAAAAGTTTTGAGTATTTAGATATGACAGATTTAATAAATAGAGCATTAAAAAAAAAATTAAAAATTAATGTTTTTCCAATTCATGAAAAATGGTTAGACTACGGTTTAAACAAAAATAAAATAAAATGAAATTTCATGCTTTAATATGTGCAAGAGCTGGATCAAAAGGAATAAAAAATAAAAACATAAGACAATTTAAGAAGAAACCTTTAATTTCATACCCTATAAAATTAGCAAAAAACATTAAGAGAATTGAATCTGTAAGTGTTTCTACAGACTCAAGAAAAATTGCAAATATTTCAAAAAATTATGGTGCGGATATACCTTTTATAAGATCTAAAAGACTATCGTCTAATAAGGCAAACGAATGGGATGTATGGAAAGATTTTGTAGAAAAAAAAAACTTTAAAAGTAAAGATGATATAATTGTAATTTTACCAGTAACTTCTCCTTTTAGAATAAAAAAAGACGTAGAAAAATGTATAACGCTTTATAAAAAAAAAAAATTTGATTATGTAATAGTTGTAGCTAAAGCCTCACATAATCCCCATTTTAACATGGTAAAAAAAAAGCAAAAGAATTTAGTTGAAATTTGTATGCCATTAAAAAGTAGGATTGTTAGAAGACAAGATGCACCTAAAATATATAATATTACCACCATTTGCTTCGTTGTTTCTGCTAAGTATATAATGAGTAAAAAATCAGGCCAACATTCTACTCTAAAATCAGGTAAGGTAGGAGCTGTAGAAATTCCTTATGAAAGATCTTTAGATCTTGATACAGAATTTGATTTAAAGGTTGCTAAATTACTCAGCAATTAAAATATATGATAAAAAAAAATTTAATTGACTTAAAAAATAAATTTTGCCTTGTAACAGGTTCCAATGGCTATATTGGTAAAACAGTTTGTGAAAAATTATTAAAACTTGGAGCAATAGTTATCCATACAGACATAAAAAAAAATAAAATTAAATCAAAAAAGTCTTTTTTTTATAAAACAGACCTAACCTCAAAAAAAGAAATAGATGTATTAGTAAAAAAGATAAATAAAAAATTTAAAAAAATTGACGTTATAGTTAATAATGCTGGCTATGTTGCAGAAGCCGATAAGGATAAAAAAAATCAAAAACTTTTTTATAATGAAGAATACACAAGACTTAATTTAGATAATACTATTTATTTGACACAGTCTTTAATTTCAAATTTAAAAAAATCAAAAAATGGATCGATTGTAAACATTTGTTCAATTTATGCTTTTTTAGCTTATGACTATAAGCTCTATAAAGGAACATCGATGAAAAATCCATTAGCTTATGGAATTTCTAAAGCAGGCTTAATGCATTATACGAAAATGTTATCAACTTTGCTTGCACCTAAAATCAGGGTTAATGCAATATCACCAGGAGGAATATTTAGAAATCAACCAAGAAAATTTGTAAAAAAATATTTATTAAAAACACCCTTAGGAAGAATGGGACATGAAGACGATATAGCAAATGCGGTGATATTTTTTTCTAGTGAACTTTCAAATTATATCACTGGACAAAACTTAGTTGTGGATGGTGGATACTCTATATCTTAGTAAGTTTATACTAAAATAATTTTTTATGATTGATCAAAAAAAAATAAACAAGATTTGTTTAGGAACAGCAAATTTTGGATCAAGCTATGGTATAAATAAAAAAAAAGCTATTAACAAGAAAGAAATAAAAAAAATTTTTGATTATGCAATAAAAAATAATATTAACTTCTTAGACACAGCAATAAATTACAAAAATTCTGAAAAAATAATAGGTTTAATTAATAAGCATAAATTCAAAATTGTAACCAAATTACCAAAAATTCCAAAAAAAATAATAAACATAGAAAAGTGGGTAATAAATCAAATTATAAAATCATGCAAAAGGTTAAAAGTCAAAAATTTATATGGATTATTAATTCATTATACGTCTGAATTAGTAGATAAAAAAAAATCAAAAGAAATATATAGAGCATTTGATTATCTTTTGAGTAAAAAATTAGTTAAAAAAATTGGGCTATCTATTTATGAACCAAGAGAATTAGATTTATACTTTAAAGAATATGATTATCAGATAGTTCAGGCACCAATAAATATTTTTGATAAAAGATTGATAACATCAGGTTGGAAAGAAAGATTATTAAAAAAAGAAATAGAAATATTTGCTAGATCAATTTTCTTAAAAGGCCTTTTATTGAGAGATTCTAATAAAATTCCAAAAAATTTTTCAAGGTGGGATAAAAAATTTCTTAATTTTGAAAAGTGGACCATAAAAGAAAAAATTTCTAAAGTTGAGGCTTGCATTAGATTTACTAACTCATTTAAAGGAATAAAAAAAATAATTCTTGGTATAAATAATTTAGAACATTTAAAACAAAATATAGGTTTTTTAAAAAAAAAAAAATTAATATTTCCAAAAAATTTAAATATTGCTTCAGGAAAAATTTTGAACCCTAGAAAATGGAAAATATGAATTTAATATTAATTAAGAAATTAAAAAGTTAGCTATTTGTAATTATTTTATTAACTTTTAAAAACTTATTAAAATCTTCTATTTTAAAATTTTTATTAGAATTTACAGTCTGTATAAAATAATTTATGGAGTTTTGAAGAGATGTTTCTGACCAAGAATTGCTAAATTTTTTTAAAATTTTTCTTTTAGGTTTTATAAAGTTACCTGCTTTATTAAAAGTATCTCTGGGATAAAATACTGATAAGTTTTTTTCATTAGCGATTAGTAAGGCATTTGAAAAGAAAATTTTTATTTCATCTTCTACTATTGTTGAGTAGGATAAAAAAATTTTTGAATAAAAGTTTTTTTTAAAATCTATATCTATTATTGCATTATCTATTTTTTTTTTGTTTATGCAGCCAAATTGATTTATTTTAATATTTTTGATGTCTCCAAATAAAAACATAAAAAAGCTTAAATAATGAATACCAACATTCCCTGAAATTTTTTGGAATATTGAATTTGACTTAAACCTCCAATTATTATTAAATTTTTTTTTATATGAAATTCCATTAGTAATATTTGCCTGAGCATAAATTGGTTTTCCATAAATTTTCTTTTTAATAATATTCCTTAAAAAATTATAGACGTCAGAATGTAATAAATTGTGACCAAAATAGATTTTTTCTTTTATTTTTTTTGGTAGTTTTTTTAAAAAGTTTATTTGTTTTAAGTTAGTAGGCCCTGGCTTCTCACAATATATATAATTTTTTTTTTTAATAAATTTTTTTATATATTCAAAATGCGTTTTAGTTGTAGAGCTTATAAAAATAGATTTACATTGATTCAGTTTTTCTATGTCTGAAACGTATTCTAGTATTTTTATTTTATTATTTCTGTTCAAATACTTTATTTTTTCTTTTTTATAACAAAAAGAATAAATTTTTTTTACAGATTCAATCTTTGATAAATTCGAAATAATTTTATGGCTATGGTTTTGATATCCTATAACTCCAACAGTTAATTTAGGCATCTTACACAAGGTTCTATAGTATTTCTTTTTTGGTTTAGATGTTTTTGTCTAAGGTCATTATACTCTTTTGAATTCCATATATTTGATATTGAAGTGTTTTTAGCATTCCATTTCGATAAAATAGATTTATAGTCATAATCACAAGGATTTACCTTTCCGTCTGCCCAAACAAACATTCTCGTCCAAAGTTCTTTACATGCGTGCTTAAAGTCATTAGGCTTATTATCGTAAGCACTTTCCCAAGGAGAATAATTAACAAAAGCAATAACATCTGCAAGCTTTTGAAATTGTGCTTCCATTGACTTTATAGATTGATCTTTAGAAATTTTAACCCCACTCATTTTTACAATATGTTTGCTTTTACTGTAATGATCCTTTCTTATTTGAGCAAAGAGTTTAAGATTTTTCATAATTTTTTCAAATTTTCCATTTACTCTTATTTTTTCATAAGTTGCCTTATCTGCTGCATCTACAGAAAAAACAATTGATTGAATGTCAGTAGATAAAATTGCATGAATCATATTTTCATTAAGCATTGAAGCATTTGTATTAATCTTTAAAGCCAAAAATTTTTTATTAGAATAATTAAGCATTTTTTTAAAATCTTTATTTAAAGTTGGTTCTCCTCTAGAGGCCAATGTTATTGCTTCTACTTTTCCCTCAACTTCATCAATAATTTTTTTATATAAATCTAAACTCATATTATTCATAAAACCTTTTGATTTATTAGAAAATGACTTATCAGATTGGTAGCACATTATGCATCTAAAATTACATACAGAAGTAGGCTCTATCTGTAAACATGGTGGAAATTCTCCAACTCTTTTTTCCTTTGAAAAAAATCTATATTTATATCTGTAGATCAGATATCTAGAAATTTTGTCTTCTTCTATTGATTTTAATTCATTTATCTCATGCTTGTTAATTTTAAACTTATTATGAATTATTTTTTTTTTTATTAAATTTTTATGGTTTTTTATGATCTCGTTAAATATCTCAGTATCCTCATGTGAAAAATTATCATCAGGTTTTAGTTTAACTATTTTTTCTAACAGCGACAAATTTAAAGAATATTCAATATTTATATTGTCTTCAAAGTAGCCGTCAGGATTTATGCGTGGCTGTATATCAATAATTTTACTCATAATTAAATGTAACTTTTTTCATATTATCTATGGTATACTAAACTTTTTTCTATTAAAAATATATTCATTAATAGGCAATCTATTTTACCATTAAATTTTACAATATTATAAAAATTATTTTTTGATAGAGAGCTATGACTTTTAGATTGTAATATCCAATTACTTCTTTTAAATACACAAATAATATAATAATTATCAAAATACCTACTATGAAAGCAAAATATTATTGGAATAAAGCCATTAAAATAATCCCCGGTGGAAATGGTCTTTTGTCTAAAAGACCAAATAGATTTTTACCAGATGGGTGGCCAATATATTATTCAAAAGCAAAAGGAATCAATATTTGGGATTTACAGAATAAGAAATATATAGATTTTAGTATTATGGGTGTTGGAACTGCAATACTAGGATATGCCAATTCTGAAATAGACAATAAAGTAAGCAAATTTTCAAAAAGAGGAGTTAATACTACACTTAACTGTTTAGAAGAATTTTTATTGGCAAAAAAGATTTTAAAATATGATAAATTTGCTGATCAAGTTAAATTTGCCAGAGGTGGTGGTGAAGCAATGTCAATCGCTATAAGGATTGCTCGATCTGATTCAAAGAATACTAAAATAGCATTTTCAGGTTATCATGGCTGGCACGATTGGTATTTAGCTGCAAATTTGAAAAATAAAAAAAATTTAAATAATCACTTGTTAAAGGATTTAGACCCTAAGGGAGTGCCCGAAGGTCTAAAGAATACAGTAATTCCATTTGATTTTAATAACTCTGAGAGCATAGAAAATGTTTGTAAAAAAAATAAACTAGCTGCAATTGTTATAGAAGGAGCAAGAGCAACATATCCCTCTAAAAAGTTTGTTAAAAAAATAAATTATTTAAAAAATAAATATAAGGTTTGTTTAATTGTAGATGAAATAACTTCTGGATGGAGAGAAAGAACTGGAGGAATATATAAAAAAGTTGGCTTGAAACCAGATATAATTGTCTACGGTAAAGCACTTGGAAACGGTTATGCAATTTCGGCAATTGTTGGAAAAAAAAAATTTATGAATAAAGTACAAGACTCTTTTGTCAGTAGTACAGCTTGGACTGAAAGAGTTGGTTTCGTTTCAGCAATTTCAACAATAGATTATTTTGTTAAAAATAAAGTTGGAAGATCAATAAAAAAAAATGGGAAATATCTCTTAAAAAGTTGGAAAAAAATAGCTAAAAAAAATGATTTAGAAATAAGTTGTTCTGAATTTTTAAGTATGCCATCGTTTTCATTTAATTATGGAGCAAATAATGAGAAATTACATACTTACTTCACAGAACTTATGTTAAAAAAAGGTTATTTAGCAACTAATGGTTTATCTATTACTTATGCCCACAAAAAAAAAAAATATAGATACTTATATTAAAAATTGTGACAAAGTTTTTGAAATAATATCAAAATCAATAAAAGAAAAAAAAATAAACTTAAGAAGTAAAGTAAGGGTGACATCTTATCAAAAAATTTAAAAACAAATTAAAAAATATAGATATATTAGGGCTTAGAATTTAATAAGAATTTTTTATCTTTTATTAAAGCATTTTTCCATCCTTGATTTCTTTTTATTTTTTTCTGATATGAAATTAAATCCAAATTTTTTTTGGTAAAATTTATAAGATCTTTCATAGAAATTGAGTTAATTTTATCTTTTCCAAAACTATCTATTACTTTACATAGAAAAATATAATCTTTTTTGTAATCAATTGTAAATCTGTAATTAGAAAGATCTTCTTTAATATTTTTTTTTGCTATTTTAAAATTATTTTTCTTCCACATATAATTCGTCACATGCTCTTTTTCTGAGGGTAAAATAGCCTTTTTATATGTTTTTTTTAATGTTCGGTAAGTAAAAATTTCAATATCCATCCCATCAGGATATCTAGATGGTAAAGGGTAGGCGTTAGAATAGTAGTCAATCTTTTTTTTTTTAAAGTTTTTAATCATTTGATCTAAGATTCTAAAATCAATCAATGGACAATCTGAGGTGATTCTAATTATTTTTTTAACTTTAAATTTTTTTGCAGCTAAATAGTATCTTTGCAATACGTTATTTTCGTCACCTCTAAAAAAAGAAACCTTATTTTTTTTGCAAAAATTAACTATCTTATTGTCTTTTTTACTTGTTGTTGTGGCAATGATAATTTTTTTTAAGTATTTAGATTTACCCAATCTTTTTATTAATATAGATAACGGAGATAAATTTTTATAATTTAATAAAACTTTATTAGGCAATCTACTTGAATTCATACGAGCCTGAATAATTGCGGCAAAACTCATACTTTTTTATTTACTTTTCTAGGCATAATTTCTTTATTAGTATACAAATTTAAAAATGAAAGATATTAAAAGTGTCGTTAGTAGCATTAAAAAAATAGCTAAATTAAATAATAAAATCTCATGTATTTTTCTTGGTAACACTGTTCAAAAAGAAAAATCATCTTTTTATATAACTCCTATTAGAGAAAATAAGAAATTCATATTTTGCAGTGTTATATTATTTAATGACACTAGTGCAAAAAAAATTGCAAAGATAATTGATGGTCAAGTTGATTATATTTTAGTTGATACGGAAAAAAAAATTCAGACCATTTATAAATTATCTGGGTTAGTAAATATTGAGAGAACAATTAAAGAAACAGTTAAGAAATCTAAATTGCGAGTATACAAAGGAAATGATCTTTCAATTTTATCAACTGAAACCTTAATTAACTATTATTTTTTAAATGATAAAAGAGGTATTAGTGGAAAAAAAGCCATAATAATTGGTGCAGGAAATATTGGATTCAAGTTAGCTTTAAAATTTGTTGAAAATGGAGCATCGACTTATTTGATAAGAAGAAAAAAAAAATATTTAAGTGATATAGTTAGAACAATAAATATCATTAAACCAAAGGGAACTAGGTCAAGTGCTTTTGCATTAAAAGTGATACCAAGTGATTTATCAAGTTTTGATATTATAATTGGATCTGCAGACCAAAAAAATCTTATAAAAAAGATGCATGTAAATAAAGTGAATGACAAAAAATTATTCATTGACCTAGGAAAGGGAACTTTTTCTAAAGATTGTATTAAATATTTATTAAATAAAAAAAATAATATTTTTAGATTAGATGCAACATCAGCTTACTTTTCGTACTTAGATAATGTTATTTACACAGAGTCACTTTATAAAAAAGACATATATCTAAATAAAATTAATAATTATAATTTTGTAAGCCAAGGAATTCTAGGAAAAAAAAATGATATTATTGTAGATGATGCAAAAAAACCAAAAAAAATACTTGGAATATGTGTTGGTGATGGAAACTTGAAAAAAATTAATCTTTCAAATAAAAATATTTTGGTGAATAAAATTAAAAAAGATACTGGCTTAAAGTTAATATATGAATAAAAAAAATAATGTAATTATTTTGGGAGCTGGCCCTGTTGGTCTAATAACTTCATGGCTTCTGGCCAAAAATAAGTGGAATGTAAAATTATATGAAATGAAAGATATGGTTGGAGGCATGTGTAGGACCTGGAAATGGAAAAATTTTTATGTAGATACTGGCCCACATATATTTCACACAGATAATAAAAAACTTTGGGATCTATGGAAAAATATATTTGGTAAAAATTTGATTCAAGGCACGTATTATTCAAAAAATACAATAGGACCAAACAGTAATGAATATGTAGATTATCCCCTGTCCGTTGAGGCTATTGAAAAAATGCCTTTAAAATTGAGATTGCAAATTTTCAAGGAATTAAAAAAAGCAAAAAAAGAAAAAAAAAAAAATGCAATAAATTTCTCTGAACATATTATCAATCAATTAGGATCAACATTAGAAAATTTGTTTTTTAAGGATTATCCAGAAAAAGTTTGGGGTTTAACTGCTAAAGAAATGACTTCTGAGTGGGCACCTAAAAGAATAAAATTTACAAAAAAATCTGAACCTTTTTTCAGTAAAGAAAAAACAGGTGTTGGAAAATATGGGACTGGTCAATTATATGAAATCATAAAAAAAAAAATAATATCTAATGGAGGTAAAATATTTTTAAACCATAAAATTATTGGATTTAATCATGATAAAAATGGAATTGAAGGAATAAAATTTTCAAAAAAAAAAGATATAAAAATTTCTAAAGAAACAATTATAATTTCAACTTTACCAATAACTTTAACGGCAAGGCTATTAGGCTTTGATAGTAATTTAAAATTTAGAGGTATTAGATCAGTTTACATTGCACTTAACAAAAAAAATTGTTTAAAAAAAAATATTAATTGGCTTTACTTTGGAAGTAAAAATCTAATTTTTAATAGAATTACTGAACCAAAAAGTATGTCACCTTTTCTTGCTCCTAAAAATAAAACATACTTATGTGCAGAAATTTGTTATTTCAAAAATGATGAAATTGATAAAATGTCATTGCAGCAAATATCAAAAAAAGTTGTAGATGATCTAATCAAAGTAAAATTAATAAAAAAACAAGATGTAATGGCTACTTCAGATAATAAAGAAGACTTTGTTTATCCTGTACAATTTGTAAATTATAAATATGAGCTATCTAAAACAAAGTATCATGTTTCTAAATACAGCCAAATTTTTTCTCTTGGCACAGGTGGAGATTTTAACTATGCTGATAGTCAAATACTTTTTCACAAATCTATAGATTTGGTAAATATTTTAACAAACAAACATGCTCAAAAAAATAATGAAAAAAAAGAAGTTGTGATTAATAGTTTAAATAATGTTGTTAAATTGGGTAATAAAGTTGTAGGTGATAATTTTCCAACTTATATTATTGCTGAAGCTGGTTTAAATCATAATGGTAGCATTGATATTGCAAAACAGCTAATTGATAAAGCTGTAGAGTGTAAATGTAGTGCAATTAAATTCCAATCATTTGAAAAAGATGCAAGAGTTTCATCTAAAGTTAAAAATGCAAACTATGCAGAAAAAGCTGATGGATTACAAGAAAGCACAAATGAAATGTTTAATAGACTGAGATTAGATGAAAAATCTCATAAATATATATTTTCTTATGCTAAAAAAAAAGGAATAGAAATTTTTTCTACACCCTTTGATGAAAAAAGTGTTGATTATTTAGAAAAACTTAAAGTTAATTTTTATAAAATAGCTTCAGTTGATGCGGTTAATTTACCCTTAATAAAAAAAGTTGGAGAAACTGGTAAGCCTTTAATTTTATCAACAGGAATGACAAATATATCAATAATTGAGGATGCAATCCAAGAATTCAAAAAAACAGGAAATAAAAACTTAATATTATTACATTGTCTTTCAAGCTACCCTGCAAATGAAAGAGAAATGAATTTAAAAGCTATAAATACATTGAAAAATATTTATAATATACCAGTTGGTTTATCAGACCACTTTCCAGGAATCGAAATTTCATTAATGTCGATTGGTATTGGTGCTAACATTATTGAAAGACATTTCACTTTAGATAAAAATTTTGAGGGTCCTGATCATATACTTTCATCAGAACCATCAGAAATGAAAAAATTAGTCTATTTTGCAAATGGAAGTAATTCTATTATGGGAACAGGGCAAAAGATTATCCAACCTAGTGAATATGAGGTAATTAATAGCCAAAGAAAGTCTATTTATGCAAAAAAAAATATTAGAAAAGGTGAAAAATTTACAAAAAAAAATATATGTATAAAAGGACCAGCAGGTGGAATTATGCCAAAATACATTGATATAATACTTGGTAAAAAAGCCACAGAAAGTGTCAAATCAGACCATCCAATAACCTGGTCTAAAATTTAGAAAGCGTTTGTGCTTTCTAAGTTACATGTCATCAGCAACATTTGGCTCAAGACCAAAAGTTAATTCTTCTGTTGTTATCGCTTTTCTAACGTGAGGCTCAACTTTTTTTGAAGCATGAAGATCATCATCACTTTTAGGCATATATTTATCTATATATTCTAATTGAAGCTCTTTAAATATTGCATTTCCCTCAGGTGTAAATTTTTCTGCTCGCTCTATTTCCTTCCATCTATTTTTTGGAAATTTAACATATAAAACAAATGTTCTTTTTATTCCTTCAATTTGTTCAGGAGTGTACTGCGGCATATAAAGTTGAGATTTATCTGACAAACACTTAGTAATTGTGGAGTGTTTTGTTAGTTCTAATTTATCAGTAAGCTTTCTAAGAGGAGTGCCATGAAAAGGTACAAAAGTATAAATATTATAATTTGTAGCTTCTATATCTCTATTAATCTCAATGGTATCGAATACTAATTCTCTCGTTTCTGTTGGGAAGCCAGTAATATTATTTACACTAAAATCAATATCTAATTCTTTTGGAACCTTCATTGTTTCTACAATATCT
>MDSY01010091.1_pt1 | contig 11471 bp, 6 predicted proteins | sample 811131 | NCBI WGS metagenome assembly MDSY01 (sample SAMN05326643, study PRJNA326480) | marine metagenome | isolation source: seawater | place: Atlantic Ocean: South West | collected 2010
GAGCTGGCATTGCAGGTCAAGCGTGAGCTGCAATGGCTTTATGGCGAAGCGCAGGTGACGATGGCTTCTTGCGTGGGCGGCATGGATATGCGCGACGAGCGCCGGGCTTTGGCCCGCGGGGCGCATATTGTTGTGGCCACGCCGGGTCGTTTGCGCGATCACATCATGCGTGGTTCGATTGATTTGTCTGAGCTGCGGGCGGTGGTGCTCGATGAGGCTGATGAAATGCTCGACTTGGGCTTCAAAGAAGATCTGGAGTTTATCCTCAGTCACGCGCCTAAGATGCGCCGCACTTTGATGTTTTCGGCCACGGTGCCAAAATCAATCGCGACTTTGGCAAAATCTTATCAAAGGGACGCGCAGCGGGTGTCGACCGTTGCGGAGAAATCCCAGCACACCGATATCGAGTACCGCGCCTTAAACGTGGCAGCGCGGGATATGGAAAATGCAATCATCAACGTCTTGCGCTTTTATGAAGCCCCGAATGCTTTGGTCTTTGCCAATACGCGGGTTATGGTCAATCGTTTGACCACGCGCCTCTCGAATCGTGGTTTTTCTGTGGTCAGCCTTTCGGGGGAATTGAGCCAGGCGGAACGCTCTCACGCCTTGCAGGCCATGCGCGATGGCCGGGCGCGGATCTGTGTGGCCACCGATGTGGCTGCGCGGGGGATTGACCTTCCAAATTTAGATTTGGTGGTGCATGCGGAATTGCCGAGTAATTTTGAAACTTTGATGCATCGCTCTGGCCGTACTGGCCGGGCCGGGCGCAAAGGGATTTCCGCGCTTATTGTGCCACCCTCAGCGCGACGCAAGGCAGAGCGTATTTTACAAGGTGCGAAGGTTAAAGCGGAATGGGCCGTGCCGCCCTCCGCGGAAGAGGTAACAGCAAAGGATCGGGCCCGGCTTTTGGAAGATCCCGCCTGGCATGAGGAAATTTCAGCGACTGATCAGGTGGCGGTTGATGAGCTTTTATCCCATTTCTCTCCAGCCCAGTTGGCTGCGGCTTTCTTGCGGGTGTACACGGCCAAGCAATCGGCCCCCGAAGAGCTCTCTGCGGTAGATGCTCGCGAGGCCAAAGAGGCCAAGCCACGCAGAGTTGCAGATTTTGGCCCAACAGTTTGGTTCTCCATTCCCGGTGGCCGTGCCTCTGGCACATTGCCCGGTCGCCTCTTGCCGATGATTTGTAACGCCGGCGGGTTGACCAAACATGACATTGGCGCGATCAAAATTCATCTTGATGCCTCATTTTTTGAAGTTAAACTTTCCAGTGTTGAAGGGTTTAAGAAAGCCTTGGGCCCGAATATGACCGTTGAAGATGATGCGGCTGTGACGGAACTTAAAGGTCCACCGGCCGATGCGCCCTATGAGCGTGCAAGCGCGCCAAAACCCCGATTAGATAAAAAGTCGCGTGTCGAAAAGTCCAGTGGGCCAATAGATTGGAACGATGCGCCATCACCCAAAACGCGTAAACCCAAAATGAGTGAAGGCAAATCCAAATTTAAATCAAAGACGGTCGCGCAAAGCCGCCCCGACGGCGTGGTTGAGAGTTTCAAGAAAAAAACTGGAAGTGGGAAACCGAGCGCGGGCAAACCCTCTATGGGCAAATCGGGTGGTAAGCCCGGCGGAAAGCCCGCAACAAAGGCAGGCGCGGGCAAGCCCAAAGGGGGCAAGACAAGCGCGCGCGCGGACAAGCACAAGTTTGATCCCGGTAAGCCCAAGCGCAAGTCATCCTAAATGCTCTGCTTTGGTGGTGCATGCGGGCGCTGGAAAAAAGCCACAGAAGGGATTCACAAGGCGAATCACCTATGTTACGACTGTAACCAAGCAGCGCAAGACTGAGCAGTAATCTGGCCGGGACAAACGCCACCAATGGGATTTTAGGATCTCACAGAGACGTGGACGCAGTGCCCCACACTTTCCATAGGCTCATCGGAGCAATGGATGAAAGAGGAACGTCGCAAGGCGTTCCTCTTTGGCCTTGACATCCCTAATTAGGACTGGCATCCGCCCCACATTGGTGTTGGTGGCCCTCGCAAGGGGAAGCCTGTCGGGGTTCGCCCAAAGGACAACGCCCTTCATAGTTGCCCATGTTGGGCTTCGACTTTATCGAAGGAGATCAGCCGGTGACAAAACGTACCGCTGCCAAACATAAAATCGACCGCCGGATGGGCGAAAACATCTGGGGTCGTCCTAAATCACCTGTTAATCGTCGTGAATATGGCCCCGGCCAGCACGGTCAGCGCCGCAAAGGCAAACTATCTGATTTTGGCACACAGCTGCGCGCGAAGCAAAAGCTGAAAGGCTACTACGGCGATTTGACTGAGAAGCAATTCCGCCGCATATATGCGGAAGCAGAGCGTCTCAAAGGAGACACAGGTGAGCAGTTGATTGGGCTTTTGGAGAGCCGTTTGGATGCGGTTGTGTACCGTGCCAAATTCGTGGCGACAGTCTTTGCAGCGCGCCAGTTTGTTAATCACGGCCACGTGCGCGTGAACGGCAAGAAAGTGAATATTGCGTCTTATCGTGTCTCTGAAGGTGACGTGATCGAGGTGCGTGATCGCTCTAAGCAGATGGCGGTTTTGCTCGAAGCCACACAATTGGCCGAACGCGATGTGCCAGACTACATCGACACAGATCACAGCAAGATGACCGCAATTTTTGTGCGCACTCCAGGTCTTGGCGACGTGCCATATCCTGTGATGATGGAACCGAACCTCGTGGTGGAATTCTACGCGAAGAACTAATCTTCGCCAGATTAAGTTCTAAAGGCCGCGACGGGAAACCGCCGCGGCTTTTTTTATTTGGAGCTATATGTCCAGTTTACACTGCCCCGCTTTTCGCCACAGTGGCACAATAGAAAGGCTTGGCGAGGCATTGTCAGTTTAAAAACTGCTGGAAATGCTTGAGATTGACGTTAGAAGAACGGCAGAAGGGAATATCAAATGACACAGCCACAACCTCAGCCCGGAATTTTGAATATTCAGCTATATGTCGGCGGAAAATCTTCTGTCCAGGGCGTGCAGGACATTCTCAAGCTGTCGTCGAACGAAAACCCCAACGGTCCACCTGCTTCGGCGCAACAGGCGCTTGCAGAAGCAGCTGGCACGCTGCATCGCTATCCGTCCGCCGATCACAGTGTGCTGCGTGCGGCTTTGGCGGTGCTGCATGGCTTGGACGCGCAGCGGATCATCTGTGGTTGTGGATCCGATGAGCTGATCAGCTTTCTTTGCCAGGCCTATGCAGGCCCCGAAGTGGAGGTCATTCATACGGAGCATGGATTCTTGATGTACCGTCTTTATGCCATGGCTGCAGGTGCGCGCATTGTCTGTGTGCCAGAGGCAGAGCGACATGTGGACGTGCAGGCGATTTTGGCCGCCATTACCCCGCGTACCGGGATGATTTTCATTGCCAATCCGGGCAATCCTACGGGGACAAAAATTTCTGATGCAGATATTGCTGAGTTGATTGCGAAAACGCCGAAGACTGTGGTGATCGTGCTCGATGGGGCCTATGCCGATTATGTCGAAGGCTGGGACGGTGGCGCGCGGTTCGTTGAAGCGCATGACAATGTGGTCATGCTGCGTACCCTGTCGAAAATGTACGGGCTGGGCGGATTGCGCGTGGGCTGGGGCTATGGGCCGCAACATATCATCGATGTGCTCAACCGCGTTCGTGGACCGTTCAATATTTCCACCCCGGCATTGGCTGCCGGTGAGGCGGCGGTGCGCGATCATGACTTCGTCATTCAACACCGCGCGCAAAACAACGCGGCACGCGCCTTTTTGGCCGAGGAGCTGGCCGCGTTGGGCGTGGCCTCTGACCCGTCCGATGCGAATTTCATTCTGGCGCGTTTCACCACTCAAGCGCAGGCGGAGGCTTGCGATGACTATTTGCAAAGCCTTGGCATTCTTGTGCGCCGGGTGGGCAGCTATGGCTTGCCGGAGTGTTTGCGCATCACAGTGCCGGATATAGCGGGCTGCTCGCGGGTGCTGCAGGCGGTGCGGGGCTTTTTGGAGAAAACGCCATGAACTATGAGCGCGTCACCTTTGTTGGTTTAGGGTTGATTGCCTCGTCGATGTTCTGGGCGATGCGCCGGGCGGGTATGCGTGCGCATGTGACAGGCTATGCCCGCTCGGAACAGACCCGCGCCACGGCCTGCAAGATTGGTCTGTGCGATACGGTCTGCGATGATCTGGCCAGTGCGGTGCGCGAGGCGGATCTGGTGGTGCTCTGCTTGCCGGTGGGGGCGATGGGCGTTGTGATGGCTGAGGTGGCACCGCATATTAAACCCGGCGCTACGGTGACGGATGTGGGTTCAGTGAAACGCGCGGTGATTGAAGCGGTGGCGCCGCATATTGCGCCGGGTGTGCATTTCGTTCCGGGCCACCCGCTGGCTGGTACCGAGCATTCCGGGCCGACTGCGGGCTTTGCCGAGCTGTTTGATAATCGCTGGTGCCTTTTGACCCCCAATGGTGCCGATACAGCTGCGGTGGCGCAGCTGTCGACCTATTGGCAGGCGCTTGGGGCGAAGGTGGAGGAAATGGATCCTGACCACCACGACTTGGTGCTGGCGGTGACCAGCCATGCACCGCATTTAATCGCCTATACGATGGTAGGCGTGGCCGATGATCTGCACCGGGTGACGAATTCGGAGGTGATCAACTTCTCCGCCACGGGCTTTCGCGACTTTACCCGCATCGCGGCCAGTGATCCGACCATGTGGCGCGATGTTTTTTTGACCAATAAGGACGCAACTCTGGAGATCCTTGGCCGCTTCACAGAAGAGCTCTTTGCGCTGCAACGGGCGATCCGCACCGGGGATGGTGAGATGTTGCACGATTATTTCACCCGAACCCGCGCCATCCGCCGGGGCATCATCGATGCGGGGCAAGATACTGATGCGCCGGATTTTGGTCGCGCGAAGAGCTGAGGTAGGTTAAGCGCATCTAAAGGCTACGGTCTCAATAAATATTTTTACACCCGTTCCACAGCAGTATATTTTTTCATGATCCTTTGACAACCTCGCCAGTCTCAAACAGGGTTTTCTCTGCTGGCTCCATTATTCGCGCCTCCAAAATCGCTTCTAAAAATCTGCCTTTGGCTCAATACCCTATGCCATATTTCTCTATTATATCGGCGCCTGGGATGTTGGTGGGGTATTTTCTTGGTGCTCAATAGGGCTTATAGAGTACGCGATTTGAGGTTGGCTGGAGGAGGCAGCTAAAATGTGGGTGTTTGGTTATGGCTCCTTGCTGTGGAACCCCGGGTTTGAGCCCGTCGAGCAGGTGCGCGCGGATCTACCGGGCTATCGGCGCTCCTTCTGCATGCGCTCCATCCATCATCGCGGTACGCCTGAGGATCCGGGTTTGGTTCTCGCGCTGGATGCTGCAGAGGCGGCGGATGCCTGCGCCGGGCTGGCCCTGCGGGTGCATGAGGGCGAGGCTGAGCATGTGCTGCAAGAGCTGCGCGCGCGGGAGTTGATTTCATCCGCCTACCTGGAAAAATGGGTTGATTTGCCCATGGCAGATGGGCGCATTTCGCGGGCCGTGACTTATGTGGTGGACCGCGATCATGCGCAATATTGCCTCTATGCGCTGGATCAGCAGGCCGAGATCATCGCGGGTGCCGTGGGGGGGCGCGGGCCGAACCCGGAATACCTATTTAAAACTGCGGATATGTTGCGCGATCTGGGCATCCCTGATCCGCAATTGGATTATTTGGCGAAGAAAGTCGCAAATTTAACTAAATCTGCATAACCGCTTGGCTTAAAGGGCCATGCGCAGTAAACTCAAATACTTAGAATTTAAGGGCAGGACCACAGATATGGATCATATCCGCCGAGACCAAACGCCTCAGTTCTCGCAGCCGTTTAGTCAAATCCTCACCATGCTGGCCATTGTTGGTGGGGTCATGGGATTGGGCTATTTGGCCTATCCTAGCGTCGGGCCAACCTTTTGGGCCAATCCCTATCTCAACGCCTTTATCCTCTTTGTGTTCCTCATTGGCGTGGCCACCTGTTTTCATCAGGTTTTGTCGCTGATCTATTCGGTGCAATGGATCGAAGGCTTCGCCAGCCAGCGCGAGGGGCATGAGGAGGCCAAGCCGCCGCAATTGCTTTTGCCATTGGCCAGCCTGCTGCGTGGGCGCGGCGCGCGGACGCAGCTCGGTTCGGCCTCATCGCGGTCTATTTTGGAATCAGTATCGACGCGGATTGATGAGCAGCGCGAATTGACGCGCTATATCACCAATATGCTGATCCTTATTGGTCTGTTGGGCACGTTTTATGGCCTGGCCACGACCGTGCCAGCCTTGGTAGCCACGATCCAATCGCTGACTCCGGGGGAGAATGAAAGCGTGGTGGATATCTTCTCGCGCCTGCAGCTGGGTCTTGAGGGACAGCTGGACGGGATGGGCGTGGCCTTTGCCTCCTCATTATTGGGTCTGGCGGGCTCACTGATTGTTGGGTTGCTTGAGGTGTTTTCTGGCCGGGGGCAGAACCGATTTTATGGCGAATTGGAAGAGTGGTTGTCGACCATTACCCGTGTGGGTTTCTCGGGCGGCGAGGGTGAAGATGGCGCGCAAAACACCATGCTGGGCGCGATGATGGAACAGATGTCTGAGCAAATGGACGGTATCGCGCGGATGTATGCCCAGACGGGGCAGGATCAGGCCCATGTGCAGTCGCATTTGATGGCGATGACGGCGAGCTTGGAAAAGCTCACGCAAAAGCTCGATCAGGGGCAGACCGAAGCCCTTGAACGCGTGGCGGCCAGTCAAGAGCGGATGATCGCGCGGATGGGCGAAGGCGGCGGCGATGGGATGGATGCGGAGAGCCGGATGCGTCTGCGTTCGATCGATGTGCAGATGCTGCGCGTGCTTGAGGAAGTCTCAAGTGGCCGGCAAGAAAGCCTGTCCGAAATTCGCAGTGATCTGGCCAATCTGACAAAGGCGATTAGGGCCCTGTCTAATCCAACAATCCACGATCAGAGCTAGGCGCGCGCGATGGCACTTTCCCGACGTACTGGCGCAAGGTTCCAAGCCTCTATCTGGCCGGGGTTCGTAGATGCGATGACTGGCTTACTGCTGGTCTTGATGTTTGTGCTTACGATCTTTGCGGTGATGCAATTTGTATTGCAGCAAACCGTCAAAGGGCAGGGGGTGATGCTTGATGAACTCAACGTAGATATCGCCCAGAAAAATGCGCAATTGGAAGATTTGGAAGGGCAGATTCTGGCTCTGGGCGATGCTTTGGGTTTGGAGCGCGCCGCTGTGTCCGATCTCACCCTTCAGGTCGCCAAGCTCGACGATCAGCTTGCCGCCGCGCAGGCTCAAGGGGAACGGCAATTGGGCCTTATCGCGACTTTGACCGCAGAGCGCGATGCACGGGTCGCAGACCTCAAGGCGGCTACCACACGGATCAATGATTTTGAGACACAGGTTGCCAATCTGTTGGCGCTTCAACAGCGTGCGGAAGCTGAGATTGAGGGGTTCAAATTACAAGTGTCACAACTGCAAACGCAGCAGGCCCAGTCTGAAGGCACGATCTTAGATTTCGAAGCGCAAGTGGCGTCACTTTTGCGCGATCAAACCCAATCGGAAGGGCAGATCACGGAGCTCGAAGCGCAATTGACCCTGCTTCTTGCCCAATCGCTGCAAGACACGGCTCGTATTACAGATGCAGAGGTGCAAATCAGCGCGTTACAGGACGAAAAATCTAAGGCCAAGGCCACGATTGCAGATTTTGAGATCCGCCTGCAGCAGTTGATCGAAATAGAGGCGCAACGCCGTGAAGAACTGGCCACTTTGGATGAAGATAAGGCCAGTTTGCAGCAATCATTGCTGGCGGCGCAGGCGACAATTGCAGCAAAGACCGAGCAGGCTGCGCTGGCGGAGCGTCAACGCGAACTCATGGATGAGATGCTGGCTGATCTGCGCCAGGATGCGCAGAACACAAATATCAACCTTGCCAATACCCTGGCGCTTTTGGCGACGCAGCAAGAACGGGCGTCCCAGCTTGAACAGGAAAATCAAGAGTTGAGCCGCCGCGCTGAAGAATTGGTGAGCGCATTGAATGACGAAGAGCTCAATCGTGTGTCTGCGGCCTTTTTGCGCGAACGTTTAGAGGCAGTGGAAGCGGCTTTGAGCCAGAGCGAACTCGAACAATTGTCCATGGCAGCCGCGGCTGAAAAACTGCGGGCGGATCTGGAACAGAGTGAAGCGGCGATATCTTCTTTGACTTTGGAGTTGAACGATCAGCGCAAAAAAGCGGAGGAAACTCTGGCGCTTTTGGCCGCGGCGCAGAGCGCTGAAGAAACGTTGGATGACGAACTGGTGAAGGCCTTGTTGGCACTTGAGGCAGCGCGATTGGCGGAGGCCCTTTCGCAAGAAGAGCTGGCAGCGCTGAGCGCACGCGATGAGGCAAATCAACAGGAGTTGCAAGCGGCATTGTTTCGCCTTGAGAGCATGACAGTCGCTTTGCAGGCAGCAGAGGCGAACGCGCAGAATGCGGACACAGATGATTTGCGTTCCGCGCTGTCCAAAGCTATTGCTGCGCGCCTATCGGCTGAGAGGAAATTGAACTCTGCCGAGCAGAAGGCGGCCTTGTTGGCAATGGCCCAGGCAGAGCTACAGGAGGCAAAGGCGATTTCTACGGAGGCGCAGCGCAAAATGGCGCTGCTGAGCCAAGAGGTGCGTGAATTGCGCGCCCAAATTAGTGGGCTTCAAGCCACGCTGGGCGATTACAAACGTCGCGATGTGGACAATAATGTGAAGATCACCAATCTTGGCAGTGAGTTGAACGTGGCACTGGCACAAGTCGCGGCGGAATCTAAGCGCAACCTGGCCTTGGAAGCGGCGGAAAAGCAGCGCCTGAAAGAGGAGAAGGCCCGGCTTGAAGCCGAGGCCAAAACACTGGAGCGCTATAGGTCGGAGTTTTTTGGCAGTCTGCGCGGTCTTTTGGAGGATATCGATGGGGTAAGCATTGTTGGTGACCGTTTTGTCTTCTCCTCTGAAGTGCTCTTTGCCTCTGGTCGTGCTGAGCTGACGGCGGCTGGCCGTAAAGAGATATCGAAAGTCGCAAATATCTTGAAGGATGTCACCGAAGAGATTCCGCAAAATATTGATTGGGTGTTGCAGGTGGATGGTCACACCGATGACCAACCGATCCTTCCTGGCAGTAAATTTCAAAACAATTGGGAGCTGAGCCAAGCGCGCGCGCTGTCTGTGGTGTTATATTTGATGACCTCTGAGCAGATGCCGCCGCGCCGGCTCTCAGCCAATGGGTTTGGCGAGTATCAGCCCATTAATCCTGCCAACTCCCGTGTAGCACGGGCGCAAAATCGGAGGATTGAGCTGAAATTAACGGAGAGGTAATCCGGATTCCCCCGTAACGGGCCGATTTTAGTGGTTGATAGGGCTTACTCGGCGGTCAAAAGCGGAGGTTTCTTGTCTTTATTGGTAATCCGCGGCTTTTGAGGCTCTTCGATTTTTAGATCCAATGCGCCGGCTTTCACACCAACTTTGACCACGCCGCCTTTGGTGAGTTTGCCAAAGAGCAATTCTTCGGCCAAAGGCTTTTTGATATGCTCTTGGATCACCCGGCCCAAGGGGCGTGCGCCCATTTTGGAATCGTAGCCCTTTTCGCCAAGCCAGTCGGCGGCCGCTTTGGTAATCTCGATGGACACGTTGCGATCCATCAATTGCGCTTCGAGTTGTAGAACAAATTTTTCGACCACCTGTGCGATGACATCGCGGTCTAATGGCGCGAAACTTACGACTGCATCGAGGCGATTGCGGAACTCGGGCGTAAATGTGCGTTCAATGGCTTGGGTGTCTTCTCCTTCGCGTCGCTCGCGACCAAATCCGATCGCGGCTTTGGACATTTCTGATGCTCCGGCATTGGAGGTCATGATCAACACAACATTGCGGAAATCCGTAGTGCGGCCATTGTGATCTGTCAATTTACCATGATCCATGACCTGCAGAAGGATGTTGAAAACATCCGGGTGGGCTTTTTCGATTTCATCCAACAAGAGCACGCAATGGGGATCTTGATCGACAGAGTCGGTCAGCATGCCGCCTTGATCAAAGCCGACATAGCCAGGAGGGGCGCCGATCAAGCGGCTTATGGCGTGTTTCTCCATATATTCTGACATGTCAAAGCGAATTAGCTTAACGCCCAGACCATCTGCCAATTGCTTGGCTACTTCGGTTTTGCCAACGCCGGTAGGCCCTGCAAATAAATAGTTTCCGATGGGCTTTTCTGGTTCACGCAGACCAGCGCGGGCCAGTTTGATGGCTGAGGCCAAGGCTTCGATCGCCGTATCCTGACCAAAGACAACCCGTTTAAGACCTGATTCAAGATCGCGCAGAACCTCTGCATCGTCTTTAGACACTGATTTGGGCGGAATTCGCGCAATTTTTGCGACTACAGCTTCAATCTCTTTCACCCCGATGGTTTTGCGCCGCTTGCTGTCACTCAGCAAATGCTGCGCTGCGCCGGCCTCGTCGATAACATCGATTGCCTTGTCTGGTAATTTGCGATCATTGATATAGCGCGCAGCCAATTCAACGGCAGTTTTGATGGCATCGGAGGTATATTTTACGTCGTGATGCTCTTCAAAATACGGTTTCAGCCCTTTTAGAATTTTTACACTATCTTCCACGGAAGGCTCGGCCACATCAATTTTCTGAAAACGGCGAGCCAGAGCGCGGTCTTTTTCAAAGTGCTGCCGGAATTCTTTATAAGTTGTCGAGCCCATACAGCGCAGTTTGCCGCCCTGCAGCGCAGGTTTCAGCAGGTTGGATGCATCCATCGCCCCGCCAGAGGTGGCGCCGGCACCGATTACTGTGTGAATTTCGTCAATGAACAGCACCGCATCATCATGCTCTTCCATCTCCTTCATCACCGCTTTGAGGCGTTCTTCAAAATCGCCCCTGTAGCGTGTTCCCGCCAAAAGTGCGCCCATATCTAGCGAATAGATGGTTGTTTTTGACAAAATCGCTGGGGTTTGGCCCTGGGTAATTTTGCGCGCCAGACCTTCGGCAATAGCGGTTTTACCGACGCCGGGATCTCCAACAAAAATCGGGTTGTTTTTGCGGCGGCGGCACAGCACCTGGATACAGCGCTCAACCTCATGTTCGCGGCCAATCAGCGGATCAACATTGCCCTTGGCAGATTTTTCATTGAGATCAATGCAATATTTCGCCAAAGCGCTCTCTTTTTCGGCGGTTTCATGGCCTTCGCCATCCAACATCTCCGCCTCATCCTCGGCGCCAACGATTGGCCGGCTTTCGACAAAGTCGGGATCTTTGGCCACCCCGTGGGCGATGAAATTCACTGCATCGTAGCGGGTCATGTCTTGCTCTTGTAGGAAATGGGCCGCGTTGCTTTCGCGTTCGGCAAATATTGCAACCAAAACATTGGCGCCCGTAACTTCTGTACGCCCTGAGGATTGCACATGAATGGCGGC
>MDSY01156472.1_pt1 | contig 11471 bp, 18 predicted proteins | sample 811131 | NCBI WGS metagenome assembly MDSY01 (sample SAMN05326643, study PRJNA326480) | marine metagenome | isolation source: seawater | place: Atlantic Ocean: South West | collected 2010
GCTAGTATTAGGTTGTGTTTCTACTAATTTGTACATAAAATTGATTTAGAATTATATTAAATTTAAGTATGTAATATACAAAATTTAATTTGATTTATATATATTTTTCCAGTCAAATTCTAGTATTTTACCTGCTAGATGTGGCAGTCTTGTGCCTGCCTCTATCTCATCAGATGCTTGAAAAGAAATCTGTAATTTACCTTCTTCATCTCTGTATACAAAACCAATAGCGTCAGACTTAGCCATGACATAATTCTTTAGTTTTCCAGATAGATCGAGGGAGCTTACATTTACTTCGACTGAATCGTTTCCTATAATAGTTTTCTTTCTGTGACCAATAATAATAATGTGTTCACAGCAATCCATAAGAGCAGCAATCATATTCATGACTCTAGTTCTTACCTGATTGTAACCATCACCAAAAGGAATCTTTGCGTAGCTTTCTACATTATTAGCACGAGCTACGTCTTTTTCGAACCACGCAACCACATTATCAATAGTATCAAGAGCAATGTAATCATATATTGTACCTTCATCTCCTTTTAAAGCTTTGATAGTGTCTTTTAACTCTGCACTATTATTCACTTGGAGCTTTAAGGCGTCAACATATTTCGTGCCTTTTTCTGTATCTATTATTAGACAGTTATCTAATTTAGATAACATGGTTGTCTTCCCTACCTTTGACTGTCCGAAGATAGTTAGTAGTGAAGGGTTTACTGTTTTTGATTTAACAACTTGAGTGGGTAATTCCATAATTATATTTTATTTTAATTTAAAAAAGTTTTTCTTCGTAGGTGTCAAACCTACCGTGTGTTAGATTATTACGCAATCTTGTCAGTCCTGCAACGCCTGTTCTATTCTTTAGACAATGCAATGCGACAAGATCTGTCGTAGGAAATCTCTTCTTACCATAGTATTCTAAGTTAAGAAGTATAGGCTGATGCAATACCATAACAACATCAGCAGAGTGGTAGATCTGTTTGCTACCGTGTATATCAGTCTTGGTAGGATAATGCAAAGAAGGATTTGTAGGATCTCTACGTTCCTTAGATTCCATCTTGTCATTCATCTGACCAACTAATATATTACAAGTACCAAATTCTTTTCGCACTTGTATAAACATCTTTCCTAGTTCTGCAAGAGATTGTATTTCATTCTCTCCTGCATTTGGTGTAACAAGTAAAGTGTGATCAAGAGATACAACTATCTTACTATCTTTGAATTCATTACAGAAGTCATTAATAGTAGCATATATTCTATCTCTAGTAGAGGGAGTTTCAACATAGTAAACATTCTTATTCTTCATACGAGAGTAACTCTCTCTTATAAGATCGAGCTCTTGTACTGTGAGGGGCTTATCAGATGATACAAGTTTTCTGTAGTCAACGTCATTAAGCTGTGATATTTTTCTTATCATCTCATCTTTTGCATGCATTTCAAAGCTAAAGTGTAATACTTTAACGTCTTGATTGCCTAAATAATAAGATGTAAAGTCTGTGTGCAACATGTTAACAAAGAAAGACTTACCATGACCTGATGCTCCGGCAAGAAAATATGTTTGTCCAAAGTGAAAACCACCTAGTAGCATAGTGTTTACCTTCTGCCACCGTGTAGCGAGGAAGGGTCTCTTGTTTAGAGCTCCTTCTTCTAGGAATTTATCGGCTTCCTTGATAGCCTGATCTGCTGTCTTAATCTGAAGACTAGTAAATCTTTTCGTTTGGAGATTCGAATCCATCTATATCTGTTTTCATAAGTTCTAAAATAGTTTTCCATTGCTCTGTCTCTATCCACCGCTCCATACCCATAGTAATCAAATGATTATCCTTTGCATAGTCTAGGCATTTCATAACCTTTAGATGCAGGGCTCGTCTTGTAGCAATCTTTTTCTTATAATAATTACGTGTACGCATAGTCGCATTACGACCAGGCAGTCTCTTGCCATCTACATATATATGTACCGGATAAGCCTCAAAGAACTCTTCATATGCTGAGCTGGCATCTGTGTTATAGAGATCTTTAATAAACTTATCCGTTACAGTATAATTATCAGCAAGAGATGATTTAGTATTAGGATTATCATCAATAAGATAACCACGTTCTACCATATCTTGTAATTCAGCTGTAGTGAATCCACCTTCTAAATGTACATACTTGTATAAGGATGCATAATCATTCTCATAGAGTATATACAAAAACAAAAACTGTGATGGACTTAATGCATGTTTAGTCAAAAAGTCCACGTATTGTGCGGGTGTTTCTAAAATCATTCTTCTACATTTAAATAATTAAGTGAGGCTTGTCCTAGATGTTGTTTGATATCATCTATGCTACTCACACTGATTGTATTGACTGTTTTCTTCTGTCTAGCTCTCAGCCACTTCTCGTCTTGAGAATCACGAATATACAAATTTACAATAAGACCTGTTTTACCAGGAGCCCATCGTATTGCTCTACCCGTACGCTGTAGATCTTGTCTAGAAGTAGATGTACCACTACAGATAATAGCAAGAGTAACATCTTGTATATCAAAACCTTCATCTAGAGCTCTAGCTGTAGATATAACCTTGATATCAGATCTGTCATCGTTAAAATGTTCTATTGCTTTTATCTTCGCATACTTACCCATCTTAGAGTGATATGATATCGCCCAAGGATAACATGCTTTAGTAAGTTCATCTGCAAACTTAACTGTTTCAGAGAATGTAATTGTCTTGACATCAAATGTTTCGATCAATGATTTAGCAGCTCGTATCTTAGCAGGATGATTGTATAAGAATTGTTTTCTTAAACGCATATTCTTAGACCAGTTTACTGCTGCACTCATTATACCTTTAGGATCATAACCTGTTCTACCAGCATAATGCTCTCTGAATTCTTGACTTTGCAGACATTTCATAGCTGTCTGAAAGTTAAAATCAAACCATTTAAAGTATTTATTAAAACTATCATGCATAGTTTCATATTTAAATCTTTCCTTGTCGTCAAGTTCTATACCTAAATTAAATACTTTAAAGTCTGATACATATCCCATAGATAATGCTTCTTGCATAGATACAGTATCTATCACAGGACATTGTTGTTCAATAATATAATGTTTCTTATCGTTACGCTCTAGCGTAGCTGTAAGACCAAGTATATATTTGTAGAAGATCTTTGTAAATACATTTCTAAACACATCAGATGCGTAGTTATGTATTTCATCCAGAATCAAAAGATCTGTCGTTCTAGTAGCCTTTACGCCTGTATTTACAACCATAATAGTTACATTGCATAGTTCCATGTCATTTATTCTATTAACCCACTGATCTCGTAGGTATCTTGTAGGAACTATAACAGTAGTACTAGCGTCTGGTTTCTTCTCATTCATTTGTTTGATGATGAGACAAGCTACATAAGTCTTACCGAAGCCTGTTACAGCCTCTAGTGTACCTTTATAGCCATTAGCTTTCCAGATATCTATTGTCTTCTGTTGTCTTATTAATCTTGTTTTATCTATTTTCATATATACTTATTTAAGATACGAAATATAAGTGTCATATCAAATTATACTATACTATTTAAAAGGGTCTACACGCCATACTAAATATATGTATGCAGGACCGGTATCGTCATCTTCATCTACTAAATATTCAGAGGTGCCTATATAGTCTGGAAAGAAAGAGTTAAATGCATCTAAATCTATCTTATTCCAGTAACCAAACCGTACATACAAAGCTTTATCGCTATGTACACCTATCTCAAAATCATCTGACCCATACCATTCTTCTATTTTCTTAAAAACTGTGAAATCTATTCTCATTTTGACCATTGTTTTGTTATGTTAGTATCTGATTTTAATAATCCGTTATCAATTATAGTCAGTGCTGCAGATTCCATTGTCTCTCTTAGAATATTAGACCATTGCTCCGCAAAGTCCTTGTGACATATTGTGTCAATCTGATCATGCACTGTCATAATTAATTTAACTGGATATTGATTATCGTGAATAATATCACGCAACTTGTAAAGAGCAAGTTTAGTCATATCTGCACCTGTACCCTGTATAGGGGTATTCTTGGATGCACGTTCTATGCTACCAAGTACTGCAAAATCAGTCTCCTTGCCTTTCCAGTCTTCAAACCAACGAATACGCTTGTATGGTGGGAATGTCCTAATATGTCCATTGTCTTTACCATAATTACCTAGATTAGTAAGAAACTTCTTGATTGCAGGAAATACGGTAAAGTATTTCTTAATCATAGATTTAGCTTCTTTTACAGGTATACTAAGTGTATCTGCAAGTTTGAACTCACTCATACCATAAGCAAGACCGAAGTTGATAGACTTTACAGCAGTACGTAGTTTCTTACGCTCTGCTACATTACCATCAGCATCTTTCCATTTCTTATCAAATATGAGCTCTGCACATATAGAGTGAAGATCCGCTCCTTGTTCTAACGCTTTCAACCAAACAGGATCGCCAGATCCGTAGGCAATAATACATAACTCTTGTGAAGAGAAATCAGATGATACAAAAACATCATCAGCATTCTTAGGTACAAAAGCATTTCTGTATGTATTACTGCTAGGAATCTGTTGCATATTGGGCTTTTTGGATGAAACACGACCGGTGTTCAGTATCTGTTGAAAAGATGTATGAACTTTACCATCTTTATGCAGATACTTATAAAAATCCTGACCATATGCATTATGCAATTTACTCTGTTCCTTGAAGTGTATATACTTTTCTATGATTGGATGCGTATTCTTATGCGTAGCAATTAGCTTTGCATTGACACTATCAAGTTCTGGTATAATAACCTTAAATAGTCTAAGTACTTGTGAAGGCGAAGACCACATCATATCTGTTTGTCTTAGTTCACTAGTAGCTGTAAACATATCAGTTTGTATTTGTCTAAGTTTAAATCTAGAAAACTGATCTTCTTGTGCAATAAATTGATCGAGCTCAAGCTGTGTTTTGTCAAGCTCTTTAGCAACGATATCTATATTCTTATTCCATTTATCTTTATTAAGATAGATACCATTGTATTCCATGTCTGCAAATGCAAGACACGCCTTGTTCTCAAGTTCAAGAACATTTAATAAATCAAGATCGGATAGCATTAAGATCTGTTTTTGTCTAAGTTCTATCAGATACTGTGTATCATCAATAGCATAGACAAGTTGTATCTTAGTAAAGTTACCCTTGTGATTTATAAAAGAAGCTCTCGCTTCCTTGCTCATGGTAATGTCTAGATGTCTATCTAGTACACTATCAAGAGAATATTTTATAGAAGACTTACCACAATGTATAAGTTGTTCAGCAAGCATAGTATCATGTATATTTTCACATCTGATACCATTTGCAAGTAAAAACTTATAATCAAATTTAGCATTGTGAAAGATCTTTACGACTTTTTTACTGCTAAACATAGGTGCAAGTCTTGATATATCTACATTTCTGCAGTCAATCACATAGTTATGCTCTGTAGAAGAGATTTGTAATAACAATAGTTTATCATCTTGCCAATGAAAACCTGTAGTCTCAGTGTCAACAGCCACTACATCACACTTTTTGAGGTGTGATATAGCTTCGTTGATGCTGATTATTCCAAACCCTTCATAAGCACTTTGTGACTTACTATTAGTTATTAAATAATTCATAATCTACTCATTTTTAAGAAGAAGGTATAAGGCTAACAAATATACTATACCTGTTATTAACGCTAACATATCTCAAAACCTCCTGACTGATAGCAAAAGTTAGCAAATTCTCTCACATTCTCAACAGAAAAAGGATAACTACCTTGCATTTTCTTTGTTGCATACAAGTCTTCCCATTGTTTTCTATATGGTTGTGGAAAATCTGCAGGTGCTAACCAGTTTTTATCGCTACCTATCTCATCACGCACTTTCTCATTTAACATTTTTAGTTTCTCATCAACTATATCGTTATGCACTTCAGCTTTTCTATGTTCTTGCATGTATTCTTCTTCATATTCCTTAGTGTGACCACTATCAATAAGTTTATGTAGTGCGAAAGATAATTGTTCAGCTTTCTTAGAGTTAATACGCTGACCATCATTATGATGACCTCCAGTATGTTCTTCTTCAGTTAGAATGCTGGTGAAGTTAAATACGTAATCCCACAAAGGACGCCACCACCAACAGTTATTTCTAAAATAATGTCCAGGAACATTCTTTTCGTAATAATCTAATGACTTGAAAAAAATATCTTTATCTTCCTCAGAATGCTCTTTACTCCAATCTATTGTTGGTCTAACGAGCTTTTTAGGATTGTGAGGATTCAATCCGTATAGATCCATACCCATAATAATATATTTAATTTAAATTTAACAAAATAAAAAGATAGAGAAGGGCTTCAAACCTTATGATCAAGCAGTAAACTGGGTTTTACTCTATCTATAGTTTTAACAACGTGTCATCTTTTGCTTTTTAGCATTCCAACACTTTTGTGATTTGTAATATTTCTTCTTACTCTTACACATTTGCTGTGAAGCACACGATGAGAATAGGAAGCCTGTTAATAACATCGCAATTGATGTTAATCTAATGACTCTTTTCATTTTTTTTTCTTTTTAAGTTACTAATTTCTCTTTTTTGTCTCTCAACAACAGAGTTAAGGCGACTGATTTCTGTTTCCATCGCCTCTATTCTGTCTAAATGATATTTACTATTATCTACCATATGAATCTTTTTAAGTTATTAGGCTTGAAAGTCCATTGGTAGGTACGTATTGGTTTATCTTCATTCATAGAAAACCAAACATCACCGTCACTAGGATCAATAAGGATATGCTGTTCTTGTGCAGGCATATATGATTGAGCTAACATAAATACTTTATGTCCTGTCTCATCATTTATAGCTACATCTACTACGGTAATTGCATGTCCAGGAAAACCACCCTTGACAAATATATCACCAGGTTGCATTTCACTCATAGGAATTCTCTTGGTTTCAAGATTATCTAATGAGTAAGTGCCAGCATATATCCACATATGTTCCATGTACGCCCAAAATGTATCTTCAGTAGACACATTTATATTGTTACCGGCTAACCAATCGAAATAAGATACGAATGTGCCGTCTGTATAGTGAAAACCTATTTCATTTTCTCTATTATGACTAAACAAATAATAAGATCTTAACCAGAATACTGCATCAGCACAATGGTGTAAGTCTTTTTCGCCTATATTATAGTCAAATACTGCAGCATATGTAGTACCATTGCCTGGAACTATCTCGCCATTATAATATTTAGCGTCATTTGTATGAATAGGTAAACTATACAACCACAAAGAAAAACTATCATAGTTTCTTCTCTCGTAGTTATCAGGTGTCTCAAATAAATCGAGTATATCTGTTTTCTCTTGTGCATGTACACAGTGAGTTGATATTGCTATTGCAAGTAAACAGATAGCAAAGCCTAGAATAGAGATAAATGTAAATTTATAACTTTCTTTCATCTTTTCTTTGCTACGACCTTGTCTATATTTTATATCAGAATCTTTCATATTATTGAATTATTTTGGAAAACAATGATACTTGCTTATAAACTTGGTAAGATAATAATTCTTCTCTAGTTACAGAGTCAATCCATTTACCATCTCGCTTGTATACTATATTACCTGTAAGTTTATTTCTATATTTAGTTTTATCTAATTGTATCATTTTAAAATTATTAAGGATTAATAAAATAGAGCAAGGCACTGGAATAAATCTTACCTAAGACCAGTGCCTAACGCTCTATCTCTCGCACACCAAACAAATATTATTCAGCGAACGAATCTTCATTTACCTGCTCTTCAACAGATACTTTTGCCAACTCATCGACTTCATTTTGGTGCTCAGCGGCAACATTGAAGTTCTTTGCAGAGTTACCTGCAAGCTCCTGACCAGCGTCTCTAATCATAGAAGCGATAGCAGAATTAAAGTTAGCATCAGACGGCATAGCTTGAACAAAACCAGTATATGTGTCTACTGTTCTTGTCTCACCGTCATCACCAGTAATATCATACGGAGCTACTGATGCTGTGTAAATAGTACCAAACACTGGCTGTCCGACTTCAGCGTCATACATATAGTGCTTAGTTCCATCTAGATATGACGATTCCCAAACACACTTCTTAGTAGTTTTAGGAGATGCCAAAGCTAGGATTGATTTACCTGTTTTAGGGTCTGTTACTTCCTTGAAAGCAGGTGCCTCAAGCGTAATAACTTTGTAGTTATTACCGTTACGATCCTCTATAGGATCACTGATAGATTGAATTCTAACAATACTCATAATTAATAATAATTAAAATTAATGGCTACTTTAAAAGAGGTAGTAGCCTTAAACCTCATTGATTATCGTAGTTCGCAATTTTTAGACACTCGTAAGTGAAATCAGTGCGATGCTCTTTCCATGCATTATTCAATTGGAATATCTGTAGACTATTAATCATAGCCTCATCACCAAATCTAAATGCTTGTTTGATGTGGTTGTGCCACTCACTTGGAAAATACTGTAACAATTTGTCACATCTTTTGTCTTCTATTTTAGTAACATGAAACTGTCCAGTCTCAATATTACGAAGCATAGTTGCTTCATCGTGCGAATAAAACATAATTGATTTATTGGTTTAAAAAATTGATTTAATTAATCTCCTGCTTACCATAAGTTGGTATAGGAGTTCCGTCATCATCAAAGTCTAAGTCGACTAAGATTTCTTTACACAAGATAATCTTCTCATCGGACACAAAGTCCCCTTGATAGTTATACTTGTATTTATCTATATCCCGTTGAGAGAGCTCGCGACTAGCTCTCATTGGGAATTTGCGTGTACCATGTTCTGTTAGAACAGTCGCCTGATACCAGATTCGTTCACTATAAGCCATGATGAGTATATAACCAGACCAAAAAGAACAAAAAGCCCCCCAGGAGGAGAGCTCGGCTCAAAAAATATTTTACCTTAGACCACCACACATTGTATTTGTATGCGGAAGCGTATAGGAATGGATATTTGGTCAAAAATTCATGCCAATCTGAGAAAGTTTCGATAGTGAGAGTGTTGTGCTCTCTAAACTCTACGCAGATTATACCGGTTGGTAGTGTACGAATGTCGTTAATCCTTTTCATAATGGTATGCCTAGGATTAAATGCATTACGAATATCTTAGTTACTGCATAAGATATACCGATAATGGCTAATGATACTATAACCATGAACCATAACTGTAACACTCTCTTGACATATATATTGTCAATAGTGTTGTCAAGATCTTGTAATATATCTAGATAAACAAGATCATAAATTGTATAAAAGAATGAATTGATTGATTTCATTTGTAATATTTGTTAAAAAGTTTGATGTAAATTGTATGCACTTTTTGTAAGACTGGCACACATAAAGTCTACATATTATAATAGATTGTCGTAGATTGGGCTAGATTATAGGAAGAATCCTGTGGTATAGACCTAGTCTATATACAAACAACCACCGTTTGTTGTTGGAGGTTATGTAGGTAATACAATTAGATTGTATACAATCATATAACAAAGCTCAAACACCCGCTACTATTCTTCACGAGTGTGAGCAAGACGACTTAGACAGCCAACTCTTCCCTTGTGCTATACAAGTTCACAGTCGCAATCGCTATCATCTCATCAGGATTTTCTTTGTCCTGAACTTCGAGCACATTGAACTCATCCAGTTTCCCGTCTTTCGACTTGTTTCCGATGGGTAGTGTATGCCAGTCTTCTTCCTTACCTTCATCGAAAGTAGATGTAGTGTAACTGACAAATGCACCAGCAGGTCCGTCAACAATTCTGACAAACTTGCCACCCTGTGCTCTTACATAATCAAGTAATTTCATTATATGTAAGATTTATTTATAAATGTGTACCAATTCTCTCGGGGGGTACTTAACCCGCAAGATTTATTGGGGGAGGTTTACAGTAGGTGGTGTTTGTAAACATACCTAGGGGGGTTTTATATATAGGAATGCACCCCCAGGGAAACTTTTATTTTTATTTTATAAATGCGTGTGAGTAAGTATAACACTGGGTGCAACGAAAAGTTTAAAGGATATGCTGCTTTTCTCAGACGACTTGTTTTGCACGATCCAACAAGAGTGGTTACTTGAAGTTTAGCAGCTTACAGATCTGCGACTGAGGAAACAAAGATTATAAATAAATTTGACTTTACAAAAGGACCATGTTTTACATTATATAGAGACTTTATTTTATTTTTACTATATTTGATATATAAAATAGATATACTATGTATAATATACACGCATTTGAAAACGAGATATTTGATGAGGGACGTAAGTTAATGAAGAAAATAGAAGAGGCAGCAGCATTGTTAAAGAAACACGGGTATGTAGTTTATGAGTCTAAGAAAAAAAGATCTAAGTAAAAATTTTTTTAAAACTCATACTATACCTGAGAGAGTAGAAGAACAGATATCTGCAATAAAACTACTATTATCACAAGGTTACGGAGTGCTAGACCTAGAAGGTAACATCCTACATAGGGACACTATAGAGAAGGATGTCGACAGCTATCACGATTCGAGACCAAGGTATGACTACGTCAATAGGTACCAAAAACGAAAGAATGAGATATAGAGAAAGATCAAAATACTACACGAATAAATCAGTCAGAAAAAAGATAGATAAAATTTTAGAACTGAATGCAACATACTGTGCTAACCTAGGTACAGGTACACCTCTAGACTTAGGATCTAAGGAGGCTGTAGAGAAGAAATGGGTAGAAATGGCACAAGGTATATTTGATCTGGACCCAGAGTATTATGTTACTGTTATGAAAAACACAGATGGTAACATACTAAAACATGTTGCTTTACGTGAGGCATAACAAAAAGTCTCTATAAATAGACTCACTTACCTGTTATCTTTTATTTCATACTTTTTATCCATACATTTGAGTGTAAAGTAACATAAATCAAATGGACATAGTTAAACCAGGAGTAGAGTATAAAGCAACTGACTTCGCAGACAACAAAAAATTTCAAACAATTAAATTTACCGAAAAAGTAGATGGTAAGTTCCAAGCAGGCACTACCAACGAAGAGATCATTAACATCTTAATTGATAGATTTTATAGTTTACAAAAGAAAAATTTTTCAGCTGAGAATCAATGCATCATACTTCTCCTTAAAAATGTAAGACAATTAGTTGCAAAACGTTTGTCTAGAAAAATAGAAAAAGTTATAAAGTATAATGAAAGTACAGATACCAACAAATAGTGATAGATTCCTACAAGATTATTTAAATACTGTAAATGGAATTTTGAAACTAACAAAGACGGAGATAAGAGTTTGTATGGAACTCATTAAAACAAACTTAGAAGATCCTTGTTCTATAGAAAATAGAAAACAAGTAGCTGCTAATTTAAAATGGGGAAGAGCTATACTAAACAATTCTATAAAAAGTTTAAAAGACAAAAAGGTCTTAGTTTATAATAGA
>MDSY01037766.1_pt1 | contig 11470 bp, 9 predicted proteins | sample 811131 | NCBI WGS metagenome assembly MDSY01 (sample SAMN05326643, study PRJNA326480) | marine metagenome | isolation source: seawater | place: Atlantic Ocean: South West | collected 2010
AAAACACTTCAAGAAAATAAAAATTATTTGGCAGGATTAAACGTTTATAAAGGTCATATTACCTACAAAGGCGTTTCCGATGCATTTAATCTGACTTATACCCCTGCCTTAGAGCTTTTATAATCTTAAAATTTGAAATTAATTCATTTTGGGTTTATATTGTGTTTTGATCCCATAACGCACATTAAACGCCTGATATTTTAGTGAGATAAGTGTAGCATTTTGAATGAGCACACATTTGAAATTCGAAGACACTCTCAATAAATCTTTATCTCAAGTTAAACAAAAAGTAAAAGTTACTGATTTAATAAATAGAATGAATGAAGAGAAAAAAATTGAAAAAAAAAGAAATTTAGCGCTTAGCGTTGCAGCTGCTTCAGCTATTACTGTATTTGGAATTATATTAACAATCTAAATTATTTTAACTAATTTCTTTTAAATCAGACTGCATCATCTCACTAACTAATTTTTTAAAACTTGTCTTAGGTTTCCAATTGAGCTCTTTTCTTGCTTTTGAAGAGTCTCCTCTTAATTCATCAACATCTGTCGGTCTAAAATAAACAGGATCAACTTTAACTAGTGTTTCACCGCTTTTTTTATTATACCCAATTTCTTTTAACCCTTTCCCTTTCCAGGAAATTTTTATGTTAATATATTTAAAAGCCTCCTCTACAAAATTTTTAACAGTATGACTTTTACCAGTTGCAATTACATAATCGGAAGGTTTTTTTGATCTTAACATCATCCACATACTTTCAACATAATCTTTTGCCGAACCCCAATCCCTTTTAGCATTCAAGTTACCCAGTGAAAAATTTTTTCTTTTACCTCTACAAATTTCTGCTACTGCTCTTGTAATTTTTCTTGATACAAACGTTTCACCTCTTCGTGGACCCTCATGATTAAAAAGAATTCCATTTACAGCAAATATATTATAAGCCTCTCTATAATTTACTGTAGTCCAATAGGCGTAAAGTTTAGATATTGCGTACGGACTTCTAGGCCTAAAAGGAGTTTTTTCATTTTGAGGAATGTGTGTATTTCCAAAAATTTCAGAGGTAGAAGCTTGATAAAATTTTGTTTTTTTTTGTAATTTCAATACTCTTATAGCTTCCAATAGTCTTAATGTCCCCAATCCATCAGAATTAGCAGTAAACTCAGGAATTTCAAAACTAGTTCTTACGTGGGACTGAGCTGCTAAATTATAAATTTCATCAGGATTTACAGACTGAACTATTCGTAATAAATTACTACTATCAGTAAGATCTCCATAAACGTACTGAAAGTTTTTTTCAGGTTTAGAAGCATTAATTATATGATCTATTCTTTTCGTATTAAAACTTGAAGATCTTCTTTTTACCCCGATAACTTTATAGTTTTTTTTTAAAAGTAAATCAGTTAAATATGATCCGTCCTGACCTGTAACACCAGTTATTAAAGCAGTTTTTTTAGGCATTTAAATATTTTAAATTAATATATCATTAATTAATATTTAACAAATTGTTAGTTAATTTTATTACTTCTTTTTTTTCAATATTTTTAGTATGTAAACCAATAAAAAAACCTCTATTTTCAATTTCTTGAGCAGCTGGAAATTTTTCTCTTTTTTCATTCAATTTGTATAAATTTATACTAGGTTGATTTAAAAAATTACCACTTATAATAGGTCTTGTTTCAATACCATTTTTATTTAATTTATTTAAAAAAGATTTTTTATTTTTTATAAATTTTTTATTTAGAAGTAAAGGTAAACCAAACCAGCTAGGCTTAAGGTTTTTTTCAGGTTCAAAAAAAGTAAATTGACTTTTCCATTTTGGAGAACTTAATAAAGAATTAATGATTTTATTTCGATTGTAAGTTCTTATATTGTTGGATTTTTTAAGACGTTTTAATTGATTTAAACCTATAGCCGCCGTTAAATCTAATGGCCTTAAATTAAAACCTGAATTTATAAAATTAAAATCGGATTTTGAATTTCTTTTTAAACCTCTATCCCAACCATGAGCCCTAAGTGTATGCGCTATTTTATAATCGTTATAGTCGTTACAAACAAGCATACCTCCTTCGCCAGCTATTAGTTGGTGTGATACATAAAACGAGTAAGTTCCAAACTTTCCAAACGTTCCTAAATATTTGTTATTATATTTTGATCCTAGTGACTCGCAGGTATCTTCTATTAAAATAAGTTTATGTTTATTCGCTATTTTCATTAGCATTGACATATTTGATGAATTACCTAAAACATGAACTGCCATTATTGCTTTTGTTTTTGCAGTAATTTTTTTTTCAAGTTTTTTGATATCAAAATTAAAATTATTTAAATTTACATCTACAAATTTAGGCTTTAGTCCGGCTTGAACTATTGGCCACAAAGATGTGGACCAGCATATTGCCGGTATTAAACATTCATCATCTTTTTTGAGCTTATTTTTGTTTTTTGGATTTATAGATGAAAAAAAAGCAAGCAGATTAGCAGATGAGCCTGAATTAACCATTAACGCATATTTTGAACCAACATATCTAGCAAATTTTTGTTCAAATTTTTTCGTAATGGAAGACATTGTAATTTGCCCACTTAATAGCGTTTTAATACCAGCAATTATATCTTCCTTTATAAATGGATCTCCGGTTAGTGAGTAAAATTTTTTATTATTAGATTTGCTATATTTATTAATTAATTTAGTTAAAAATTTATGCTCATTATTTTTCATTTAATTAAAGTTTTATTTCACCTTCTTTAGTGACAATGTGAGGGTAGGGCATAACAAACATTAATTTGCCTCCCATGTTTAAATACTTCTTTTCTCTTTCAACTATTTCTTTCTTAAAATTCCAAGGCAAAACTATAAAAGCTTCTGGGTTCATTTTTCTTGCACGTTCTTCTGAAATTAATTCTATATCTGAACCTAAACATTTAAGTCCTACTTTTTCAGGATTTCTCTCGCTTATATAATTAATTTTTTCCTTAGTTAAGCCAAAGTGTTGTAGAATTATGTTACCCTTAGTACTGGCACCTAAAGCTAAAACAGTTTTTTTGTTCTTAATAATTTCCTCAACAAATTTAACAGTTTTAGTTTTTAAATCTGTGACTATTTTTTCAAAATCAAAAAAAGTTTTTGCATCAGTTAATTTAAGTTTTTTTTCCTCATTTTTTAAGTCATTTAGTTTGTTAAGAAAATTATTTTTATCATATTTATTTGTGTTTTTTTTACAAATATAAAGTCGTATACTTCCACCATTAACAGCATTTGTTTCTGCATAAAATAATTTTAAATTTAATTTATTAATTAAATATTCAAAACTTTCTAAAGAATAATAAGATAGATGCTCGTGACATATGTCATAAAAATTATTATTTTTTATCATAGAATCTAGATAACTAATTTGACAACACCAAACTCCATCTTCATCTAAAATTTCCTCAATATCACTCACAAATTTTATTGGATCTTCTAAATCATAGAACATTGCGCAAGATGTAATAATTTTTGCTTTTTTCTTCGAAAAGTTCTCTTTGAAGTTTTTTGAGTTAAAATAATTATTTATAACTTTAATATTTCTTTCTTTATCTAAAAATTTTATATTTTTTGCTGGCTCAAAACCTACTAAATTAAATTTTTTTTCGTAGAAATTAAGCATAGTACAATCATTGGCACCAATATCGACAATTATATCTTTATCGTTAGGGTTAACAATTTCTAAAACTTGATTGACTAAATTTTTTAAATCATTTCTCATGGTGTCGTTAGTAGCAGTTCTATAAAAGTATTCTCTATAAAGAAGATCTGGTTCTGTAATTTCTTTCAATTGCAACAAACCACAATTCTCTTTATTTTTTTCTTTGTCGCAAAGAACCAAAGTCAGTGGTGATTTTATTTCAGCTAGTTTATTATCTTTATTAGTTTTTACAAATGTAGGCGAAAGATATTGCTCATTTAAGGTTAAAACTTCTGTTAAATCATCGCTATTGCAAACTTTACATTTAGCTAAAGATTTAATTTTATTTTTCATAATAATATTTTAAAAATAGTTTTTATTTAAAATTAGACTTTTTTAGTTCACTTTCTACCATATCAACCACAAGAGATTCAAAATTAAATTTCCTTTTCCATTTAAGTTTTCTTGTCAATTTTAATGGATTAGCTAATCTTGCCTTGCTATCTTTCTTTCTAAACAGTTTTTTATCAATTTTTAAATATTTTTTATAATTAAGATCTACATGTTTAAAAGCTTTCTTGACAAAATCCTCTACACTATTTAGTCGACCAGTACCAATTACATAATCAGATGATTTTTTTTGAGTATTTATCAACCACATTGCCTTAGCATAATCTTTAGCATGACCCCAGTCTCTTTTAGATCGTATGTCCCCTAAAAGAATTATTTTCTGTAATCCAAGTTTAATTCTTACAACAGATTTTGCAATTTTTCTCAGAACAAACCTTTCATCTTTTCTTGGAGACTCATGATTAAATAAAATGCCAGTAGAGGCATTAAAGTTAAATGACTCTCTATAATTTTTTACTAAATAATGACTAGCAACTTTTGCAATTCCATAAGCAGATTTAGGATTAAAATTTGTTTTTTCATCAATTTTATTTTTTGTTTCTTTGTCATACATTTCTGATGATCCAGCAAAAAAGAATTTTGCTTTTGGATTTACATTTCTTACAGTTGATAAAAGTTTATGTGTAAAATTTAAATTTATATTAAAAGTATAAAATTCATTATTAAAAGAATGACCGTCATATGCTTGAGCTGCTAAATGATAAACTTCACTTGGATTAATTTTTTTAATTAAATTATTTAATTGATTGAGATTATTAAAATCTAAATTATGTAATTTTAAATCTTTAATTATTTTTTCAATTCTCCAAAAACTTTTTACATTTTTTTTCTTAATTTCATTTCTTATAATTCCATGAACTAGATAATTTTTATTAAGTAATAGTTCAGCCAAATATGACCCATCTTGTCCGGTTATACCTGTTATAAGTGCAATTTTTGACATATTAATTTATATCTTATAGAAATTTACTATCATATCCTAGATTAGAATTGTGAGAAAAAAAACTTAAATATTTATTTATATGTTTTTAAAAAAAACTTGGCTCAAATTTACCAATAATTACAAATATAAAGAATTAAAATATATTGAGCAGAGAAAAAGAAATATTTTGATTTTTAAAGATCAGCATGAAGATGAGATCAACAATATTCAGAAAAAAATAAAAGAACAAAAAAAACTAAATTTTTTACATTCAGGACATGCAGCTGATATCATAAACATTTTACCCGTAATTAAGGAATTATCAAAAAATCATGAATGTAATTTATTCATAAATATAAATAAGCCGATAAAATTTTATTATAAACATCCTGCTGGAAAATATTATCTTAATGATAAGATATTTAAAATGTTGCATCCGTTATTGAGAAAACAAGAATATATAAACAATATAGATAAATATACTAATCAAGATATTGATGTAAATTTTGACATATTAAGAGATTTACCTATTAACCTTCTCTTTGATAACGCTTCGTATGCTTCAGTCGTTACTAACGTGCATCCAGATTTATCAAAACCTTTTTTAGCAGCTGATTATCATGAGGAACTTAATAAAAAAATTATAATTCAAAGAACATTTAGATATAGAAATGATTTAATTAATTATAAATTTTTAAATAAGTTTAAAGATCTTTTTTTTGTAGGAAACGTCGAAGAGTTTAATGACCTAAAAAAAGAAGTCAAAAATTTAATGTTTTACGATTGTAAAGATTTTTTTGATATGGCATGTGCTGTAAAATCATCAAAATTTGTCATTGCTAATTCTTCATTAACATTTCCAATTGCTGAAGGTTTAAAAGTTCCAAGGCTCCTCGAAGCAAGTCCGGATTTTCCTGCCGCGCAACCACACGGAAATAATGCATTTAATTTTTATTTTCAATCCCACTTTGAAGAAAGATTTAATTTCTTAAACAAATAAAATTACAAACTAGATGAAATTTATAAAAAAAATATTTAAAAATTTCTACAGATCAATTATTTTTTATATTTTTAAATTATTTCATGGAAAAATTACTTCAATTATAGAAGTGGAAAATAACCAGGATATGCAAGTAGAAAAAATAGAATTAAATAAAACTCAATATAAAATTTTTTTATGTAATAATAGCAGACTTTACACAGATACAATTCACGATATGGCGATAATTAAAGATAATAAAATTTTAAATGGACCTTCTTTTCAATATCGAAAATTAAAATCTATTGATTTAAGTTTGGCAAATGTAGAATGTAAATTTAATTCAGTTTTTACAAAAGGAACACCTCGATTTAAAAAAAAATTAAAAGGCTCTGTTTTTTCTTTATTGACTGGAGGAGGAGGTAATCATAACTATTGGCATTGGTTATTCGATGTTTTGCCAAGATTGTGTATTTTAGAAAAGTCTAAAATTTTTAAAAATGATTTAGATTATTATCTTTTTCCTAATTTAAGTAAAAAATTTCAAAATGAAAGTTTAGATCTTATAAATATTCCAAAAAATAAAAGACTATCTAGTAGAGAATTAAGACATATTTCAGCAGATACAATTATCGCTTCATCACATCCTTATAATCTTTTAAACAATCCCTATCAGGACTCACTGAAGATACCAAATTGGATATTTGATTATTTAAGATTAAGTTTTTTAAAAAAAGCACTCAAAAATTCACAGATTAAATCTTATCCAGAGAAAGTATATATCAATAGAAAAGACTCGATCTCGAATCATTCATTAACCAGATATATTATAAATTTAGAAGAAACTGAAAAGATTATAGAAAAAAATGGATATTCAAATTTATCTATGAGCGATTTTTCTTTTTGTGAACAGGTCGCTCTTTTTTATAATGCTAAAGAGGTTATAGGCTTACATGGAGCGGGATTTGCTAATACAATTTTTTGTAAACATGAAACTAAAATTATTGAAATGAGACCTGATACTGCTGGTGATGTTATTAAAAATTTAACAATAAATAATAAATTAATTTACCATGATATAAGTTGTAAACCAAAAACTTTAAATTATAATAACCAAACTGGTGATATTGAAATTGATTTAAAAACGCTGCAAGATAAATTGCTTTACTAGAATAATAATTTTCACACAATGAATATAACAATATATAAAAAAAAAATTTTTACAATTTTAGTTCTTTTGCTTGTTTTTTTTCTAGGTCTTTTAACAGAAAGATTTCATATTGATAACAAAGCTGCTGATTCATTTAAAGATTCATACGATAAAGTATCTAGATTTATTTATTCATTTTTACCGCGTGAGGAAATATCAATTATAATTAAGCCTAAAGAATATAAAAAAATTATTGAAGCAAGAAATAAAAGTGTAAAACAAAATAAGCTTACTAAGGATTTAGAAAGTTGGTCAGACGGAAAACTTTTATTAAATGAAGAAGCACGAAATGTCCAAGTAAGACTAAAGGGAGTATTCTCAGATCATTGGTCCGATGCTAAACAATGGTCTTTCAAACTTAAAATTAAAAATGACTCCAAACCGCTGAATGGCTTAAAAAGATTCGCTTTACAACCACCAAAAACAACAAGCTATATTTATGAATGGTTGTTTATGAAAGCACTTGAAAAAGAAGATTTATTTAGCCTTGGAGCTGAATTTATTGATTTAAAAATTAACGGGGAAAATCTTGGTGCTTATACTGTAATTGGTCAAATATCAGATGAGTTAATTAAAAAAAATAATAAACAAATTGCACCTATAATTGGTTTCGACTCCGAATTATGGATTCAAGAACAAATTCAAGCTAATAAACTTAATTCAAAAGGAGTTATTAAAAGAGAAAATAATACCGAAGATTCTTATTACAGAGTAAAAATAAATCCTATTCAGTTTACAATTAATGAAAATGAGGACAATTTGCAGCAACTTAAAGAAGCTATAAACCTTTTAGAATCTTTTAGACAAGGCAATATTAAAACTTCTGAAGCATTTGACACAGACAAATTAGCCAAAGTCATGGCTTTAAGAGCTTTGCTAGGCTCCTATCAATTCGATTGGCTTGATACTAAATTTTATTACAATTTAAAAACTAAGTTATTAGAGCCTATTTCTAAAGAAATTCATGTTGATCTAAACCACAATTATAAACTTCACTATCCAACTTGGTGGATCGATAGTTATAAACCAAGAGCTAGTTACGAGATGAAAAAAGATTTTTTTGTTGATGACATCTACAAAGATAAAATATTTTACGATAAATACTTAAAACAATTAGATAAATTTTCTAAGATAAATTATTTTGAAGATTTGATTAAAGAAAATAATGAAGAATTTAAACATTATTTAAAAATGTTAAGAATGAATTATCCTACTAAGAAAGTTTTTTCCAGAGATCACTTAGAAGTTACCAGGTTAAGAATTCAAAATTTTTTAAATCCTTTGCAAGGCTTAAAAGCTTATTTCTCTAAATATGAAAAAGGATTATTGAATTTAAATATTTCAAATTTACAACGAATTCCAATAATTGTTAAAGGAATAAGTTTTGATGATAACTCAATTTTAGATTTAAATGAAAAAATTTTTCTTGAAGGAAAGAAACCTTTCGTACCTGTGAAGATAGAAGATATTAGATTTAATTGTAATTTTAAAAGTAATTGTAAAAAAAATCGAATACGAAATCAGAAGGTTATATATAAAATTTTAGGACAAGATGAAGATAAATATGCCTCTATTTCACCATTTTATAAGTAATTATTGTTGCTATTTAACAGAAAAAAAGTATAAAAACCAATATTGTGGATGAACTAAAACCGATATTTTTGTTAATAGCTAGTGGATTATTGTTGAGATATTCTCTAACTTTTACTGGTCAAGCCTGGGCCAGGTCTCATGCGCAGACCGTTACTTTTATGGTTCTACCAATTATAACCTATGTTATAACTAAAACGATTTCAGGCAATATAGCTCTGTCTCTTGGAATGATAGGAGCTTTATCAATAGTACGTTTTAGGCATCCTGTAAAAAGTGCACTTGAATTAGTGATGTATTTTGCATTAATAACAATTGGTATTGCAACAAGCGTAAGAACTAAGTGGGCTATTCAATTAATCATTTGTACAATACTTGTAATTATATTAGTTAAACTATTCCAAAAAATCGCTAATAAATACGGAAAATCATTTTACAGCATGTCTTTTAATGAGGGCAATGTAAGTAATACTTTAGAAATTGTTTCAAAAAAAAGAATAAAATTAATTGAAAAAAGTGAAAACTTAGTAAATTATTTAAGCGATATTGACAGAAATCAATATATTTACAGGTTAAATTTTAGTAATAAAAACTCTTTAAATAATTTTAGAGACAGTTTGACAGATGAAAAAGATATCGAGAAAGTTAATGTAGTTTTAAATTAATTTAAAATATGAAAAAAGTTTTTATTTTTTCTTTCATTTTTTTTTTATCAACCTCCATATTTCAACCATTATTTTCAAAAAATAAAAATTTAAAAGAACCTTTGGGCTGCACTAATGATTTGACCAAGGAATTTTTTCTGCTTAGTGACAATTTATCAATTAAAAAAATTGAGATTGATACTCATAAATATAGAGATTGGGTGGTAAATAATATTAATATAATCACCAGCAACACAAGATTTGTTCCAAATATTTTAAAAAAAAAATTTAATTCCACCATTAAGGTAACTTACGAAAATGACGATTATTGTATTTTAATAGGTAGAGTTAGACATAGCGGTGATGCGAAGGATCACATAGCATTAAAAGGTAACTCAATAATTCAAAGTTTAGATATTAGTCTTGATTATGGAAACATTAAAGGTATTACAAAGTTTAAACTTTTTAAACCTAATGTAAGAGGTGTTTTAAATGATGTTCTAATACAAACTCAATTGCTTAGAGATTTTGGATATTTAGCCCCCAGGTCTTATAAAGTTGAAGCTAGAGTTAATCAAATGAACTCAGTAATGCTGTTTCAAGAAAAAGCAGCTAAAGAATTATTAGAATTTAACAAAAGAAGAGAAGGACCTATCCTTGAGGGAGATCAAAAGTACTTTTTCAAACTAGTGAAAGACATACCAGATAATAATCTCAGCAACTGGTCTGTTGGTACGCCTTTTTTGAGAAACAAAAGTACCCAAGCAATGCTGGCAAAATCTACAAATGCACGAATAATAAATAAAGGCAATATTCATAAGGAAATTTATTTAAAATCATTAAATGATTTAAATCTCATTTATTTATATTGGGCCAATAGGTTTCAGGATGATAAAAATAATTTTTTCTTCTTTGATTATGACCTAGACAACGAACTTTTATCTTTTTTTGACAAAGATAATAATATTAAGTTAGATGTTTACAATTTATTTTTACAATCAACAAATAGCCAACACGCATTAAGTGTTAGTAATAGAAAGTTTTTCTGGAACTCAATAGAAAATTTTTTTGAACCAATAAATTATGATTCAAATCCAGCAATAGATAGGGCAACCCCAACAACCACAAGTGTTAACTATAGATTTCCTGTCTCAAAATATGTCGAAAAATCTTTTATCCGATTAGAGCAAAAATTAAACAGTGTTGATGTAGAAAAACTATATGAAAATCTTTTAATAGGAGGAATTGACTTATCAAGACAAGAAATAAAAAGTAAGTTAAAAAAAATATCTTCTAATTTAAAAATTATTAAAGAAACTTATTCTACTAAAATTGAAAAAGAAAAAATTGAACATAATTATTTTAAACCATTGGACAATATAAAAGAAAAATTCATCAATACAATTAAAGAAATTGATCCAAATACAAATCTTATTAGATACGACAAGAAAAAGAATATTTTTGAAAAATGTAAAGTTCATTCAGGTGAATGTGCCAATATAGAGTTCACTAATGATGATCTTTCTGTTTTATTAGAAGGAGAATTAAGTATTGAAAAAACTAATTATCAATACTTAGGAACCTCACTTAGTATAGAAGATCTACAAAACAAAAAAAATAATTTTTTTTCAACTATCATAGATGGTTCGAAAATATTTTATGAAGGCGGAGTAGAGGTAGATATCAATGATTTAAGCAAAGTAATTGAAATTAATCAAAAGGAAGCAGGTGCTAGAACATATGTAATGGGTGGTACGCTAAGTGATTATCAAATTAATTTTAATGGATTTAATATAATGGAAAATGATAACTCTCAAAATCTTAAACTTTTTCCACCTAATTTTCCTATTGATAACAAAAATTTAACTGGCTGTTTATCATTTATAAATCTAGATTTAAGAAATATTAATATAAAAGCTAAAAACTCTAGCTGCGAGGATACAGTGAATTTTATTAATGTTTCAGGAAATATAAACAGTATTGAAATTGAAAACTCATTTAGTGATGCGCTTGATGTTGATTTTTCAAATTTAGATTTTAAAAATATAAAAATTATA
>MDSY01145734.1_pt1 | contig 11470 bp, 34 predicted proteins | sample 811131 | NCBI WGS metagenome assembly MDSY01 (sample SAMN05326643, study PRJNA326480) | marine metagenome | isolation source: seawater | place: Atlantic Ocean: South West | collected 2010
AAGTTCAGAGAAGTCTAAAAAGGATAGAGCTGCTAGAAATAGAGCAAGGAGAAGACTAGCTAGAAAAGGCATGGTAACAAAAGGTGATGGAATGGATGTTCATCACACTAAGGGTATCAATTCAGAAGAAGTTAAAGTAATAAGAAAATCTAAAAACAGAGGAATGCCAGGCGAAGGTGGTAGGAGAAAGGGCGTTAAAAAAAATAGATAATGTACCACAAAGAGAAAAAGAAAAAGCAACTAGGGATGAATCCTGGCACAGCTTCTAACAGGTTAAAAAAATCAATACTATTTTCTTTTGCTAAAAAACTAGGTCTCAACTGGTGTTATCAGTGTGGAACTGAAATAACCAACATACATAAGTTCACAGTAGAACATAAAACTCCATGGTTAGATTCTGATGATCCTAAAAAATTATTTTTTGATTTAGATAACATAGCATTTTCTCACGCTAGTTGTAACTATGCTGCATCTAGAAGCAGAAAAGCAAAGCCATGTCCTTCTGTTACAGCTTATAGAAATGGTTGTAGATGCGAGGGTTGTTTAGAAGCTAAACGTGAATACAGAAGAAAGAAAAGAGAATTTAAAAATCAATTAAATGAAAAAAAATTGTGAAGGACTTCCTGGATGTGGGAAGAAAAAAGATAAGTTAAGCTTATTAAAAAGAGCTCAAAACTTTATAGGTACGTCAACTAAACACATAGCTAATGGTCTTAAAAATGTTAGCGATACTGATTATATGATTAGAATAAGAACTTGTAACACCTGTGACAAATTATCTGGTGGTAATACCTGTTCACTATGTGGCTGTTACATGCCTACTAAAGCCAGATGGGAGGTTTCAGATTGTCCATTAAATAAATGGAAGAAATGAAAAAAATTGGTGTTGGCTTTCAGTTTTCTCATGGTATAGTGTTTGGAATCAGGCATTACGAACCAGATATGGAGTATAATTATTATGAAGTACAACTATTTTTAGGAGTAGTAGTATTCACAGTAACACTACATAGAGAATAACTATTTTTTATTTGGTATAAATACACCTTTGTCTAGGTCTACTACACCATCTCCATGTTTTTCTTTTAGCTTCTCAGCTATTCTTTGTTCTCTAGTTATATTACCTTTGTACTTGGCAGCCATATCTGACTCTAATTTATTAATATCAGATATTCTTTGCTCTAAGTTTATTCTTTCTAACTTTAAGTTTCCAAAGTCAAACATTATCTTGCTAACTTCGTTTCTTAATTTAGTTACGTCTTTGATGATTGTTTCGTCAATTTTAATTTCTTTTGCCATTTTATTTACTTTTATTGTTTCTTAATTTTTCTATTGACCTTCCCCCAAAGTAGCTACCCACGATTGTAATTAACACAATTTGTAACAGGTCAGCGAAGTGAGGTTTAACTTGAAAGTCTATGTACCCTGCATCAATAAATATTAATAACATAGTACAAGCTAACATAAATATAAGGGTCAATGGTCTTACATTTTTACTTAACCAGGAATCAGAGTTCATGTCAGCCTTCCACCTATCTGTTATGTTAGATTCCATTTGAGCTTGATGAGATAAGATCATTTCTTTTAACTTTCTTTTAGCTTCTAGTTTTTCTTCTTTAGTTGTAGTCAATGAGTCTAATACACCACCTACAGAGTCTACTAGTTCACTAGCACCTCCACTAAATATTTTTTTTAGTATTCCCATTTTTTTCTTTAATTAATTTTATAGTTTGTAATATTTGTTTTTTACTTCCAGGCATGTAAAGGTCGTAATTTAACTTGTTTTTTGCAAGATATTGTTTAAAAAGTTTCCATTTGACGTTAAAAACGTCAGACTTCAACCCTTTTACCTCTATTATCCAACCTTGCTTAATATTAGTGAAATCAGGCACATAAGTTATTGACCTTACTGACTGTGAGGCCTCATCATAAACTAACTTACCTTTCTTTTTTCTTTTTTCTATAGAGCTTCCATTATATTTAAACTTATCCATCAGGACAAACTTCTCTTTTTCATAATGAAACTTTATGTTAGCCTTCCTTAATTCTATAGATGTGAAGGCCTCTAACCTTGACCTATATTTTATACCATCAACATTAGTGACCTTGACATTTTTTATCCTACCTTTTTTACTCATGTAGATATTCTAAATTTATATAATTTATTCCTTTATCGTAAAATCCTGTTACTTCATTAAAATCATAATAGTAAATAAAATATCCCATCTCTGTATTAATTTTACATGCGTTCTCCCTATGAACAGTGTAAAGATAATTCCCATCAATAGCTTTCTTAATAAACATCCAAGGGTAGTAAACTCCCCAGTTGTGTAATTCATAAATAACTCTGAATCCATTTTCTGTTATGTGTAAAAATGTTGTATCCATATAAGTTATATCTTTAGTAGCCTTACCATTAGAATTATAATCTATGTAAACAGAATGTGTTGATTTATAATACCCTTCTTTGACCTGAGCTGAACCTTGAAACGTCAAGGCTACCAGCAAAATAAAAATCGCTTTTTTCATATTTAATTATTTTGGTTATTAATCTTTATATACATCATTACTCATTCCCATATCTTGCCTCCATTTCCAGCCTGTAATTTCAAGCTCTATCTGTGTTGATGATCTTATTTTTTGAGCTATGGAGTTTTTTAAATATCCATCTTTATTCAATTCTTCTACAGTATCTCCAACAGCACAAGAAACAAAAGTTCCTTTTTTGTATTCTTTAGCTGGCCTTTTAATTCCTTTTACTACTCTTACGTTTCTCCATTTATACTCAACTTCTATATGCCATATTCTTTTTCTCATACTTTCTTTTTTATTTTTCCTATATAGCATAAGTCTAGTGTTGGTATTTTAGTAAACAAATCTTTGGCTCCAGGCCTGCTAGATAATTCATAAACATTCCATCCCATAACTTTGTCTACACATTTTTCATGAATCCAATCTTGTAGCTTTTCTTTCTTTACTTCAATCCAGTAGTCTTTAGTTTCAAAAGCAAAGCCATCTGCGTCTCCATATAGCCAACCTTTTTTGCCTTGTACATTTTTAAACTCTACAAAATGGATGTTTTCATCATCTTTCTTTATAGCTTTAACATCTATTTTATAACCCTCTACTTTAACGTCCCAATGTTCTTTTATATCTTGCATCTCTGTTGGCCATTCTACATTAACATAAAGTTTAGCATAATTTTTTTCTGCTTTCTTTCCTCTAGCTACATCTATAGCTTTTTTCTCTTTACTTTTGTATCTCATGAAACTTAGTTAATTCTTTTTGAAACCTTAATCCTAATACACCTGTTCCTACATTTCTACCCTTAGCAAATATAACCTCAGCTAAACCCTCTGTGCTATTACCATTTTCATCTGTATCTATACCATAATACTCAGGTCTATATATTAAAACAACCATATCTGCAGCTTGCTCTATCTCACCAGATTCCCTAAGATCAGCTATAGTAGGTCTACTTTCTGCTCTTTGACCAACACCCCTATTAAGTTGTGAGAGAGCTATGATAGTTATTTTAAGCTCTTTTGCTACGTTTTTTAAGGCTCTTGCTACTTCAGAAACCTCTTGCTCCCTACTTCTTCCTTTCTTGTTGTTTGTCACCAACTGCAAGTAATCTACCATTACTAACTTTACTTTTTTGGTTATAACATACTGTCTAATTTTATTTACTAAATATCTCAGTGATGAGTTATTGCAGTCATCTATATAAATAGGTGTTTGCTCTATCCTTCCTGCAGATTCATGTATTTTACCTAATTCTGCTTGATCTAAGCTTCCTTTTAGTATCCACTTGTTATCTATTCCTGAATCAGATGAAATTAATCTACTTAATAATTGTTGATTGCTCATCTCATATGAAAACAAAACTGTAGGTACTTTACCATAAAAAGATGCGTTAAAAGCAAAGGCCAAAGCTAATGATGTTTTACCCATGGACGATGCTCCACCCACTATAACTAAATCTGTTTCTTGCCAACCACCTGTAAACTTATCTATATTATTAAATCCTGTAGTAATACCATTCAATCCTTTGTTGTTCATTTTATATTCTATAGACTTCAGCAAATCATTAATCTGATCTTTTATTTCTACTACACCTTCATTGTCTATGCTCGATATTTTTACAACCTCTTCATCTACATAATTCATAATCTCAAAAACATCCTCGTCATCAATAATCATTTTATTTACTTTAGAAGTAAAGTCTTTTAGTTGTTCCTTTTTCTTGTATTGATTTAAAACAAGAACACAAGTTTGAGCCTGTGTTTCTAGCATAGCGTCTTCTTTCATCATAACTGCCACATCCTCTATGTTGTCTATACTATCTGCTAAGTCAACTATATCTATCTTATCTCCCTTGTCTAACTTTTCAGACAAAATGCTATACAAACGTCTATTGAATACATTAGAGAATAGATTAGTATCTATTAAAGAGTGATTGTTATAATACTCTTGTGGGTTGTTTATTATTTTCCCTAATAATGTTCTTTCTATTTGTTCTCTATTTATCAACATTTGTAAATTTTGGTTTTTGATATACTTGTTTTGTTTCGTTTGATATTATTTCATTTCTCCATGCCTTTTGATATATCCATGTAGATGGATTCTTCCTGTATTGTTTATCAGGAGTAGACTTTACATACATAGGTAAAACGCTTAATGCCTCGCCCATGTCTACCATAGATAACTTCATCCACTTTTTAAGGGCATCATCCCTGTTTATTTTTTTATCATACATTTCCCAAAACTTAAAAAACATTTCTTGTTTTTCTGCTAGTTTTTGTTCTGTTGGTTTTGTTACTGGATCTGTTGTAGCATCCCTAAATGAGCTAGCTACTCTATTGAAAACATCACTTGCTGTTTCCTCAGAATCGTATATTTCTTCGTGTTTCCTAGACGATATATAAAATATAATTTTAACACCATCTAAATAATACTGCTCTATACTAGAGCTTTCTATAAATGAATCTCTGTTAATTTTTATTAGCATGCTGTTAGTTTTGTACCCAAGGGGGGATAACCCCCCTTAAGTAATTTATAAACAATTAAAATGGTAAATCTTTAGAATCTTTTCCTTTATTTGAATCTGGTTCAAAGTCATTGATTCTAACTGAATGAGTTTTACCATACTCATTAGCACCACCTTTTAAAGCTGATATAGTAAGGTTAATATATTTTTTACCTTCATAATCATAAACGTGATCCTTAATTTTATCTAAGTGTAAAGTAAAGTTAACGATAGACCCTCCATCTGAGAAAGTCACCTCTTTACCATTTCCACAATAAATAGTTTCTTTAGTTTTTTGCATTTTTTTAAATTTTAAATTAAACAAATAAATAATTGAAGGCCCAATTTGGGTCTACATTTAACATCTCAGAAATTAATCTAATCTCTTGAGCTGTAAACAACTCAGGCTTTAAAACCTTTTTCGTTGTTGTTGGTCTTGACCTAGAAATATAGGTTGATACTTCTTGTAAAGTAATTTTTTTGTTTTTTAATTCTGTTCTTAGTTTACTCATAATATTGATTCTATATAATAATTATTAATATCGCTTTCTTGCCTTATAAAGTAATTATTATAAGTTTCTAGCAGTTTTTTATATTTTTTTCTTCCTTCTTCTACAAACTCGCTACTACACATATATACCCCTACATCATAAGGAGCTTGTTTTTCTATCACAATAAACCAAAATTCATCACCACCAAAACCATCTGTATAAAAAGCTGCTTGTCTATCGTACCCATATTTATAACAAGATCTCCTGAAAGATTCTTCATTGTGTTCTTGCGTAGTCTTTAAATCTATTAGCATCTTAACTCCATTAACATTTTTTATCATGTCTGATTTACCCTTGCAATAAACTCCAGTTTCGCTGTCTTGCCAACAATTTACAGCCTCAGGTACACCATCTGTAATAAGATCTTTTACCCTAGGTATACTCATTAATTTATCAAACATCCTAAAAATAGATTCGTATTCAGAAGACGATATAATAGTTTTTTCTGAGTTATCTTTCTTGAAAGACTCCCATTCCTTGCCCCTCCTAACTTTACCCTCGTACCTTATAACTTCTTCTGAAAACTTATCAGGCTCAAAAACAGCCATGTGCATAGCTCTACCAAATAATAAGGCATTAGTATCATCTTGACCATATTTTCTATAATGATCTAACACCTTTGGTGATTTCGCTAGCTTGCCTAATTGTGAGTTGGTGATAAAATTTTTATCCCCATAATATTCAGCATCACTTTTACTAAATATTTCTATTTGTTTTTCAAAGTTCATGTTACATGTTTTGTTTTATAGCCTCATTTAATTGATCCATTTGTTCTTTATCTATATCATAGCTATCCATTCTTTGTTTAACTAATAAACCTTGCTTATCGCTTATAGCCATCATCATAGCATCAAATTGATCTGTTGTTAGTTTTTTTTTAGTTGTTTTATTTTTAGCCCTCGTGCCCTTGTCGTTGATGATAGCATTTTGGACCTCATCTGCACTAGCTACTGAGCTATCTATACCAATACCAAAGTTACCTAAGGCTCGACCCCATGCTGAAGTTTCGCAAACCTCAACGTGTGATGTTTTATTAATAAAGCTTGATCCCCTTGTTTCGTGTGCATGACCTGTTGCTATTACAACACCCTCTGCATTAAATATACTAGCTTTCATTACGCAGTGTTCTTCTGTGCATTGTAGAACTTCTGTTGTTAGTGCGTAGTCTTTGTAGTTTTCTCTGAAATATTTAAGTCTTTCATTGACTTCAACATATTCCTTACCTTTGATATTAATTGTTTTTAGATTTTTTTTCATGTTTATTAAATTAAATTAAACTTATTTTACAAATATAGTAAAATTATTTTATTAAATGCTAGTTAAAGTAAATATTTTTTTCTTAGATCTGATAATTCTTTTTTTATTCTTTCGCAATCTTTTTTCTCATTTTCGTATAACCTCTTTAGTACATTGTTTATTTTCTTTTGTTCTTTTAATTGTTTTTCAATATCTGTAGAATAATCGTTTTGAATACCTAAATCAATTAATGTTTTACCATAAGTTTTTCTGTACTTAAAATTGTTTTTGTTGTCTTGCTCGTGTTGTTTTCTTGCGTGTATTACAGAAGCATGATTTTTATATCCTAATATATCCCTTATTGCATAGTTAGTTAATCCTTTTTCGTTCCATAATATTGATACTAACATTTGTCTTGCTCTAACAATATGATCTAGTTTTCTTGCGTGTTTATCTCTAAATAATAGATTTGAAGTTACACTACAATTAGTGCATACAGAATTTACTATTTTTCTTAATTCTGGTGACTGATTTTTTTTCATGTTTTTTCTAGTTTTATTTTTTTAATATTAGTTTTAGATATTTATCTTTGTGTTTATCAAAGTCCCTTTGTGCAACATCAGTAAAAGAGCAACCAATATACTCAACACAATTTTCTATGTAGGGGCTAATATCTAAGTCTTGATATTTTTTTTCTACCTTGTCCATAGCCAATCTATGAGCCAAATGTTCAGGATTAATTTCTATTTTCATAATTTTTTAGATTTATTATACATAAGTTTACAACATTTTTTGAAGTATTCTTTTTCCTCTTTGGTCATAAATACCCACTCAAACTCCTTGTTATTATTACCTATATTCCATGCTTTTTTTAATTCTTGTAAGTTTTTTTCTGTTTTGCTCATGTTTATTGTTTTAAATTTTTACATAAAGTTACGAAATGTTAATTAATTTTCCAAATATGTTTCTTCCAATCATAATCTACTCTTTCAAACTCTTTTTCTGTTACTAAAGTTGTTCCCTCTTTACAGGTGGGGCAAATGTCTGTATCTGTTTCTGATCCACAACAATTTGATACTAATATATCTTTGTCCCATTTTTTAAAATTCCTATAAAATTTGTTATAATACTTTCCCATAATTTTATTTTATATTATTTTTTAACTCGTTGTGTATTATTGAATATATTTCATCATCTAAATCCCCCATATCTTCATCTGTATTATTATTGATATAGTCTTTCAAAGGCATAGATGTATACCTATCAATTCTATCAACAATATCTCTTAATTTATCCATAATTTCGTTAGTTATATTGTCTATTTTTTCAAATTCTTTTAATTCCATAATTTTATTTATTTAATTCGTTATTACTATACACACCTAACAGATTATTAGTTAATGTTTCGTATTCATCATAAACTTCATTATAAAAATCATGTGCCTTTTCTGTAAACATTAAGGTATCTTCTTGCCCTACCTCACTTGAGTATGCAAATGTTTCTTCACCAAATCTTTCTTCTGTTATTCTTGTTGCTATCTCATCTATATATTCCATAAATTTTGAATTGTCTATATATATTTTTTCCATAATTTTATTTATTAAAATGTTAAATCCTCATTATTATTTAATTGCTTTTTAATTCTGTTCATTTTATTGTTAAGTTCTTCTATCATGTTAACAAAATCCTCATCATAACAGGTTTCGTTTATATTATCGTAATCATTTTTCAAATGTTCCTGTATATACAATACTTCATCTATATTTAATTCATTTTCTTCTTCCATAATTTTATTTGTTTTTAATTGTTTATAAATGTCCTCCATATTTTTCCCCCTCTATATCGTACCTTGTTTCACTTTCTTGATCTTTCTCATCCATACCATCACCCAATCCAAATCCATATTGAAAACTTGCTTCATGTAATCGTTGATCTAAATCATCTACGTATAAATTTTCATTTTCCCATAACCACTCTGAAACTTTATCTTTTGGTAAATCTTTTGGTATTTCCACTTGTACTTCTACGTATTTATGATATACTGATCTTGTACTTATTGTTACTAGTCTTTCTTTTTTCATAATTTTATTTATTTAAGTATTTATTTATTAATTCCTCTTGTGTTAATGCAGTGGGATCATCTTCTAAAACATAATCATATCCATACCAAAGAAGATAATTTTCTATTAATTTTTTTTTCATTCTATTAGAATTATCATCTTCCCATTCATCTTCAGAACCAAATGTTGTTTCCATAAACCCCTCATCAAATACAGAATTATAAAACCATTTACTACAAAAATCAGTTAGTATTTCTTTTATTCTCTTTTGTGTTAGTTCTTTATTCATAATTTTATAATTTATTTATTAATTTTTCTAATTTTTCTAAATCACCTACCATTATTATACTATCGTTGGTAGATAATTTTCTGTGTTTAAAAAGAGATACTAATTCTTTTAACTCTTTAATTGTTTCCATAACTTTATTTTTTAAATTGTTTTTCTAATTCAGTTAATAATTTACTAACCCTTTCTCTATCTTTTATTATTATTTCCTGTATTGTATCGCAAACTTTTGCATTATTCTCTTCTAAAAGAATTTTCTCAATTTCATCTTTTTTCATAATTTTATTTTTTAGTTTTTAATTCATTAAAGTATTCGTTTAGCATTTTAAAAGAAGTAGTTTCTCTATATTTAGGAGTATCAAATTTCATTGTATCCTTAACAAATGATAGTAAACTTCTTGCTTTTTCTAGTTCTTGTTCCAATGTTCTAGCTTTGTCCTGAACATTGATTAATAATTCTGTTAGTTCTTTGTTCATAATTTTATTTTTTATTTATTAATTTGTCTTTTCTTGTTAGCATATCCAATACAAACTTTATTTCTTGTATTTCATCACTACCCAATCTATCTGACCAAACCAACATAGATTTTAAACATTCTATTGCTATTTCTTTATTTACTTTGTTTTTCATGATTTTATATGTTTTTTAATGTTTTGTTAATTCGTTTTTCTTTTTCTTTATCGCTTAATTGATCCCAATTTTCAGGTTTTATAATACCATAGGTTGCGAAAATTAATTTTTCTTTGTTTTTTATCCATTTTTTAATATTTGTTTTTTTGTCTTGTGTTATGATGTCCTGTATAACACTAAACATTTTTAATGCTTGTAATTGATCCATAATTTTATTATTTTTTTTTATAGCTTGACTTTTTAATTTTTTTTTTGTAACTTCCTTTAGAGAAAAATAACTCTTTTAAAATTATCATTCTCAATCCCTCTTATTTGTAATAGGGGTAACTATACCCTTTTATGATTCGTTTATAATATCCCAATTAATATTACCATTTTTATTTATATAATCATATTCTATTAATTCTCTTGCAGTTCTACCATAATGACCCTGTAATTTCCAAACCATACCATTTTTAATAAGATGACTAAATAATTCTAATGTTTCTGTATCGTTTAAATCCCCACATTCATATCCCACAATGTAGTTTACTCTGTTTTTTTCTGTTATCATAATTTTATTTTTTTTATTATTTAAAAAAAGTAATTGTTTTGAGTGGCTTCCTCCATTTGTTTTTCTTTCAGATAATTTTTATTTTTTTACTTCTGTATTTATTATCATAGTCAGAAGATTAATTTTTGCCTTTTTCTTGTTTATTTCAATTACTTTTTAATTAATTTAATTTTTTTAATTGTTAATATAAATCTTTTATTTTATGACCATTTTTATGGTAATATTTTGAATACTTAGTTTTAAAATTTTTTATTGCCTCTTGTTTAGTATAATATAAATAACTCGTGCTTTTATATTCGCCACCTATAAGATCCTCAATAATTAAATATCCTTGATTATTTCTGTATATATTCATAATTTTATTTGTTTTTAGTTAGTAATTCTTTTTTATTTTCTTTTATCCAGTTATAGCATGTTAATTCATTTTCTTTATATAATTTGCTTTGTTTATTATAATCTACATTTCCATTATCATCTAGCACAACAAATTTTTCATATAAAAAATGTTCCTGATCGTTTACATCTGTAAAAGTAACTTTATCTTGATAATGATTTAGTCTTTTTTTAAATTCTGTTAGTTTCATAGTTTTAATATTTATAAGTGTTTATATTTAATTCTTTTGCTTTTTTTCTGAAATAATATTGTTTTAATGTTATTAATTTATATTTCAATAATGTATTTAAGTAATTAGTATTATTATTTTGTTTTTTCATATTTTCGCTCTTTTGCATAATGATATTATGATAGTTTTACTTCATCTAATATAGTAAATTTTTTTTACATTTTATAATATATTGATAATAAGATATTAACAAAGTTATAAACATTATTCTTTTATATTTAATTGTTCAAAAATGTACTCATCATCAAACCATAACAGATCGTTAATTTGTGTTTCTGTTGGTGTTTCTTCAAAAAAATGTTGTTCTAATAAAAATTCTAATTGCTTAATTTTATTATGATCTTTAATTGTTTTTAAAGTGTGTTTTGCTCCTGACCATGCGTTGAAATTTTCCATGTTTATCTCTTTTGTAATTTTCATAGTTTTATAGTTTTAATTGTTATTATTTAATTTTTTTCTTTTTTTTGAATATTCTGTTAATTGACATATAACAATAAATATTG
>MDSY01007317.1_pt1 | contig 11466 bp, 5 predicted proteins | sample 811131 | NCBI WGS metagenome assembly MDSY01 (sample SAMN05326643, study PRJNA326480) | marine metagenome | isolation source: seawater | place: Atlantic Ocean: South West | collected 2010
GGCGTGGGGGAAGGAAGAGGAGGGAGGGAGGGAGGGAGGGGAGGGGAGGGAGGGGAGCGAGGGGAGCGAGGGAGGCAGGGAGGGTTCACCTTGACGTCCTTTGCGCACACGGTGAGGTGCACGGGAGGGCAGCTGATCAGGAAGCACAGGCTGCTCGCTGTAGCTCCGTCTGTAGCTCCAATGTCTTTCCCCTCAAGGGCCACCACCTGTGTCGAGTGAGAGTGCGGGGGCGTCAGGGTGGCACCCAGGCAGCGCTCGACGGGCAGGCGGGCGGGCGTCACGCACCTGGCTGATGTCTGCGAGTGGCAGGATGGCGGAGGGCTTCTTTACCGCAGGGTTCTTCCCGTAGCTGAAGGTTTCTGCCTTCGAGTAGCTGAGGGTCCCCCGCACGTCGTCCACGGAGAAGAAGCGATGCGCCCACTGCAGGACCTCCGCCGACTTCCCCCGGGAGTGCCGTTTTAGCAGCCAACCACGCATCTCCCCGTCGTCCGTCGGTGTCGTCGGTGTTCTCTCGGAGAGAGTGCTACTACCCTCGGACTCGTCTGTGGCACCGGGCGCACCATTGGTCCCTGCGTCAGTCTGCTTGCCGCGCCTGCGGCGCTCGAAGGAGGCTGAGCGAAGCAGGCGGCCGATGCCCTTCTTCGGCCCTTCCGCGTCGGCCTGCGCCTCCACCTCCGCCTCCACCTCAGGAGCTTGTGCTCTGCTGGCCATCGCCGAACGATGGCGCCCGAACGAAGCCTTGCGCAGCAGGCTCATGTTTTCCACGAGTGGTTATCCTCCTCGAGATGGCCTTCTACCTCGATCTCGTCGCGTGGCTCCGCTGCGTGCTCGAGCAGTACGACGGGCGCTCGGCGGGCTCGGTGCGGCGCTCTGTCTGGCCTCCGGGCAAAACCCCTGCGCAAAGAGTGTCCGCGTACTACCTCCCCTACATCGGCATGACACGGCGTGGCTTTGGAAGATAAGATCTTCTTACTGTATCTCTTTCGTGGCTCAGACGTCAAGGCGCACTCGCACCAGGCTCGCCAAACTTGCTGCGGCATCCTGGACCCGCCATGTGGATGCCGAGCAACACGCCGCCTTCGCCGAAGGTGTTCAAGTTCGCTCGATCCGATGCTCGCCAAGCATCCGCCGGTGACTGCTTCGAGGGGGCAAACCTTGGTGTGTACTGCTTGCCGACCGTCATCAACATTGGCGTGCAGAAGGCGGGCACAGGCGAGCTCCAGACGTGGCTCGGCGCAAACCCGAGCGTGGTGGCGCATGGAGGCGAAGTGCACTTCTTCGATAGCGTGCGCACTCGCTCCTGCCGGAACCCGTGGCAGGGCGCCAAGGTTCGGCTGCAGTATGCCAAGGCGCTGTGGCGGCGGCGGCCGCTGCAGGCGAGCGCAGTCAGCGGCCGCGTCATCTTCGAAAAGACACCCGCCTACTTTGACCAGGCCTCGCCACGGCTGATTTCTTGCACGGTGCCTGCGGTGAAGCTGGTCGTCATGCTACGCCGGCCTGCCGCACGGGCCTACTCCGCCTACCGCATGTGCCAGCGCGAGATGCAGCTCCATTGGTGCCGCCGGCCGTTTGACGAGGCGCTGGGCAGCATCCTCAGCGGCGACCCGCCGCGGGAGAACCACAAAGGCCTGGCCAAGTCTGCGCAACTGCGGCGCATGCTGCTCATGGGCCAGTACTCGGCCCACCTGCGCCGCTGGCTGCGTGTCTTTGAGCCGGCGCGGCTGCGGCTTAGGGCTCGGCTTAGGGCTAGGGTTGAGGCTAGACCCCGTCCTAACCCTCACCCCCACCCTCACTCTAATCCGTCTCTGACCCCTAACCCCAACCCTAGCCCCAACCCCAACTCTAACCCTCACGCTCACCAGGCGCGGCTGCGGCTGCTGTGGCTCGAGGAGTTCAAGCAGGACCCCTTCCAGTGCATGGCGCTGCTCGAGAGCTTCCTCGGCCTGCCGCGCTTCGACTACAGGCGGCGGGCGACGCGCAACGCTTACGGCTACTGGGTGGTCGGTAAGTCGAAGAGTGACGCCGCGGCAACCAGTGAGACTGCCGCCGCACGTCTCGCCGCCCGTGCCAAGCCGGTCACGGCTGCGAGCTCGTCGTCCAACTCGTCGAGCTCATCGAGCTCGTCTAGTTCGTCGATCTCTCCCGCGGCCAAGAAGTCTCTCGAGGACTTCTACGCACCTTGGCAGCGCAAGTAGCCCGTCGCCCACCGCTGCACACCGCCCGCCGCCCGCCGCCACCTGCCGCCACCTGCCGCCACCCCACACCCGCCTCAGCCGGCACAGCGGGCGCCGCCACGCTCCCACACCCATGCGGATCGCGTGTCCGGTGCGCAGGCTGCTTGCGCTGGTACGCACGCACAACATCAGCTTGCTGCCCGCTGGAGCCTCCCTGAAGCCTGGGGCGAGGCCAGGCCCCAGGGAGCTTATTGCCGAAGAGCTCTACGGCGTCAGGCAGGGCGGCGGCGGAACCAGCGGCAACGGTGGCGACGACGACGACGACGATGACGACGACGATAGCGGCGATGAGGGTGAGGCCGGAGGTGAGGGGGAGGAGTAACCCGCGCGCCGGCACATTGGCCACATTGGTTTCCGTAGAAAGAGCAGCACACACATGCTCACATACCCCCTCTTATATAAATTAATCACGCAGTCATTTTGGGGTTAGACGGCTCGCAGCCTTCTTTATGAAGCGGCGGAGGCGGGTGGCGGCAGAGGCCAGAGCCAGAGGCGCGGCCGCGAGCTCGTGGCCGAGGAACGAGGTGGCCGAGGTGGCCGACTGGCCGTGTGTCGAGATGGCCGCGTGGGGGTGGAGGCGGACCGGAGCCGGAGGTGGCACACACAGAGGCCAGAAGGTGCGCGCAGCCCTGCTGCCTGGTCGAAACGCCTGCCCTGCGCGAAGCTCAGTGAGCGCCGCCAGTGCGGGGTGGGGCATAAATAAAGCTTAAAAGCCGTATTCGCATAACTCGACAAGTCAACCTGGTTCTCAAACTGGGGTCTGGGATTCTGGGTCAAAAGTCATGTAACACGTAAAAAAAACCACCGGCTGAATGAACTCCGCACACTCTGAAATCCCTATAATCGTTCCCTGTTCAGACCACGGGTCGGCCTCAGCTGGCCTGCGAGACTAGCCCGGCATGCGGGGTCGAGGCCGCCGCCTCGCACTGCGCGCTGTCGTACTGCAGGAAGTGGCCGTCGCTGCACTCGCCCTGCGCCATGGCCGTCGCCTGCAGGCAGCGCCCCGCGCCCTCGCCGCCGCCCGTGCACCAGCCGCACTGCTCGCGCTCGGCGCAGCGCTCGCACGAGAGCGTCGCGCTGCACGGCACCTGCTGCTGCTGCTGCTGCAGCGCGGTGGTGCTCGGCGCGCTCGAGCCGTAGAGCAGCTGGCCGTCGGCGCAGCTGCCGAAGCAGACGCCGTCCTCGTTGGCGGGCACGCACGCCTGCGAGCTCTCGCAGAAGCCACAGTGCGGCGCCATGAGGCACGCGTCCTTGTCGTAGTCGCACGCGGCGCTCTCGGGCAGCGCGCCGTCCTGCACGACGGCGCATGGCAGCTGCAGCGCGTTGGCGCCCGCGTCGACGGCCAGCTCGTCGGCGTAGACGGCGGAGCAGTTGAGCACGCGGTAGGCGCCACTGGTGGGCTTGACCATCATGACCACCTCGCCGCCCGTGTAGGTGAACTGCCAGTCGCGGTGCGCCGAGAAGGCCTCCCACCGGCGCGCGAAGGCGTCGCCGCCCGCCTCCACCTGCGCGCTCGTGTCGGCGCGCCGGAAGAGAGCCACGTAGCCGCTGCTGGGCACGTGCACGAGCAGCTCGCCCATGTCCAGGTAGGTGAGCGCCGCGTCGCGCACGCGCCGGCCGTCGGCGCGCAGCAGCGTGCCCTCGCTCAGCGGCGCGTCCTCGAAGGGCTGCTGATCGGCGCCCGCGTTGAAGCGCCACAGAGAGTACTCGCCCGTCGCCTTCGAGTAGCGCATCAGCGTGCTCTGCCCCACCCACACGAGCTGCAGCCCGCCCGCGTGCCACGTGCCGTTGGCCGTGGTGCGGCACGCGAGGTGCGCGGCCATGGTGGTCTCGGTGCGGTTGCAGTGGCCGAGCCGGTAGTCGCCGCGCGCCTGGTCGTAGTCCATGATGGTGATCGCGTCGCCGTGCGGCGGCGGCAGCACGGCCAGCTCGTGCCGCCTCACGGCCAGCGTGCCCGTCGCCTCGGCCGGCCACTGCACGGCGGGGCAGCCGGCGCGCGGCGGCTTGGCCAGCCGCCACACGCGGTAGGCGCCGTCGTCGGGCGTGTAGTCGAGCAGCTGGCCCGCCTGCAGGTAGCTGTAGGCGTGCTTGGGCGCCGCCGCCGTGGCCGCGACGTCGCCGTAGAGCCACGAGAAGCACTCGCCGCCCTTGCCGCTCGCGGGGCCGTCGACGCCGCCCGCGACGCACTGGCCCGGCTGCGCGTCACCGCACCAGCCGCAGCCGGCCTGGGAGGTGCACGACGACTTGGACATGCAGTGGCAGTCGCCCGCGCCGCAGCCGCTCGGGCAGCTTGGCTGCTTCATGAGCCCGTCGGCCTGCCCCGCCGGGTGGCACAGCAGCGCGTGGCCCTGCTTGAAGTCGTGCTCGTCCTCGGAGCACTGCCAGAACTGGTAGCCGCCCGCGGCGCCCGCGTCGAGGACGAGCAGCAGCCCGCGGCCGAGCGCGACGAAGGCGCGCGCGGTCGACATGAAGGAGCCCGCCGTCACCTCCTTCGCCAGCGGGCTCTCCTCGCCCTGCGCCGCGCGCTGCAGCTGCCAGAAGGTGTAGTGGCCCTGCAGCGGCCGGTAGTCCATGAGCAGGTTGCGCCCCATCCAGACGTGGCGGTGGGTGCCCATCTCGCTCCACGCGCCCGAGGCGAGAGGCGTCTCGAACATGCAGCCCGCGTCCTCGAGGAAGTTGCGGTTGAGCCGGTGCGTCGTGTACGCGCCCGTGGCGCCGTTGTGGAAGAGCACGGCGTCCTGCCCCAGGTAGCTCGCGCGCATGCTCGGCCCGAGCGGCAGCTGCTGGTCGGTGCACCGCCCCTGTGCGAGCTGCCTGCTGCACGGCATGCCGCCGTCGCAGCCGCCGTCGCAGTGCAGCAGCACGTAGGCGCCCGTGGTGGGTTCGTACTGCAGCAGCATGTTGTTGCCCACGTTGGAGAAGACAAAGGGCTGCCGCCACGCGCCCGGCTGCGGGTCGGCGACCACGGGCCACGTGCCCGTGCACACGGGCTTGGGCTCGAGCCCGGCGCAGTCGAGCTTGCCACTCTCGCCCACCATCTTGCGCACGGTGAAGACGGCGAAGCGGCGCGTCGCCGGCTCGAAGTCGAGCAGCTGCTGCCGGCCGTTTGCGTCGTCAGCGATGGGCGTGAGCGTGTGGTCGCCGCCGAGCGAGCAGTCGTCGCCACTCCAGCCGGCGTAGCACGAGCAGTCGCCGCTCGTCTCGTTGCACGTGCCCTGGCCGGAGCAGTCGTTGGCGCACGTCGGCCCGGGCGCGGCGAGCGCGAGCGCGGGGCGCCACACGCTGCAGTCGGAGCCCGAGTGGTCGGCGGCGCAGCGGCACACGTTGCGCCCCGTGCCGTCGGTCACGTCGGAGCAGTAGCCGTGGCCGCTGCAGTCGTTCAGGCACTTGCGACGGCGCGAGGCGCCCTGACCGCAGTCCAGCCCGTCCCATCCCGCGTCGCACACGCAGCGGCCGGTGTTGTAGTTGCACTGGCCGTGGCCCGTGCAGTTGCGGTGCTGCATGCACGTGGCCACCGGCGCCGAGTCCACCTGCACCACCACCGAGCCGGGCAGGTTGCCCAGCTTCTTGCCGCCGAATGCGCCCGAGCGCGCCGTCACGTTGACGAGAAACTCGCCGCGCACCATCGGCACGAACTCGACCACGTAGAGCCCGTCGCCGTGCTGCACAGCCTTGCAGTGCACGGCGTTGGTGCCCGTGTCCGCGAGCGCCGTGTCGCCCACGCACCGCAGCTGCTGCGCCGCCGCCGCCTGCCGGGGGCCCTGGATGCGCGCGACGAAGACAGACGACCGGCCCGCGTCGGCCTTGCGGTTGCCGAAGCCGTCAAAGGGCACGACGGCGAAGCGGACCGGCCAATTGGCGTAGTAGCCGGCACGGCGGTGGTCGCTCTGCCTGCCCGCCGTCGCGTACTCAGGCCAGAGCATCTCGCAGTGCGGCGGCGAGAGCGGGCCAGCCACGACGCGCAGCGGGTAATCGGGCATGCCGCCGCCGCCGCTGCCCATCATCTGGGCGCGCAGCACGTACTCACCCGCCTCGGTGAACTGGTGCAGGACCGTGTAGTTGCCGCGGCCCGCATCGAGCAGCTTGGCGAGCCGCTGCTGCGGGTGGTTGCCCGGCTTGCGCGTGAGCGCCTCGACGAAGAACTTGTGCCGCTCGCCGCCTGGTGGCGCGTTGCCGAACTCGTCGCGCGTCATGAGCGTGAAAGCCGACTCCTCGCCCGCCACCACCTCGTGCCGGCCAACCATGCGCGAGACGTAGGGGTTGGTGGGGCCCGTCGTCACGTGCACGCGGAAGGGGCTGCCGCGAATGTCCCAGAAGACGCCCGACGTGTCGGCGCGCTGCGCGTAGAGCGAGTAGTTGCCCGCGACGGTGGCGAGGTAGGTGACGTTGTACGTGCCGTTGCCGTAGTCAACGACCGACGAGGCCGTCAGCCGCGTGTTGTTGGGGCCCTCGAGGGCGAGCGCGAAGCGGTCGCCGCCCTGCGTGCGCGCGTTGGCGTACATGTCGCGCGCGGTGACTGCCACCCACATGAGCCGCCCCACCTGGGGCGCGCTGATGCCCGGCCCCTCGGCGGTCGAGTGGTAGACGCTCGTCGAGCCGGGCACGATGGTCAGCAGGTAGGGGCTGCCGTCGAGCTCGCCGCTCGTGCCGCTCGAGCCGGGCGGCGCGACGCCCTTGACGGTGACGAGGTAGTCGCCCGTGTCCGCCAGCGTGAAGTCGGCCGTGTACGCGCCGGAGCCGCCCTTGCTCGCGGCGCTCACCGAGGCCAGCACGCGGCCGGGCGCGCCCTTCTTGGCGACGCTAATCGAAAAGGGCACGGGCGAGAGCGCCACCTCGTGTGGGTTGCCAAAGGCGTCGCGCGCCTCGATCCACAGCCGCACCGGCCGGCCGGCGCCCTCGCACCACTTGTTCTCGGGCTCGCCGTCGGGGCAGTTGGGCCCGAAGACCTTTGAGGCGGGGCCCGAGAGGGGGCCCGGCCGGACGATGACCGATGAGGGGCTGCCCTGCACCTGCACCGAGCCGTTGACGCTGCCGTCGGCGTTGGGCGCGCCGACGAGCAGCTCGTAGGTGCCGGCGCGTGTGACGTTGAAGAGGAAGGAGTAGGCGTCGTCCTCGCTCGCGATCTGCTGCACGGGGTAGGTGGCCGTGCCCGAGCACAGGGAGGCCGCCCAGCTGTAGTGTCCCTGGGCGAGCTTGTTGTCGAAGACGTCGCGCCCGTGCACGCTGAACTTGGTCGCCTCGCCGGCGACCGCGTCGGTGCTGCCCTCGCCGGCCAGGAGCGAGTGCGTGAAGCTCAGCGCGCTCGGCATGCAGTGGACGTCGAAGGGTGCGTCCTTGATGGCGCCGCAGTGGCCCGAGACCCACAGCTTGTAGCGTCCGGCGCGCGAGACAACCCACATGGCCTTGTACGTGCCGTCGCCATTGTCGCCCACCTGGACCGTCTCGTTGCCGTAGGGCGGCGCGAGCAGCTGCAGCGACGCGCTGAAGACGTCGCCACCGCTGTCGCGCTGGTTGCCGAAGATGTCCTTTGCGTAGATGGGCGCCTCCGAGATGGCGCCCACCACGCAGTGCAGCTGGTCCGTCGAGAGCGTCTCCGCGCACGACATCGAGCCGGCGAGCGCCTTGACCGCGTACGTGCCGAGGGTGCCGTTGTTGATGTTGACGCTGAGCGTGTAGTCCTTGCCGTCGGTGACCACCAGCTTGTACCGCACCGAGTAGGAGCCCTCGCCCGTGTCGGTCACGTTGGCGTGCACCACCTCGGCCGTGCCCGCCTGCATGAGCGTGGCGGTCACCGCGTCGCCGCCCGAGGCCTTGTCGTTGCCGTGCGCGTCCCGCGTGCGCACGATGAACATCGAGTCCTCGCCCGTGAAAGCCTTGGAGAGGCCGGGGCCCGTGGCGAAGGAGCTGGCGGGGTCCGTCGCGCCGGGCAGCGCGCTGACGGTGAAGGGGCTGCCCGCAATGTGCACGCCGCCCGTCTTCACGTGGAGCAGCCACTGGCCGCGCGTCGTCAGGTTGTAGGTGATGTCGTACGAGCCGTCGCCGTTGTCGACGAAGGAGCCGAGCACGGTCTGCGGCGTGCGGGTGAGCGTCACGGCGAACAGGTCGCCGCCGACCTTCTGCGGGTTACCGTAGCAGTCGGCCGCGCGGATCCTCACCCGGGTGAGCTGGCCGGCGACCGCGACGTGCGCGTTGTTGCCCACCACGACGGTGCGCGACGCGCAGCTCGCCCCGGGATCGACGACCGTGGTGAAGGGGCCGTCTTCGATGTGCTCGCCGTCCATCGTGACGGCCAGCCGGTAGGTGTCCGCCTGGTTGACGCGGTACTGCACCGTGTACAGGCCGTCGCCCGTGTCGAGGACCTCTACTGGGTATGAGGCGGCGGCCTCCGACTGGTGCTCTGCCTCCGACTTGTGGCCCTTGCGGTGCGACTTGACCGCGCTCAGCACCGCCGCGACCGCCGCGCCGCCGTGGCGGCACGGGTTCTTGTTGCTGTCGCGCGCGCGCACCTGGAAGTGCTGGAGCTCGCCCGCCACGCCGCGCTTGGTCGCGCACGGCCCTGTCTTAGGGCAGAGCACCAGCGAATGCGGCGGGTGGGCCGGGCCGGGCTGGACGAGCGTGGTGTACGGGCTGCCGTAGACGTGCAGCTGGTTGAAGAGCACGTCGATGGAGTAGATGCCCGAGGCGGTCGGCTCGAACTCGACCGCGTACATGCCATCGAGCTGGTCGCGCACGGAGGCCGGCGCGGTGAGCCCGCCCGGGCCGTGCATGAGCACCGTGAAGTTGCCGACGACCGCGGCGGAGGCGTGTTCCTGGTTGCCGTAGGTGTCCTTGGCGAGGATGTAAAACTCGTTGAGCTCGCCCGCGGTGGCGACTTGCATCGAGCCGTTGCGGCCGAAGGCCACCGAGTGGCTCGCGCGCGCGTCGGCGGGGAGCGCCTGCATGGCGAAGGGCGACCCCTTGATGGGTAGGTCGCCGAGGGAGACCTTAATCTCGTAGAGGCCGGAGATGGTCACCGTGTACTCGACGATGTATGTGCCGTTTGCGGTCTCGCTCACCAGGCCGTGCACACGGGTGCGGCTGCGGCCGAGCGCCGGCCCGCTCAGCGACACCTGGAAGTTGTCGCCGCACACGGAGCGCTCGTTGCCGAAGGCGTCGGCGGCGACGATGATGAAGGACGCGGGGACGCCCGCCACGCTCAGCCGGAGCCCGTCGCCGTGCGAGGTGCTGTGCCGCGCGTCGGTCCGCCCCGGCAGCACGACAGCCTGGAAGGGCGCGCCCATGATGTTGACGCCGCCCAGCTGCACCTGCATGTAGTAGGCGCCGGCCACCTCGACCATGTACTCGACGCGATAGGTGCCGTTCTCCATGTCAGTGATGCTCGCCGCGTTCTGCCACTCGAGCGCGCTTCCGCCGCGCCGCGCGATGTTGGCCGCGAAGTGGTCGCCCTGCTCGAGCCCGCCGAGGCGCGTGTTGCCGAACGAGTCCTTGGTGGTGATGTCGAAGAAGGCCTTGACGCCGGCAGACGCCTCGATGAGGCCCTGGCCGGAAGCCACGCAGTGCGCCGGGCTGACCGGCCCCGGCTCGACGTTGACGACGTAGTGGGGCAGCCCCACGGGCTTGCCGCGCAGCGTGACCGAAAGCTTGTAGATGCCCGAGACGACGGGCGTGTACGACGCGGCGTAGTTGCCGTCGCCCACGTCGATGATGGTGGCGTTGACCGAGACGCCGTCCTCGGTGACGAGCCGGCCGCGGAAGAGGTCGCCGCCCAGCACCTGCGCCGTGCCGTCCTCGTCGTGCGCCGCGATCTTGAACGAGGCGGGCGCGCCAGCCCGCGCCGTGGCGAGCCCGCTGCCCTCCAGCTTGGTCTCGGCCGCGCTGGTCCGCGCGATGATCTCCATCTGCAGCTCGGGGCGCGTCGACGCGTCGCCGCGGCGCGAGCCGCCGTACTGCACGTAGTAGTGCTCCCGCGAGCTCGCCGCGGTTGGGGCGAAGAGCTGGATCGACAGCAGCTTGCTCGCGCCCGACTCCAGGGCGGCCTTTGCCCAGTAGGTGATGTCCACCTCCACCGGCTTGGACGGCTTTGGCTCCCAGGAACCGAGCACCTCGCCGCAGCAAGGCTGCGCGGCGCGATCGACGCACTGCGCGTCGGGCATGTTTTGCCAGGTGAGCTCGTCCGCGTGCCAGCTGGAATCCTTGAGCAGGCAAGCGTAGTGCGTGAGCCGTGCCCCAGACGCCGCAAGCAGCGGGTGCAGCACCAGCGCGGCGCGGATGATCTTGCTGCCCGAGGCCGCAAGACTGGTCAGATCGAAGTCCAGAAACGTCCGGTACTCTGCGGCGGGGCTTCCCGCCCGGCCCACCTGCAGAATCGACGTGCGGTACGACCAGAGCGGCCGCTGCTTCTCCACGTAGACGTCCTGGCGCGTCGGCAGGTGCACCTCCTTGGCAGCGACGCCTGCGTTCGGGTGAGGATTGCACGTGGCCACAGGCTCGCACGGGTGGGCGGCCCCTCATCAGACAACCACCAGGCGGCACGCGGCTTCCCGCTAGTGCCAATGGCCTCGCCCCCTCCCAGGGCGCAGCGTCCCCCTAGCCAGCACAGATAGCCAGGCCGTGCACCGGGCCCGCCTGCAGGCATCGGCCACGGGACTGACACGCTAGCGTGCTGCAGATCGTGAGGAGGAGGAGTCGCATTGCACTGGCGGCCGATGTCGCTCGAGCGGAAAGCGCTCTTTTCCGTTGTGGATCCAAGTTGCCTTATTGGACTTGTGATTTTTGCCTGAAGAAAAAGAGGAGAGAAATTAGAAAAACCCGCCGGGGTTTAGGATGGCGTCGTGGGTCGTGCCAGCCCCCAGCCGCGGGCGGAGATAAGATAGATAGATGGCGGACGCGTCCTGCGCGACTAGACCACGGCTGACCAGCAGGCAGAGCCTCGCGGCGTGCGTGCGTGCGGCGTGCGTGCCTCCATACATGCGCGTCCGCGCGTGACCCCCCTCCCCCCGTCTTGCTTGCAAACACGATGTTCGGGAAGAAGGTCGAGGCTCTCGTCGTCTCGTAAGTAAGGCTGCCCGTTTTCGAACTCCGACCGACACCGTGTAGTCAACACCTAGGGAAAAAGGCAACGCTCGTGATTATGGAACGCCGTGTTTTGGGTGGAGAAGCCACGGGAGCAGCTGGTCGGCCCCCGGGTGCACCGCGCGGCCCAAGGGGCACTTGGAATATGAAGACAACGGAA
>MDSY01110521.1_pt1 | contig 11466 bp, 15 predicted proteins | sample 811131 | NCBI WGS metagenome assembly MDSY01 (sample SAMN05326643, study PRJNA326480) | marine metagenome | isolation source: seawater | place: Atlantic Ocean: South West | collected 2010
ATTGATTCTTTATATTAAAAATAATTTATTATATTCTATACAAAAATAAAATTCATTTCTACTTTTTCATTTTGGACATTTTTAAAATGTCCATTTTTATATATTACAAATAAAATTTTTTTTGAAGATTTCTCATTTTTTCATTTTACAGCATAATGCTTTAAATTTCATATTTTTGTAATTTTTTTGTTACGATATTTTTTTTTGATTTTTGCTCATTCGTTTAATTTAGGGGTTTTTTTTGTTAGTCTAAAATATAGATTTAGACTAACAAATGCTAACTCAAAAAACCCCAAAAAAACCCCAAAAATATTTATGTGAACTTTGTGACTTTACATGCATTAATAAAAAAGATTATAATAGGCACCTTTCAACCCAAAAACATAAAAGACTAACAAATACTAACAAAAACTCGCCAAAAAACCCCAAAGCATTTATCTGTTCATGTGGAAAAGAATATAAACATGCTCCGTCTTTAACCAAGCACAAAAAAATATGTACATTCATCGAAACAGAGGAGGATGCAGATGAAAATATACAACAATTAATAGAAAAAAAAGACGATGATGATGTGGATTATAAACAATTATTGATACAATCAATGAAACAAAATAGTGAATTAATAAAACAAATGTCAGAAATTGTACCAAATATTGGAAACAACAATAATAGTAATAATACAACAACGAATAATTTTAATTTACAATTTTTTTTAAATAATGACTGTAAAGATGCATTGAATTTAACAGATTTTATAAATTCATTGCAGGTACAATTAAAAGATTTAGAATATACAGCAAATAATGGTCATATTCAAGGAATAACAAATATATTTCATACAGCATTATGTAATATGGAAGAAACAAAGAGACCAATGCATTGTACAGACCTAAAAAGAGAGGTTCTTTATATAAAAGATAATGATGAATGGCATAAAGATGAAGAAAAAGAAGAAATAAAAAGAGCAGTAGATAAGGTAGTAAATAAGAACTTAGAAAATACATCAGAATGGTTAGATGCACACCCAGATCATTTAAATACAGAATCAAATGATTTTAATGACTACATGAAAATGACAGAGAATAGTTTAGGTTCAGGAGAAGATAATGAAAAAAATAAAATAGTTAAAAATATAATGAAAGATGTAAAATTAGAAAAGAGTCAAAAATGTGTATAAAATTGAAATAAATACAATTGTCATTGATAATAGAATAATGACAATTGTAATTTTTAAAAAAATAATGAAATTATGGGACTATGTAGAACCTTTTGCAATATACAATTATTGTAAAAATGAATTTAGAGTTCCTAATGAAATAACACATTATATATACTCATTTATAATAGAAGATATAAAAGAAAAAATAATAAAAAGTTTTTTAGAAAACAAGGTAAATAAATTCTTTATAGATAAAGAATTATGTTATGATAAAACGTTTAGAATACATTTAAATAAAGTACCTTATTTAAAATTAAATAATCATAAAAGAATAAAAACAAAAAATGTGATATTAGACTTGTTAAATAAAAATTCAAAAAAAAAATATGTATTTAATTATTATTGTTGTAATGGAAATGGAATAGCATTTGATATTGAAGAAAATTATTATCATTTAAGATTTATTTAATTAATATTAATTTTTATTATCTTTATTTTGTGTGTTTTTATCAGGTATTTTGACAGGTTTGTCAATTTTTTTTTCTTTTTTTCTCAGTTCTTCGAGAAAAAAATCACTCATAGCAAAATGATGAAAGTAATCTTCCATATAGTATATGTTATTATAAAGAATTTAAATATTTTTTACAATATAAAATATGGAAGATTATAGTTTAAATATATTTACTAATAATAAATTGATATATGATTTTAATATAAATAATCCAGATGTGAGTATAGAAAAGATTTTATGTCTAGGAATAAAAGTTTATAGTTCATTAGAAGAGAACAATCGAGAAAATTATACGAAAGATGATTTATTAGAAATAATAAAACTAGGGAATGATGATATAGCAGAGAAAGTAATGCAAAGAGTAGGGGATCGTATAAAATATGATACAAGAGAGATGTGTAATTCAATGATACAAACAAATAATCAAACAATAGAAAGAGTAAATGAAAGAAATCATCAATTGTTTCAACCAGTAATAGAACATTTTTCAAGTATTCGAGAAAATTCAAGTAAAAAAGGACAATATTCAGAGAATCACTTAGAATTGATATTAAATAATATGTTTCCTTCAGCAGAAATAATAAATACATGTAATATTCCTCAATGTTGTGATATAAAATTAGATCGGAAAGGTGAGAAAGAAATAATATTATTTGAAAATAAAGAATATAGTAAGAATATACCAAAAGATGAAGTAGATAAATTTATAAGAGATATAGAATTAAACAAACAACATGGGATATTTTTATCCCAAAAGAGTGGAATAACAACAAAAACTAACCTTCAATGTGATATAAGAAATTCCAAATTACTTATATATTTACATAATGTAAATTATTCATCAGAGATTATACAATTAGCAGTGGATTGTATTGATACATTTTCATCATTTTTAAAGCAGAACAATTTGGATCTAAGAGAAAATGTAATAACAAACGAAGATTTACAAGAAATAAACTTAGAATTAAATAGCTTTATAACATTAAAACAGAATATGATAGAAAATTTAAATAATTTTAATAGGAAAATGCAATTAGACTTAACAAATTTAATGTTACCATCACTAAAAAAATTAATCGATAAAAGATTTGGAACACAAACTAATGATAATACAAGTTTAACATGTAATATTTGTAATAAATTCACTGCAAAAACACAAGCAGGACTAACTCGTCATAAAAAAAGCTGTAAAGGTAAATAATATATAACAATATAATATATGGAAATTACAGCAGGTTATTTAAAAGATGCGTTAGCAACTTTATTATTTATAATAGTAATTGTAATAATAATAAAATATTATAATAAAAATGGAACAAAACAATTTTTATTGAGTACATTATTAATAGCATTTTCATTGGATTTAACATATACAATATATCCAGAATATCATAATGAAGTAGTAGGATACAATAGACCAAGTTATTTGTTATTTTTATGTAGTTTAGTTATAATTTATCTTTTATTCTCATATATATTATATTAATGGATGATAGAGAAGAGGATATACTTGATAGAGGAGGTGATTTTTTAGTACATGATTTTGATGGGAAAATAGTATCATTAAGAGATGCAGCAACGTGGTATAATAATAATGGTAATTATATTAGACCAAGAGCATATGTATCAAGTTGTGATAATATAATGTTAGTAATAAAAATGTTATTAGGTTGTTAATAAAATATGTAAGTAACAATTTAAAAATATATATATATTGATAATATAATGATAGTTTTAAAATCAATAGCAACATTAATAATATATTATTGGGTATATAAAAAAATAGGATTAACTACAACAGAGGAAATAATAAAAAAATATCAAATGGAACATATAGCATGTGAAGATATAATATGTTTTCCATAAAATTGAATATGTTTAAAAAAAAATTTATAAATAAAAATATTATTTATAAATGTTGGTAGCGGAGAAAATAAAAAAGAATATACTAGGGTCATTTAAAATGGCAAGAATATATAATAAATTGAACCCAATATTATTTGATGTATCATTGAGAGATGGTATACAAGGAATGAAACCAGAAGAAATATCATATGATAAAAAGATACATGAATTTTGTAGAATAAATAGAGTAATGAATCCTCAAAAGATAGAAGTGGGGTCAATTGTATCGGAAAAAATATTACCAATATTAAAAGACAGCGATAGATTATATAAAGAATGTATGCAAATAGCCGAAAATTTAAATCCAAATGAAGAACTAGGAAAATCAGCAGAAAAAATATATATAAATACTCCAGAATTATATCTGTTAATACCACCATCTTTTAATAAATTTAAAAAAATACAAGAATTAGATTGTAATAATATTTCTATTATGTCAACAGTATCAAATGCATTTATGAAAAAGAACACAAATACGAACATTAAAACAACAAAAAGAAAAATAAATGAAATTTTCTCAAATGAAGAATTAAAAAATAAAAAAATATATTTATCGTGCATAGATGAATGTCCAATAGATGGAAAAATACCAGTAATAAATATAATAAATACTATTCAATATTACTCAAAAATATCTACTGAAATATGTTTATCAGATACATGTGGAACTTTGAGTTTTAAAACATATAAAGAAATAATAGATGAATGTTTATCAAAGGGGATATCAAGTAATCTAATTTCATTACATCTTCATATTAAGAACGAAGAAGAAGTAGAAAAGATAATAAGATATAGTTTTGAAAAAAATATAAATAAATTTGATGTATCAGCAATAGAAAATGGTGGGTGCTCAGTAACATTAAAAGATAACCAAATGTCAAAAAATTTATCATATGATTTATTTTACGAGATACTACATAGATATATAAGTGATTTGGATGATGATCCAATATCTGCATCACCAATTGATACATCTTTAAAAAAACCCAAAATAACAAAAAAAACTCCAATGATAGAAGGAAGTTTTGATTATTTTGAAAAAGATATTCTAGCATTTGCGTAAAAAAATAAAAAAATAGAATATTATTTTTTTATATAAATGGTAGAAGAGAATTTATTAAAGAAGGAAATTAAGGATCAAAATACAGCATTGAATGTAATAATATCGTATTTGAATTTAGCAAATAAAAGAGGTTCATTTTCACTTGAAGAATCAGGAAAAATATGGGAAGCGATAAAATATTTCTATACACCAAATGAAGAAAATAATAATTAATGTTTATCATTTATTATAGATGATAATATTTCTGCATCTTGTACAATATTGTTACTATTGTACAATGTTCTTCCAACAATATAAAAATCAGTATTAACTTTATCAATAGGTCTATAATTTTGATCATCTTTTTTATTATCAGTAAATGAAATACCAGGTGTCATTGTATAAAATCGTTTATCTAGTTTATATTGACTAATAAAACCAATAACATTATTAGTGTTTCTATTAGCTAATGATAATGCTTTTTTTGAATAATCGTAAATATTATTAGACATATTAGCAACAATAAGTGCACCAGATAATTTAGATATAGTTTCACTAGTAACAGATGCATGAACAGTAATTAAATCAACCCAATTACAAAATTTATTATATTGACTTTCAACAACAGATGAAATATCAACAAATTTCCTATCTTCCATAATTAAAAAATCAAATTTAATAGATAATTCAATTAATTCCTTTTTAAAATTATCAAATGATAAAATATTATAATCAATAATATCAGTATGTATTTTGCAAATACCAATATATGAACCAATTTTCTCAATAGTATTTAATAAATCGATAGGATCAATGATATCAGCAGCAAATATTAAACGTTTATTATTATCAATTAAATGACTTAGTTTATATTTAATAACATCATTTTTATGTAATAAACATTTTATATCAAAAGAACATTTATAATTTTGTTGTCTATTAAAAACAACAATAGATTGGACAACATTTAATTCATTATTTAATATATCATATGCCTCTTGAATAGATTTACCAGAAGTAATAACATCGTCAATTAATACACATCTAGAGTTATTATTATAATTTCCTTCAATTAATTTTTGCATACCATAATCTTTTTTTGTAGATCTTAACATAATCATGGGTTTATTATATCTAGTTGAAATGTAAGAAGCAATAGGTAAACCACCATAGGGAATACCACATATAATATCAAAATCAGTATCTATATTTGAATATATTAAATCACCAATATCACATAATAAAGATGGTGTAGAAATAATATTTTTTAAGTCGAAATAATACTTTGAAACATCACCATTTTTTAAAATAAATTTCCCAGTTTTAATACAATCAGTCTTAAAAAGAGAATCAATAATGTATTGAGTCATTATATAAATATAAAAATTGTTTTTATATAAGATTATTTGAGAAAATTTTATTTTTTTTCATCTAATAACATAATTGCCATAGCTGAATAATTATGTAGGTCAATTAAAGTATCTCTTAAAGATTCAGTTTCTACTAGGTTAATACCAGTATTTGAAACATTAGATAATCTATTTATTTTGTCTCCTAATCTTACAATGACCCCAATAGGTCCATAATTAGCAAAAGAATCACCATAATCTGAATTTTTTTTCTCAAAAAGTTCTAATCCTTCTTGTTGTACATTTTTGAACTGAACTATTCTTGACATATAATAATAATATTAATATAGTATGTTTAAGTTAATTTTTATTATATACATCAATACAATCATTTATAAATTTTTGATCATCTTTTGAGAAAAATTCATCAAATTTACCTTTTATAATATCAATAACAATAAAATTTAACGTATCAAAATCGCTATTTAAAACTTTAAGTTCTCCAGTTTTTATATTAAAAATCTTAAAAACTTTATCATCTTCAGGATATGTTAATTTCCACAACCAGGCATAAATAACAACTTGAATTTGATGATCAATAGAAATCTCATTAGTACATTTTAATTCATAAACAGTAGATTCAGTAACTAGATCAGCTCTAGCAGTAAATCTTAACTTATTTTTAGTACTACCTTCAAGAACTTTATCAATATTTATATGTTTTTCTTCTTCGCTACAATGAATAATATTAAATTCAATAATAGGTTTAGTTTTCTCAAAATCTTTTTTTATAACAGAATCTAGTCTATGTTTACATTTTTCTATATCTTCTTCTAATAACCAAGAACAATCATCTTTTGAAATTTGTTTTAGTTTAAAATACAATTGTTCATCGAGAGCTTTAAAAATATTAGAAGCAAATAAATAATCATTAACAGAATTGAAGTCTTTTTCGAGAAAATTATCAATAATATTATGAAGATAATTATGTTTTTTATCCAAAGATAAGCTATAATGTTGTATCATATCATATAAAACATTTGATTTGTTCTCGTTATCTTGTAAATTATTTAAATAGTCATAATAAATACAAGGAATAGCAATACCATTAAGATCACTTACTTCTTCAAAAAGATTATTTGAAGTTTGTATAATAGCAGGTATATCAAATACTTCACCTATTTCTTGTTCATTAGTAAAAATTTTATCAAGAATAATTGTAATATTATCGAGAACTTTCTCGGGAATAAATTTAATTAGATCAGAAGGAGTAACTTTTTGAGTATAACCTATCAAAGATTGTTCTCTATCTTTTAAATAGAAAATGGATCTAGGCATACCATTAAAATTTACGAAATCAGCATTTATCATATCATAATGTCCATATTTTATAAAATCGAGAGGACGATCTGTATTAAAATCGTCACTTTCAAATAAAAATAGTCGTTCTCTTGCTCTTGTACAAGCTACATATAAAGTATTAGGGCATTCATGTACAGGTAAATTACGTCCATAAAAATCAAAATAATTACTATCAAAACCAACAATAAATACAAAGCGTCGTTGTCTTCCTTTTACAGAATGAAAAGTAGCAATACCAACCTTTCCATTTATAACACGTTCATCCATTTGATCAACCTCAAACATAGGTATATGACAAGGAATGTTACTACTAACGAGAGCATTTTCAATTTTTCTTATTTTACTATTAGCACCTTTAACAGAACCAGCTAAAATAAAAATATCTGATGGTTTTGCACCATTATTAAGAAGATCTAATATAATAGATACAATAATTCTCTCAGTTTGCCGTTGATCTCTCTTAATATAAGTAACAGGTTCTCCACTTTTACAAGATTCCATACGATTTTCATCTAACATAACTTTATTAACAAAATCTTTAATAGGATCAGTAATTCTATAAGACATTTTAAGAGTAGTATTAACGAATGTTTTATATTTTAGTTGTGGAAATTTTCTCCAAATATCATTTGCTTTTGTGAGAAAACGTATATCAGAACCTTTAAATTCATAAAGTCCTTGCTTATAATCACCCATAACAACTATTTGTATTTTTTTCTCAAAATCTCTTAAAAATTTTACAATAAGTTCAAAATATAACATGGTCATATCTTGAGCTTCATCTATAACAAGAACATCTATATGATTTATAAAATCGCGAGGTGGCATATTTGTATGAAGTATTTTTCGAATACCTGAATCAGTATAAGCATTAGAAAGATAATATCGTACAGCGAGACTATGATAGGTATGAACATTAATATTTCTTAATTTTAGTGATTTTATTTTATCTTTAACTTCATGTCTTAGTACAGAATTATATGTAAGTTGGAGAAATTTTCTTCTATTTAACAGCTTTGCCATGGAAAGAACAGTAGTAGACTTACCCGAACCAGCACAAGCATCAACTATTACATTTTTTTTATCTTTAACATGATTTATAATAATACTTTGTTCATCACTTGGTAAATTCATTATATAATAGTATAAATTAATTTTTATATAGATAATAAATATTAATTAAAAATCGGCACCATCATTTTCATCTATTATATTATTTAACTTAATAAACTGCATTAAATTTAAATATTTATCAGTTATTGAATAATAAAACTCTTTTAATTCAGAATCATAAAATAATGTTCCTACTTTTTTTCTCCATTTTACGAATGTTTTAAAATCAATTACATTAATATTTTCTCGATTTTTATGAGAAATTTTATTAAATTCATTTCTCAAGAATCCTTCAAAACTATCCTCGATTATTTCATTTTCATGTTCAGGTAATTTTGGTATATTGTTTAATAAATTATTATATTCTGAATCAGATAAAAATGATTTTCCATCAAATACTTTTAGTATTTTATCATCTTTAAAAGGGTCATTATGAACATTTGCATATCTTTTAATTACATTATTGTTATATTTACAAAAAAATATAAAAGTTGAGAAAAATATTGCAAACATTATAATAATAAATAAGATTATAAAATTGAAAATATAATTAATTTAAAAGAATTAGTAAAATAATATGGATTATAAAGAATTATTCGAGAAAGAAAAATTAAAAAGTGATTATTATTTTTCAGTGATAAAAGTTCTCGAAAGTTCTTATAATATCGGAGAAAAAGATGAATTTCTAATTTCATTAAAGTTATTATATTTAAATTTATCGAAACAATATGATGAATTAATGACAATATTTGGAGATGATGCTAGTGAAGGAATAACTATAATAAATATGGAAAATAATACTATAATATATTTATTTTCTGATATTAAAAAAGCATCTGGTTCTTACAAAGCAGATATTAGTATTAAAATGAATAAAACAAATGAAATATATAATGCATCGATTAAATCAAAAAATGGAGCAAATCCAGCAATATTAAATCATACACCAAGATGTGGTAAGGTATTTTGTGAAGGTGGAATATTAAATAGTAAACTTCATAGCATTGATAAAATTATAAATGAATATATTGAAAAACGTAAAAGTAAAAAATATGGGGAAGATATGTTATTAATTAATTTAGAATGTCTTGTAAATACAGAATTAAAAAAAGTTATTTATGATATTTTATGTTATTTCATATTTGAGGGCACAGGAAAGGGCGATAGTAAAGTAAAGGCAAATTCAATAATATATTATCAAAATAACAATATATTATTTAAGAAGTATATATCGCACGAAGAGAAAATAAAATATATAGATTCAATTATTAATAATTGCGTTATATCATTGAGAGATAAAGGAATGCCAAAGAAAATCAATGATATTTGTAAACCATGGATATTTGAAGATATTAAAGAAAATGGAGAAATTAAATATAAAGGATCATTACATATTAGATTTAAATAATATCTAATATAATTATATATGCCACCAAAACTTAAGAGAATAACACCAAGAACTAAAAAATATAGAAAAGATAAGAAAGATAGAAAAGTTATAAAGAAATCTAGTCCAAAAACACTAACAAAGAAATCTAGTCCAAAATCGCAAAAAAAGAAATCTAGTCCAACAGAAACATTTTCTCCAAAAACGCAAATACATACATATAGTGAGAATGATATGATTTTTTATCCTCAAAATATAAATTCAATGATGATGGATCAAGATCCACCTTATAAATATCCAACAGAATTTACTGGAAACATGGAAAAACATACTGATAATTCACAATATGAATTAGGTTATAAATCACCATTAAACTATAACTATAGAGAAGAATTACCACCATTAATGGGAAGAAAATCATTATCATTAGGAGGTAAAAAAAGAAGAACAAGAAAATATAAAGGTGCAGCAAAGAGACTATTACCACCATCATTGTCTCCAGTAGACCCACGTAGAAAAGTAGCAAGAGTAGGTTTTTTAAACACACCACAAGGAATTGAAAATATAAATGGCGTTATGAATCCTGCTCATGGTAACCATAGTCCACACGTAGCGCAGAACCTAGGCAATCTTTTTGAACTAGAAGATGAAGAGCCTCAAGTAGAAGTGATTAATGGTATTACATATTATAATGGTTTACCAAGTCAAGGTGGTAAAAGAAAATCAAGAAGAAAATCAAGAAGAAAATCAATGTCTAGACGCTAACCAAACAGAATTAATAGGATCATTTTTTACTTCTTTAATGTTAACAAAACCAGCATCAGATAGCATTTTTTTCATATCTCTAATATAATAACCGTATATGTGTGGTTCAGTAACTTCAAATGCCCATTTTCTAAATTTTGTAAGGAAAAATGAATCTTTATTAAGTTCTCTAGGTGATAAATCGGCAATAGCAATAGTTCCTCCAGGAATAAGTTTTCTATACAATTCTTGTAATATATTTTGAGTAGCTTTTTCAGGACATTCATGAAAAATAAAATTGCAAGTGACTAGACCAAATCTTTTATCATCGAAATGTGTATATTCCGCATTTCTATGATAGTATTTAATGGGAAAATCAAATTCTTCAGATCTTAATTTAGCCATAGAAATAAAATATGGACTAAGATCAATAGCAAATAATTTAGAATTAGGGAAAGATTTATATAAATACTCAGTAGAAATACCAATCGAACAACCAACATCTAATATTTCATAAGGATCTTTAATTAATGAAGTAGTATGTAAATAATCTTTAATATTATTAGTAATATTATACCTTAACCAGTCTTGATTTAATAAAGGATTATTTTGTTTCCAATAACTAACAGCCATATTTATAGTAGCAGGTTCACCCTCAAGCGCGGCTAACCAATTAAGATTTCCTCTATCATAACCATGAAAAGGTTGTGTATAATAATCAGGATAAATAATAGTATAATCAGTAGATTGATCTTTAATATATTCAAGTCTGTGCATTTTATACTTATTCCTTTGAACCATATGATTCCAGTCAATACCAGAATTTTCTGCACGATTAATAAACCAATTACGTGCGCTTTTTTTCAAATTAGAACTTAATGTAGTCCATAAAAG
>MDSY01017268.1_pt1 | contig 11465 bp, 1 predicted proteins | sample 811131 | NCBI WGS metagenome assembly MDSY01 (sample SAMN05326643, study PRJNA326480) | marine metagenome | isolation source: seawater | place: Atlantic Ocean: South West | collected 2010
CATAAATCCTGAATTACCAGAATTACCTTCGACAATATTCTCTATGGATTATTTGAATAACTCAGGTGAGCACTGGCTTGCAGTCAAGCATTTGACTGGAAGTGACGTATACAGATATTCTACTGGTAATTGGATTGAAACTGATTTATCTGGTGAGTGGCTTCATTTTGATAATCAGGTATTAGTTGGATCTCCGAGCGGTTGGCTGACCACTTCAGGGGAATCATCTCCTGATAATTGGGATGGAGTCCGAGGTGGGCTTGTCTTAGATAACGGCTCACTGTACAGTTTCAATGGTGAATTAACAAGCCTGACGGTCTTCCAACAAGAATGTGACCAAAGAGTATTTGCTTATGATGGAGAGACGATTTGCTCAACATCTTTCGGTATAATAATCGATGGTGAAACACTTACTCCTCGTCTGCCCTTGACCGTTGATATCGGTGGTTTTGGAGTGATGCCACAATTATTTTTGGCTACAGATGGCCCTCTTTCTCCTGCCAAAGGTGACATGTTAATTTCTTCAAGACTTTCATCCTTAGATCCATCAGAAACGGTGTTAGTGAACGGTTTAATTCCGTGGGCGTACGGTGATGATTTGCCATTGATGCTCGATATCAATGGTACAATGTCTACTCTTGATGCACCAGGGTTGGACGAACTTGAAACAATAATAATCGGTTTTGTAAACATTAGTGACGCTGAATTGCTATCCTCTGCAGATGAGGGTGAGCGTAGTATTCTAGTGATTAATGGGGGAAATAATTCTGCTGTAGAATCTTGGTTGGATAGCATTGCAGGTACCGACTCAATGGAACTTCGAATCATTGCAGCCAAAGATGATGCTTTAGCTGCCGCCGAAGAAGGAGCAGGGGTATTGTCGGGTATGTTCCTCGTATTCGGGGCATTTACGATAGGTGCAGGGATTCTTCTTGTGCTAACAATTGTAATGATGTTAGCAGAATCAAGAAGAATAGATGAGGCGATAATTCGAGCAATAGGGTTGAAGCGTTCAGACATGAGGTCTCTGGCCTTGATGGAAGGGATGATGACTTCGTCTGCAGCCTCGGTGATCGGTGGAATGTTTGGTTTATTCCTAGCCTGGATTGTATCTCTTGCTTTCAGTAGTGTTTTCGCAAGTGCAGGCGCAGATGGTATCGCATTTTCATTTAGTTTCGAAAGTATGCTTATCGGAATGTCTTGGGGATTCTTAATCGCCATGATGACATTGTGGCTAACTGCCCTTTGGACTAGCCGTCTAAACATAGTTCAGGCATTACGTGGTCTATCTCCAATGCGTAGTCGGGGTATACCTTGGTGGCTACTATTGTTACTAATTGCATTATTTGGTGGTGGTGGAGTTACGGGATTGACCATATTCACTATCGACTCATCTTCTTCACTAAGGTTTGCTCTATGGCACATCATGGCATCGTTTTTCATCATGGGAATGGTTCCTTTATTCACCTATGTTTTACCACATTTGAAAGGTTGGACAATTCGGAATACTGGGCGCAATACTATGGCGGCATTAGGACTTTCACTCGCTCTGTGGGCTCTTTCCCCTGATTCTTGGGCTCCGGTCGACTCTGGTATTAAACCGGATGAAATCACCTTTGCAGTACTTGGGATGATTCAAGTATTTGCCGGGGTAATGATTCTTTCAGGAATCGCCCCGAGGTTTGCATCATGGATGACTAGTCGTTCATTTTTCTCTAAGAGGTTTGGACCAGTGGTCAAGGTTTCATTAGCCCACCCTGCATCATCTCCTCTGCGTACTGCCGTTATCATGGGGATGTTTTCACTAACTGTGTTTAGCGTTGTAGTTCTAGCAGGTTACTCTGTACAATTCGAAGAACACTCAAGTGGGTATGTCGAAGATGCTAGTGGAGACTTTGAGATTATTCTCTCGTCATCACGTCAAGTCCCTCTGAATCTATCTTCTGAACCCAGTGATTGGGAATTAAATCAGACAGACCCTGGAGATATTGATGCGGTGGGTGTTGTGAATCGAGCTGTGGTTTGGGTCGATGATGGTGAGGATAAAATCGGTTACATTTTGAGAGGTGTTGATTCTGGATTCATAGACCATGGTGCAATAACATTACAGGATTGGGATGGGGCCTTGGGAGACACACAACAAGAGGCTTGGCAATCAATGAAAAACAACCAGGATATTGTATTCGTCGATAGTTCATTTGCCTTAATTGATCCTAATACAGGAGAGTCTATTGCGGGAATGACTCTTCCAATTGGAAAATCAATTTCGCTAATTGATATTTCAAACCCAGGTAATAGCCGAGAAGTACAGGTTGGGGGTGTCTTATCTGAGTCTAGCCAATTGTTTAGCACAGGCATCTGGATGAACGGTGAAATAGTCGATGAACAGTTCGGTGGTGTCGACACCAGAGTTTATGTGTCACACGACCAAGATATTTCATCAAAAGAACTTGAAGAGTCGTTGTCAAACGACCTTTCTTCTCAAGGTGTTTACACCTATGTTGTAGAGGATGAGATATTGTTGTTACTAGGTTTGATATTCGCAATTCTAGTAATCTTCCAGTCTTACCTTGCTCTAGGGCTAATTGTGGGGATCGCAGGAATTGGTGTTGTTACATACCGGTCTGTATCTGAACGCTCGGGCGAAATCGGAATGTTACGTGCTTTGGGATTCAGAAAACGAATGGTAATGATTGGAATGATTATTGAGGTCAGTTGGGTTTCATTATTGGGGATGCTTAATGGCGCAATTGTAGCCTTAGCATTCCATGTTGCATTATATCGCACATTCTGGGAAGAACAAGGAGTAGAATTGATACTTCCTTGGGCAGAAGTTACATCGATTGTTGTCGGAGGATGGATACTAGTTTTGGCAGCAACATGGATTCCTGTTTCAAAGGCTACAAAAATTACTCCTTCACAGGCACTTTCATCTGTAGATTAATCCTGTTTGGGAATAATATTTTTACATGTATTGATTACACAAACGCATTGTACCAAGCAGCGATATTTCAGAGTTATTGATATTGTAATTTTTCAAAAAAACGCCCTGCTGCGCTCTATACGTCTAGAACTATATTTTTTATTTATTCTGCGGCTAAATCGAATCGCCCTTGCCAACTCCTAAATACCCTATATGGCGTGGAGAATCCAACCGACCCTTTTGGAGGAGATGACAATGAGCAAGTTAACCCCACTGATTCTGGCAATAATAATGTTAGCAAGCACCTCGTTTGCAGCGCTAGATTTGTCCGAATTAGAACAAAATAACATGATTGAAGCAGATGGCCGAGTTGGCCCTGACGCTGATGTCGTGAGCATATTATCGCCACGCGATACAACGACCGATGAAATTACTGGTGAGAAGCTACATACGCTGAAAGCCGGTGAAGATGTGAACTTTGAGGCATTCATCAGCAACGCTGGTGATTCTGCGATCATTGAGATGGGTATTTCCGTCACAGTGTATCTGGCCGAAAGTGGCGCCCGCGGCATGATTGCCAAGGACGCAGCAGGCAATGACCTGTCATGGATCAATAACGATGTCATCTGTGATGACTCGTTTGTTTGCCCATGGTCTTCACTAGCCTCTGGCGACAACCTAGCGAATGGTAAGTACACAATGTCTTACCAAGGTTCTCCTGCAACCTGGACTCCATCTACTGGAGACTACGTAGTTGTAGTGGAAGCTTCTGCCGATGGTGACAATGATCCAGGTAACGACTATCACGAGGCTTTCGTCTCTGTAGTCGACTGGTCTGATATCATTGTTGACCTAGCCTGGGATTCCGGAAAGGAAGTCGAAGGCGGTAGCGGAGACAAAGCATTCACACTAACTGTTAGCACTGGCGGTTCTGCCGCATGGTCTGCACGTTCGATCATGGTAGAAATGATTGTAGCAGGTACTCTGGAAAACGAGGGTACAATTGGCCAAGATGGAGCATTCCTAATGGGAACAACAGAAGTTAGTGGATTTGGTACCTCTACCCCAGACACAGAGATATTCCGTCACCAGGAAGATGAGAACAACGTTACTAACGCAACTCGTGTTCTTCTTGCTTTCGATGACGAAGCATCATGGTCTGGACAAGTTTCCCCAGACATGTCTGGAGGAAGTGGAGATTATTCCGTTGAAGTCAATCTGAAGAGTTATGTCATGTATGGACAACTACCAGATTGTGCTGAAACTGTTTCCACTACCAATGCCGCTGGCGAAAGGGAAGACCGTTCTTACATTCACTATTGTGAAGTCACTGCACAAACAGATGACGATGCAGGTACTAGTGAAGCAATGATTGAAGGAAAGGTTCAGACCTACCACGATATTGGAGTTTCCAGCCTTGTAATTAACCAAGGATACATAACAGATGCTAATGGAACTGCAATGACAGAGCCTAGCATGCCTGGTATCTTTACGGGACCTTTGAATCCTGCATGGTCAAGTGTACAAGCATCAGTTCGCCACCTAGGTAGCGATTTGATGACAACATACGACTGGGAAGTTACATTCGAAATCCAGAACACTGTTACAGGTGAAGTGCTCACTGAAGTTGCAGACTCCTGTACCTTTGGATTCGGCCAACCTTACCAGCATCTTATGCTAGGAAACGATCCAATGCAGCCAGATACTGCTTTTGAAGTCGGAGAAGCATGTATCATGTTCAACTTCGAGCCAGGTATCTACAACATCTCTGCTACAGTTTCGATGATTAATATCGAGCAAGTAGATGATGGAACAGGAACTATGGTTGACAAGTACACCGACATGTCTGCACGTAACGATGATTCAGACATTTACAAGATTTCAGCATTAAACAACAGACCTGACGTATCTCTTACACTAGAGACTGCCGGAGAACTTGTTGTTGGAGAAGACGGGGCATTTACTCTTGTAGCAAATGCAGTTGATGCAGATGATGAAAGCGGTAACAACCTGACTTACATCTGGACCCATCCTGGACTAGGAGAGGGAGAAAATGGTACAGCCATTGCCTCCCCATGTAATGGTCAAGGTATGCTAAAGGCTACTTGTGAATTATTCGCACTCGATTACATGTGGGCTGGAGCAAACACTTACTCCGTTAGTGTTTCAGATGCATACGGTTCTTCAGCATATGATTTCGTTAATATTGACATATGGAACCGCCAAATCGGTATAGATTCCAGCGATTCTGGAATCGAAATGCTTTACGATCTGACCTACCGTGGTACAACTATCTTCGATGTCGAAGTTTCCGACAGTGAAGGAGATGGATACACGCAAGATCTGTCTGAGTTTGGATTCGCTGGCGAATATACGTCGGTAGCGGTCCTTGATTACACACCTGGCGCTGTATACCTTGCACAAGATGTCCATGTTCAGTCGATGACCATAAACTATGACGCAACAAGCATTACTCCTACCAGTGTATTCTGGATTAACAGTAATGGAAAGTGGGTTCAACTCGATTCAACAATTTCTGAATTTGGAAGCGATAGCTCAATCGCAATCAACCTAGATTCAATTGGACAAGTTTTGGCTCAAGGCGAAATCGCACTAATGGGTGGAGAACTACAAATTATTGAGGCACCATTGACCAACCCAGTAATGACAGACGTTGTCGCTACGAAAGGCGGTAACATCCAAGCAAGTTGGACATATTCCGGTAACACAGTTCCTGGATATGATTGGCTGTCTATGGAAATCTGTGTTGTTGGCGGAGATTGTACTACCACAGTGGAAAATACCACTCTGCTTAGCCACTCGATGAGCGGTCAGACAGATACAACACATGGCTATACCTACACTTACAAACTCCAAGTTTGTAATGCAGGTGGATGCAATCCAACTATCGCTACAGGAATGGCACAGGCAGATAGTAGAGTAAATGGTGATGCTCGTGCTGAATCAATGTCTGTTGCAAACAAGGATGATTCCTATTGGACTGTCTCTTGGACTGTCGCAGGAGCAGCAACAGAAGAGATTGGATGGATGGTTTGCTATGCAGACTACTCATGGACTTCTTCTGGAGAGATGCCAACAAGTAACGAAATGTGTGCAGATGCAGAAGATGCAACCACTGTAGACATTAAGCAGGCTGGCGGACAAGGAACCAAGACCTACTACTTTACAGCGGTACCTTATGATCTCAAGGGCAATATGGATAACGCACTACCTGGCACAGATATCGTGCTAGTAATCGATTCTACAATTGAAGACGATTGTGAAGTAAACCCATCAGCAGATGGATGTACTGTAGGAGATGCTACTGAAGGCGGAACAGTTCCAACATGGACCTGGGGCGTAATCATTGGCCTAGTTGTAGTGGCATTCGTAGTTGGTGCATTCATCCTCTCCCGTGGTGGAGATGGTGAAGACGGCAAAGACTGGGATTACTGATCTCAGAAGCTAAGTTTGTTAGCAATACGGTGCTTGACACCGAGGCTGCCATGGAGAGCGGTTCGCCGCCCTCCATGGCTCCCCCATTCCTTCTTTTTCTATTATTCAACGATACTAGTTTTGATTCGTTTTTCGAATTCTAACATCTGTGAGAAAAATATCGCTTCCCTCGCGTGTGCGCACGAGTCACTTGGCCAAATCTTGAACCACTTTTACAAAAGCACCGATATTTAGCAAATGAAGATTTTACGATTTTAGATAAATGTTATTATTTGTAATACAATTATTTAGGCACTTAATTTATATCACGACAAAAGTACACTGTTATCTGGATAATTTATACCTATCATTGTAATCTCAGTAGTCCTTTTATGTGATAAAAATGTAGAAATTATTCAGGGACGGGTTCTAGTTGGGTGGTCTGTTTTGTTAATTTTGCAAACCGTGGATAAACTCTCCAAAAACCTGCTCTGAACTACCTATCTTACGTGATGCTGTAAAAGCGCATGCACCCCAATGCTCATAAGGGATACAATACGTGAAGTGCTCTGCATACAAGTCCGTAAGGAGATGATGACGTGATGTTGGGATACAAGAACACTAACAAAAAGACCGTAACAGGTGGCGTAGGAATAGCACTATTGCTCTGCATATTGATGGCACTGACACCAATGTCAGGCCTAGTGCAAAACGACGCCCCTAAGGAAATAGCAGAATTCGCAGTAGCGGATGAAGCAAGCGAAGAAGCCTTCGCACTTCCAGAGGTCAATGAGCCTATACAATATGAATACGATGAGTCCTCAGAACTCGAGGGCATGAGGTCAATGAATCAGAAGGCCTTCCTCACAGATAGTGGGGATACCGCTCTGATAACCGCATCCGAGCCACTGCACTACATGAGTAGCGCAGGGTCTTGGGAAGAGATTGATCTTAACATCAAGGCAACCGCTAACGGTTGGGTAGTAACAGATAACCTCTACGAAGTTAACTTTGCTCCTGAAGTCGCAGACGGTGTCTCATTAATGGTCCACCAAAATGTGGACCCAATCGTTACTGGAGTCAATCCGACTGTCGTGACTTTTGATGAGTCGGGCACAATGGCTTTGCCTTACGTGGTTACACCTTCTGAAGAAGGTGCATCAGTTGGCGGTAACGTAATGCGTTACCCGATAGCTGAAGGATTCGACTTAGACTACACTGTCGAACAATCACAGATTAAGCAGAACCTGATTATCCACGAGCGCCCAGTCCTTTCAGAGGATGTAGCATGGTTCGGTTTGTCCGAGCAAATGCGCCTACCTGTTGGATATGGACTCTACCTAGGTGACGACCTCCTGCGTGAAGAAATCACTCAGACTCAAGAAGAATTAACTATTCGTGACCTAGAGACCGGCGATATACTGGCAACAATTCCAGTCCCTGTTGTAATGGAGATGAACTCAACTGAGCCATACCATGCAACCTACATCATTCAGGTGTTTGGAGACACGGTCATGCTATCTACTGTCGTAGAAGCAGACTGGTTGATGGATGAAGACCGCCAATTCCCATTGGCTCTCGACCCTTCAATCAAGGTTACCAGCAGCGCAGGTGGATATTGTTACGTTTACTATGCTCGCTGTTACAGCAGCACTTACCGACGTGTCCAGCGCTACTACGGAAGCGTTTACTACCTATCTTGGAACAAGTACACCTTCACTAGTGCTAACGCACTACCAACTGGTGCTACAATCGACAAGGTCGAGTGGAAGCAATACGTCAGTTACAGCAGTTCGTACTCCAACAACGCCGTAACAGCGGCTGTCATGGAGTCATGTGGACTATCATCCTACGGTTCTCATTCAGTCGCCACTGCATCATGTTCAGGAGCATTGAGTTCCTGGTCTACAGGTAGCAACTCTCAAACTACGAGGGCTATGATCAGTTCAGCATGGAACTCTGCATCAGCAGGGACCTATACTACTGGTACAGGATGGAAGACTGCATCGCTCTGTTCTAGTAGCACAGCATGTGCTGCTTCATCAGGAAGCCACACCTACATCACAAATGCATTAGCGAATGGCGGAGATATTGGAATGAGTGCAAGATACACTACCAGTACTAGCCACTCTCACTATGCGTATGCGTCTGGCTCGTACAACAACTACATCCAAGTGACATATTCTGGTGGCAGCGATACAACAGCGCCAACAGATAACTTTGTGCCATACACTGGAATTACATCCTACAAGGAAGGAGAAAGAACCTTCTTCGCAACAATGTCGGATATGTCTGGAATAGACACGACGTCTACTGGAGCACCTAGGTTGCACTATGCTATCAACAACGGTTCATACACAGCAGTCAAGGCAACAAGCATTGGAACCTGCGGCTCATCTGCGACCGATTGTAGATTCAGCGCAACAACCGGCAGCATTTCTGCAGGCGAATATGTCACATATTTCTGGGCATACCAGGACCTAGCATCTACTGCTAACTTCGTAACAAACCCGTCAGGAGGAACTGGCAGCCCAAGTGCTGCAACAGCTCCAACTAACACTCACTGGTTCTTCGTGGATGACGCAGACAATGCAGGAAGCGCAAAGAAAATGACAGTAACAACTACAGATGTACGTGCTTACACTTCATCTAGTGCTGCTGTTAACTTCGATCGCCAGATGACATACTATGACTCATCGAACGAATATGTATTCGAATTCGATACATCAGATTGTGGGACAGGAGCAAGTTCATGTTTCTACACTGGGACAAGTTACGCCTACCAACAGTGGAAAATGAAGTGGACCACTTCCCCTTCATCTGGATATAATGGACTTGGCGGAACACTTTCCGGTTCTATGGAGATGCACCAGAACAACAACGGATACCTAACTCTATCTGCTGCTGATGGTCCTGGGATGAACTTGATCTACCTATACGATAGCTCCCTAAACGACTGGGCTATGGTTGGTCTGGGAACAGACACAGGAATCGATGAACTTCAAACATCTGGAACTACAGCTGCAAAGAGGTCAACATACGGTTACTCTGCTGCACACTTAGTAGATATCCCTGATGACTTCACTGGAACATTTGGTAAGTTCGATTTCAACTCAACTTACAGCAGTTCCAAGTCAAACTGGATGTGTGCGGGTACTAACGGATGGTACTACTTCTTCCGTTCTACAAGCTCTAACCCAGGATGTACCTCTGGATACTATTACGTATACAGCGCAAGTTACCGCTGGTCTGGATTCTCTCTAGGTGGCGGATACTCTGCCCCAATGGCGGCATCTGGTTCAGTTATCTACAAGGTTGCGAAAGTCGCACCAGAGCCAGATACAAGTTCTCCTGAAATCGATCATTCTGGAATGCGCGACTCTCACGCTAGAGATCGAACATTCACATTCGGAATCAGCGATGCAGGTGAACCTCCATCCGGACTTAACACAACCTCAACTGTTGGCGTAGGTCCTACAATGGTTTATCGAATCACAGATGCCAACCAAACTGTAGGTAACTGGGTTAGTAAACTTCTTTCCCCGCTATCAAAGACACGCGCACAGTGTGTTTCTGCTTCATGTGACTGGTCGACCTCTTTGGAAGACCTAGAGCGTGGATCTACCGTGGAATACTACGTCACTGCTAAGGATATAAGCATTGCAACATCTGGAACTAACTCGATTACATCCACGGCAACATCATTCGAAGTTGGAGACCCGAACAAGGTCTTCATCGTAGAATGGCACGATCTTGGTTATTCTAGTTACGACGTTTGTACCTTCCAATTATTGATGTACGATGTAACCAACGAAATGGAATTCAAGTACGATACCAATTGCGAGGCAACATACGACTATTCAACTGTTGGATACCAAGATCAAACCCGTTCAAAGGGCGACACTCTTCGTGGAAAGCAAGGATACATCAACGGGGCAAACCCGCACTCTGTCAACTACAGAATTAGTACTGACAGCAGCGGTCACGGATGGGAAACATTCGACCTCGGTCTTACAGAACTTCCAACATATGATACAGCAATCGCAGGATCAAGCAATGGATACCCATACGGTTACTATTGTGCTTCCTCCTATTACTGGAACTCATACAAGGCTGGATGTAACGCTAACATCGACATGCCTGACGATTTCAGTTTCGATTACTTCGGTACTGAATACAATGGTTCAGATTCTAAGAACCGTGTCCACATCGGAAGAATGGGTAACCTATACTTGAAGGCTGATGGAGTAACAGCTCTAGAGCGCTCTCAGACAACATGGGGCTCCAGTTGGCCAGACATGCCATACAGTGGCAATTCAGCAAGTAAAGCTGGAAACATCGCACCATGGTGGGGTTACTACTCCAGTTATTACTGCTATGACAATTCAGCATTGGATTGTTCAGTAAGGACTCGTGTTATTCCATTCGAAGGAAAGGGAACAGATGTCTCAGCTGACATTACAACACCTACTACGTGGTCTGCAATTGATTCCCCAGTTAGAATCAATCCAAGTTCGGCTAACAACTATCTATCCATCTCGGCAGATCTAACTATCGAGCCTGGTGTAGTTATTCAAGTCGCTAACGGAAAGGGTATCTCTTTCGATGGCGCTTGTAGCGAATTCAAGGCTGCTGGAACTTCCACTGACCCTATCACTTTTGAAGGGCAGTTGAATTCAACTTGGACAGGACTTGCATTCACTGGCGCATGTACCACTGGTACAGATGACCGCCATGAAATGTCATATGTGAATTTCGCAAACACAACCGATGCAGCGATTGCAGCAGGTAGCCGTCACGGAGCCTCTCCTTCCAGCACATCGAACGTTGGCAACTTCACAATGGACCATGTAACCTTCTCAAACGTCGGCTCGGCATTCGAGCACGGGTCTGGAACAGGTACAGTAGTTACAATGACAGATTTCGAAGTCAACGACGCAAGTGATTCTTGTTTCGACTTCGCAGATAATTCTGAAGTAACACTAAGAGATGGTGAAATGAATGATTGTAACTCTGCAGGCTCCCTAACACATGGAGCTGTAATGGTAATGGCCGGAATGACCTCTACTGCAAGTACTTCGGGTTCCCTAATAATGGAGAACGTTGA
>MDSY01038813.1_pt1 | contig 11465 bp, 14 predicted proteins | sample 811131 | NCBI WGS metagenome assembly MDSY01 (sample SAMN05326643, study PRJNA326480) | marine metagenome | isolation source: seawater | place: Atlantic Ocean: South West | collected 2010
TACCATCAATAAAAAAATTATTTACAGAAAAAAAAATGAAAGTATTTTTGTACCATTAGGTGCAGTTCATAGAATTGAAAATCCTTTTAAAAATTTAGTTAAAATTATTGAGATACAAATTGGTTCAATTTTAAAAGAAAACGATATTGTTAGATATGAGGATGCTTATGGTAGAATTAAGTAATTTCTAATTCAATGGGTGTATGATCTGACGGTTTTAATTTTGATCTAGGTTTTTTATTAATATTAATAGACTTTACATTTTCTAATAGAGTGTGTGTAACTAGGAAATGATCAATTCTCATTCCATAATTTTTTTCCCAGGATCCTGCAAAATAATCCCAAAATGTATACTCTTGTTTTTTTTTATTAAAATGTCTGTAAACATCTTGGAAACCTAAATTAATTAATTCACGATATTTCTTTCTAATTTCTAATTTAAATAAAGCATCGTTTTCATATCGTTTAGAGTCATAAACATCTATATCTTCAGGAATAACATTAAAATCCCCTGTAATAATTATATTTTGGTTTTTTTTAATTATTTTTTTTATACTTTTAACAAATAAATCTAACCAATTTTTTTTATAATCATATTTTTTACTATCAATAGGATTTCCATTTGGCACATAAATATTTATCAGTTTAATAATTTTAGATTTAAATTTGATATCAGCACTTATAATGCGAGATTGTTTTAATTCGTCCTTTATTAATTCCGTGTCTACATTGGTTAAATTATTTTTTGATATTATAGCAACTCCATTATAGCTTTTTTGCCCATGTACATTTGATTGATAGCCTAATTCTTTAAAAGCTTCTTTTGGAAAGTTTTCTTCTTGAGTCTTAATTTCTTGTAATAATAATATGTCAGGTTTAATGTCATTTATATAATTTAAGATATTTTCTAATCTTGCTCTAACTGAGTTAACATTCCAGGATATAATTTTCATTAAACAGAAAAAGATAAGCCACAACCGCAAGAAGCAGAAGCTTTCGGATTGTTTATAACAAATGAGTTGCCAATCATTTCTTTTTTATAATCAACGATGGAGCCATTGATTAGTTCTAATGAACTCTCATCTATAATAGTTTTATTAAAAATAAGATCATTTTTTTCAATTTTATCATCAAAGTTAAAATTATATTTAAATCCTGAACAACCACCTCCTTGAACGGAAATTCTAAAGTACTTTTTTGGTCTGTTTTCTAAAACTATTTTTTCTATTTGTTTTAAAGCTGACTCTGTAAAATCTATTTTTTTAGTATTTTTCATATTAAAATGTAGTATACATTTTATGTTGATTTTATGCAAAAAAATTCAAAAAATTCCTATTCAAAATTGTCTATTTCATTGAATTCAAAAGGTAGACTTTTTAATGAAAAAAAAAGTAAATTACGAAGTGCATATCAAAGGGACAGAGATAGAATTATTCATTCTACAGCTTTTAGAAGACTTAAGCACAAGACCCAAGTTTTTGTTAATACTACTGGAGACCATTACAGAACAAGAATAACTCATTCTTTAGAAGTTTCTCAAATCGCAAGAACCCTAGCTAAATATTTTAGATTAAATGAAGATTTAAGTGAAACCTTAAGCCTAGCTCATGACTTGGGCCATACGCCTTTTGGACATGCGGGTGAAGAAAGTTTAAATGAATGCATGTTAGATTATGGTGGTTTTGATCACAATATTCAAACTCTAAGAGTTGTGACTTTATTGGAAAATAAATACTATGGATATAAAGGTTTAAATCTTTCTATAGAAACCTTAGACGGGCTTGTAAAACACAATGGTCCAGTTGTAGATAATAAAAAGATTGATTTAATTTTAGGAAAAAATTTTTTTAAAAAAAAAATTAATTATTTGAAAAATACATCTTTAGAGGCTCAAATAGCATCAATATCAGACGACATAGCTTATAACAGTCATGATCTTGAAGATGGTTTAAGGGCTAATTTATTTAAAATAGAAGAATTGGAGGATATATCTATAATTTCAAATATTATAAAAAAAAATAAAAAAAAACTTAAAAACAATAATAAAGAGCTTGTTTTAAGACAAATAATCAGAGAAATAATTAATGAAATGGTTTTAGATATAATATCAAACACTAAAAAAAGTATTAAAGTGAATAAAATTAATAGCATTAAAGATGTCTACAATTATTCAGATAAAATTGTCTGTTTTTCAGATAAAATGAAATTATTTGATTACGAGATTAAACTTTTTTTGAAAGAAAAAATGTATTTTAATCCTAAAATATTGAATAAAACTAATTATGGTAAAAAAATAATAAATTTTTTATTTTATAAAATTTTTAAAAATCCCAACAAATACATGGATAAAAAAAATCTAGTTTCAAAAAACAAACCTAGAAATATATCTGATTTTATAGCTGGTATGACCGATAGGTATGCTATTAATCTTTATAAAAATATAAAATGAATATTTTTGCTTTTTATCTAGATCGAATAAAGAATATAATTGTTAAAAACAATAAATTATTAAGTTTATCTGAGCCGTTAATTTTTAAAAACATACAGGTTGAAATACCTCCAGAAAATTTTGATTGTGATTTATCAACAAATGCACCAATGGTTTTGGCAAAGATTAATAAATTAAATCCAAATAAACTTGCGATGTCAATTAAAGATTTACTTTTAAAAGAAATTGAAGATTTTGAAAAACTTGAAATTGCTGGACCAGGTTTTTTAAACATCACTTTAACTAACTTGGCTATATCTAAATTTATCGACACAATGATGGAAAACGATAAGAATTATGGAACGCACGGTGGAAATAAAAATTATAATATTGAATTTGTATCAGCTAATCCAACAGGCCCTATGCATGTAGGTCACTGTCGTGGAGCAATATATGGCGACGTTTTGTCAAATTTACTTAAATTTAATGGAAATAAAGTTGTTAAAGAATACTATATTAATGATTACGGTAAACAAATAGAAAATTTTTCAAGATCGGTTTTTTTGAGATTAAGAGAAATAAAATTTAAAGAAAAATTTGTTAATTCTAAAAATTTATATCCTGGAGAATATATAATTAATATAGCTAAAGATATAATCAAAATTGATCCAAATATAAATTTAAAAAATTTTGAAGATATTTCTGAATTTATCAGCTCTAAATCAATAGACGCGTCAATGGCTTTAATTAAAAATGACTTAAATAAATTGGGTATACAGCATGATAATTTTGTTTCAGAAAAAAAAATTGTCAAAGAAGACCTTGTTAATAAGACTGTAAACGATTTAAAAAAAAATAATCTTGTAGAGCAAGGATACCTTGATCCACCAAAGGGAGACGAAAATGAAAATTGGGTTAAATCTAAAAAATTAATTTTTAAATCCACAAATTTTAATGACGACTCTGATAGGGCTTTACAAAAGAATGACGGTTCATGGACATATTTCGCTAATGATATGGCTTATCATGCCAATAAAGTATCTAGACGTTACGACTATCTTATAAATGTTTTAGGAGCTGATCATACCGGTTATATTAAAAGAATTACTGCAGCTGTTAATGCAATTTCTAAAAATAAAACAAAATTAATTTGTAAAGTTTGTCAGTTGGTTAAACTTTATAAAAATGGTCAGCCTTTTAAAATGTCTAAACGAGCTGGAGATTTTATTTCTGCTGACGATTTATTGAAAGAAGTAAATAAAGATTCTATAAGATTTATGATGTTGAATAGAAGTAATGATGTGGAATTAGATTTTGATTTTGATAAAGTTGTTGAAAAAAATAAAGACAATCCAGTTTTTTATGTTCAATATTGTTACGCTAGAATTAATTCTTTATTTCGATCTTTGAACTTGAAAATTGAAAATAAATTAATAAATAACTCAAGTAAATTTATGATTAATGATTTTGAAAAAAAAATATTAAGAAAAATCTTCTATTGGCCTAAAATTATAGAGATATCCTCAAACAAATATGAACCTCACAGAATTCCATTTTATTTATATGAGCTAGCTACTTTATTTCATTCTTATTGGAGTAAAGGCAATGAAAATGTAAAATATAAATTTATCACAAATGGTAAAATTAATAATCATAATACACTTATAATAATAAAGCTTGTTTCTATAGTAATTGAAAATGGAATGAAAATACTTGGCGTATCTCTTCCTAAAAAAATGTAATGGTAAAAAATATTTTATATTTTTTTATTATTTTTGTTATATCATTTTTTTTCTATATTGTTTTTTCTAAATATTTATCTGAAATAAATATCAAAAAGATTAATACAAATAGAACTAACTTAGAAACAATAATTAAAAATCAAACAGAAGATATTCCTGTATTTAATAATGATACGGATAATGTAATTGTATTTAATAATGATTTTTCTAAAATTAACAAAAAACCCAAAAGAAAATTTTGGGATTTACTAACTAATTAATGAAAAGAAAAGCTATAATCATAAGTTTATCTGGAAAAACACTAACCAATTTAGAAAAATCTTTAATTAGAAGTCACAGACCTTGGGGAATAATTCTTTTTAAAAGAAATATAGGCTCTTTAATGCAAACGAAAAAATTAATTACAAATATAAGAAGATTAATGAAAGATAAAAAATATCCTATATTAATTGATGAAGAAGGTGGTAGAGTCACAAGATTATCTAATTTGATAAAAAATAATTATTCTCAAAAATATTTTGGAGATATTTTAAAAAAAAATAGAAAATTTACTTTTCCTATTTATAAGAATTATTTGTTATCAATTATTAATATTTTAAAAACTCTTGGTATAAACATAAACACTGTCCCTGTATTAGATGTATTTACTAAAAACGCTCACAATATAATTGGCGATAGAAGCTATTCAGACAATATTAGTCATATCAGGGAACTGTCTGAATTGTGCATTAAAACTTATAAAAAAAACAATATTGCCACAGTAATAAAACATATACCTGGCCATGGTAAAGCAACATCTGATAGTCATAAAGTTTTACCGTCGCTTAATATTAGTGAAAAAAATCTTAAAAAAGACTTTAATGCTTTCTCTAGCTCAAGTTCTGATTTTGCCATGACAGCACATATTTTATATAAAAAAATTGATAGAATAAACTGTGCAACTCAATCAAAGAAAATAATTAGTAAAATTATTAGACAAAAAATTGGATTTAGAGGTATAATTATTTCTGACGATATCTCGATGAAAGCTTTAAAAGATGATTTAGTAACAAACGCGCTTAAATCATTGGCAGCTGGCTGTAATTTAGTTTTATATTGTTCCGGTAAAAGCTCTGAGATGATTAAATTACTTAATTTTATGCCGTATATTGATGAATTTACTACAAAAAAAACATCCGCATTTTATAAATTTTTAAGATAATATTACTTACATGGAATCAAATAGCAGCAGATCTATATCAATAGAAATTCCAAATTACAGTGGCCCACTTGAAGTTTTATTAGATCTTGCAAAAACGCAAAAAGTTGATCTCGCCGAAATATCAATTACAAAACTTGCTGATCAATTTTTACATTATTTAAAAAATACAAAAAATATAAATTTGGAAACCGCATCAGAATTTTTATTAATGGCTACGTGGCTTGCCTATTTAAAATCGAAACTTTTACTACCTGAAGATGAAGAAGATGATTTTAAAGCTTTGGAAGTAGCTGAAAAATTGAAATTACAATTAAAAAAATTAGAACTTATAAGACTTTTATCTGATCAGCTTCTTCAAAGAAAAAGAATTGGAAAAGATATTTTTTATAGAGGTATGAAGGGTGGTATTCGCTCTATAAACACGCCATTATATGACATATCCCTTTATGAGCTTTTGAAGTCTTACTCAACTATTAATATGCAAAAAGCATTTCAAAGAATTAACATACCTAAGCTACCAGTACTATCTACTGTGCAAGGTATAAAACAAATAAAGCTAAATTTAGATAAACTCGATGACTGGAAAGAATTAAATTCTTTAATACCCTCTTATTATACCAATAATATCAAAATGAAAAGAACTGGTATAGCGGGATTATTTTCTGCTAGCTTAGAATTAACTAAAGAAGGCACAATTAATATTATGCAAAAGAAAATATTTGATAAAATTATGATAAAAAAATCTAATACATGAAAAAAAAATCTAAAAAAAATAATATTATTAATTTTCCTTCTATTGTTACGAAGTTTGAGCGTAAAATTGAAGCAATATTATTTTCTGCATCTGAGCCCCTTGATGTTGAAACAATTGAAAAAAGACTTCAGACTAATCAAAACATTGAAAAACTTCTAAAAAAAATTCAAATTGACTATAAGTCTAGAGGTATCAATCTTATTTGTATAAGAAACAAGTGGTCTTTTAGAACAGCGGAAGATCTTTCCTCATCATTAGCACTTCAAAAATCTACTTCAAAAAAACTTTCAAAAGCTACAATAGAAACTTTATCAATTATTGTATATCATCAACCTGTAACACGTTCTGAAATTGAAGAAATAAGAGGTGTTGCTTTTGCAACAAATACATTAGAAATTCTTTTTGAATTAGACTGGGTTAGACCGGCCGGCAGAAAAGATGTGCCAGGCAAACCTATTCAATATGCAACTACAGAAAACTTTTTAAACCATTTTAACATTCAAAAATTATCTGACTTGCCTACGATTAATGAACTTAGTAACGCAGGTCTAATAGACTCAGCAGAAATAGATTCGGCGATTTTTGGTACTGGTAAGTTTTTTAAAGAACAGGCGTTAAATGAAAAAGAAAGCATCTATAAAGACATAGAAAAAGCTATAGACGGCGCACCTAAATCAGAAGAATAAAGTTATATATTTAATACAATAATTGTGTATATTTAATTAATGGGAAATATTGGTTGGACAGGAATTGTAATTATAGCTATTCTAATAGTAATACTTTTTGGTAAAGGCAAAATATCGAGTATTATGGGAGATCTTGCTAAAGGTATAAAAAGTTTTAAAAAAGGTATGTCTGATGAAAACACTCCTTCTAATAATTCCGATGAAACGAATAACTCTGAAGATTCTAATAGTTCAGACACAGATAAAAATTAATATAAAATGCCACAAATAGGTTGGTTAGAGATTTTAGCTGTTGTTATAGTTGCTATTTTAGTTCTAGGTCCTAAAGAATTTCCTGTTGCTGTTAAAAAAATAGGTAGCTATGTCGCTAAATTTAAAAATTTTTTTTCTAATATTCAAAAAGAATTTAATTCCGCTACTAGTGAATTAGAAATTGATATTGAAAAAAAGCATGATAAAAAAAAAATTATAAAAGATGAGTGATAAAATCAATCAAAATTCTTTTACTAGTCATTTTTCAGAATTAAGATCTAGGCTTATCAAGTCTATTGTTTTAATCTTATTCTTTTTTATAATTTCTTACACTTTTGCTCAAGAAATCTACAGTTTTCTAGTTGAGCCGTACGCAAATGCTGTGAAAGACGATGGTACAAGTAGAAGATTAATATTTACAGCTCTACATGAAACATTTTTAACTTATTTGAAAGTAGCATTCTTCTCTGCCTTATTTTTTGGAAGTCCTGTATTATTGATACAACTTTATAAATTTATAGCTCCTGGTTTATATAAAAATGAAAAGAAAGCACTGTTACCCTATTTAATATTTACTCCAATACTTTTTTTGTTTGGCGGGCTTTTAGTTTATTATCTAGTTATGCCACTTGCCATCAATTTTTTTTTATCATTTGAAACAATTGGCAGTACAACAAATTTACCAATTCAGCTTGAAGCAAAAGTAAATGAATATTTATCTCTTATCATGAGACTGATTTTTGCTTTTGGAATTAGTTTTCAACTTCCAATATTACTAAATTTATTAGCTAGAATAGGAGTAGTAAATTCTGAATATTTAAAAAAAACTCGAAGATATGTTGTCGTGATAATTTTTTCAATCGCTGCTGTACTAACACCACCTGATCCAATTACACAAATAGGTTTAGCAATACCTTTATTGTTACTTTATGAATTATCCATTATAACTGTAAAATTAACAGAAAATAAAAATAATAATAATGCATAATTTAAAAGAAATAAGAAAAAATATAGATATTTTTAAAAAAAAAATTAATGAAAGAAATTCTAATATTAATTTTGATCAACTATTAGAAATAGATATTCAAAATCGAAACTTAATACTAGAAAAAGAAAATTTAGAAAAAGAAAAAAAAGATATCTCCAAGACAAAAGATCAAAAAAATTTTGATAAATCAAAACAATTAACAAAACAAATTAATATTATTTCAAAGGATCAAGAGTTAGTTAAAGAAAAAATTAATAAAATTTTATCACTCATACCAAATTTAGCTCTAGAAGATGTACCTGTAGGTAAGGATGATACTTTTAATAAAATAATTAGAAAAAATGGCAATATTAAAAAATTCAATTTTAAGATCAAATCTCACATTGAACTTGGTGAAGATAATAATAGTATGGATTTCGATTCTTCTTCTAAACTATCTGGCTCTCGATTTGTTGTATTAAAAAAAAATCTTGCAAAATTAGAAAGAGCTTTAATTAATTTTATGATTGATATTCATACTTTAAAATTTGAATATACAGAAATTTCACCACCATTAATAGTAAATGAGGACGTTATGTTTGGAACAGGTCAATTACCAAAGTTTGAAGAAGATCAATATGAGCTTAAATTGAACAAAGAATCAGAAAGAAAGTTTTTAATACCAACTGCAGAAGTAGTTTTGACTAATCTTGTAAGAAAATCTTTAATTGATTATAAATCTTTACCATTGAGATACGTTGCCTCAACACCTTGTTTTAGAAAAGAAGCTGGTAGTTACGGAAAAGATACCAAAGGATTAATGAGACAACATCAGTTCTATAAGGTTGAATTAGTAAGTATTGTTGAGCCCAAAAATTGTAAAAATGAATTAGAAAGAATGCTTAATTGTGCTGAAGAAATTTTAAGATTACTAAAAATACCTTATCAAGTATTAATCTTGAGTTCTGGTGATATGGGTTTTAGTGCTGAAAAAACATATGATATAGAAGCTTGGATACCTTTTGAAAACAAATATAGAGAAATTTCTAGCTGCTCTTCCTGCGGATCATTTCAGTCTCGTCGAATGGGAGCAAAATTTAAAATGAATAATAAAACTGAATATTTAGCTACTCTAAATGGATCTGGCGTCGCAGTTGGAAGATTAATGATTGCTATTATGGAAAACTATCAAAATCAAGATGGTTCGATTGCTATACCTGATGTTTTAAAAAAATATATGGACAACCAAGAAAAAATTTAATTTTTTTCCTTGTTTATACGAGACTTTTATTATAATTATTCAGCTATTATGAATGGTCAAGGCATAGCTCAATTTATCCCTTTAATATTAATCTTTATTATATTTTATTTCTTTCTTATTAGACCTCAACAGAAAAGAGTTAAAGACCATAGATCTATGGTTAATGACTTAAAGAGAGGTGACGAAATCATAACCTCGGGAGGCATTATTGCTATCGTGGATCGTGTACTAGAGGACGATAGAATAGAAGTTACGCTTACTGACAATGTTAAAGTACAAATTATTAAATCTACAATTACTAGCTTATTAAAAAAAGAAGAAATAAAAAAATAATTTTTTTTGTGTTAAATTTTACAAAAATAAAAGTTTTAAGCATTTACCTTATATTTATTTTTTTCGCGTCTTTTTCTTTATTAAATTTTCAAAATAATAAGCAATTTATAATAGATAAAAAAATTAATTTAGGTTTAGACCTTCAAGGTGGATCTTATTTATTGCTTGAGATTGATACTGACCCATTAATTGAAGAAAGATTACAAAATAAAGTTATTTTATTAAAAAAATTTCTAAAAAAAAATGAATTTAAATATGAAAATTTTACAATAAGACCCAATTCACTTAATTTTGAAATTCAAAAAAATAATCTGAAAAAATTTGAGATTTTATTTTTGTCCCAAAAAGATAATTTACTTAATTCTTATATACAAAAATATAATACACATGAGCTTCAATTTAAAAATAATAACGGTAAAATCGCAATTAATTTTTCTAAATACGGATTACTAAATATAAATAATTCAGCTTTAAAACAATCAATTGAAATTGTAAGACGTAGAATTGATGATATCGGTACTAAAGAACCAACTATTTTACAAAGAGGTGAAAAAAGAATTTTGGTAGAACTACCAGGATTAAAAAATCCTGAAAGAGTAAAAAAATTACTTGGAAAAACAGCTCAATTGAATTTTAGATTAGTAACTGGTGCAGATAATGAATTTGGTTCTAGCAAAATGATTTCAGATTCAGGTGAAGAATTGTCTGTAAGTAAGAGAATTATTATGAGTGGAGAAAATTTAATAGATGCTCAACCTAGAGTCGACAGTCAGGTGAATCAACCAATTGTCTCGTTTTCATTAGATAGAGTAGGTGCTCAAAAATTTGGAAGAGCAACAACTAATAATGTTGGTAAAAGACTTGCGATAGTAATAGATAATAAAATAATCAGCGCTCCATCTATACGAGAACCAATAACTGGAGGCAGTGGAACTATTTCTGGAAATTTTACATTCCAAGAAGCAACAGATTTATCTTTACTTTTAAGATCAGGAGCGCTTCCAACGCCAATAAATATTGTTGAAGAAAGATCTGTTGGTCCTGATCTAGGAGCAGATTCAATTAAATCAGGAACTATTTCTTTGATAGTTGGATTTATCTTAGTTATTATTTATATGCTTTTTAAATATAAAATTTTTGGTATTGTTGCAAATATTTCACTGATTTCAAATTTAGTGATGCTGATAGGAATTTTAACTCTTTTAGAGGCAACACTTACATTACCTGGCATAGCTGGGATAATACTTACAGTAGGCATGGCGGTTGATGCCAACGTATTAATTTTTGAAAGAATAAAAGAAGAATTAAAAACAGAAAAATCAGCAATTCATGCTTTTGATATAGGATATAGTAAAGCAAAAATTACAGTCTTAGATGCTAATATTACTACCTTGTTAGCTACTATTATTTTGTTTTTCTTTGGATCCGGACCAATTAAGGGTTTTGCAATTACTCTAGGTATAGGAATTATTACCACTCTTTTTTCAGCTTATTTTATTGCACGTCATTTGACTTCATATTTGGTTTTAAATTCAAAGGAAGGAAGAGTAAAATTATAATGAGTAAGAATTTAAATTTTGCAAATTTTTTTCGTAGAGCAAATTTTATATCTGCGATTTTGTTTATATTCAGTATTTTTATTATTTCAGTCAAAGGTTTAAATTATGGAATTGATTTTAAAGGTGGAACACTGTTAGAAATACAAGTTTCAAAAAGCAATATAAATATATCTGACGTTAGGTCTTCTGTGGTAAATTTAGGTTTAGGTGATGTGAGTGTGAAAGAGTTTGGTGATGCAGGTAACTATTTAATTAAAATTGAAGCAACGACAGAAAAAAATA
>MDSY01121792.1_pt1 | contig 11464 bp, 12 predicted proteins | sample 811131 | NCBI WGS metagenome assembly MDSY01 (sample SAMN05326643, study PRJNA326480) | marine metagenome | isolation source: seawater | place: Atlantic Ocean: South West | collected 2010
ACAAAAACAAGAGCTTTTATCATCAGAAAGCTCATCCTCTATATCTACTATGCTGGATGAGTGCATTGCTTTCGGTACTGTACCTTTCGCAATTTTAGCTAGGCATGGCTTTATAGCAAAAACTATTTTAATCTCACTTGAGAGTCGCGGGGTTTTAAGCAAAGATGATTTGAATAAAATTCAATCTGGCGTTCATACAGTTGCTAGTGAGCTAGTTAATGATATTCATTCATTACAATCAGGGAGGCTAGACAATTCTATATTTATGAATACTTATGGTCATCTACGTCCAGGGACATATGACATCATGTCCCTTCGATATGATCAGATAAAAAGTTTTGCTGAGGGAAGCCCTTTATCTCCATCACGAAATAATCAAGTAAGTAATTTTCAATTTACGGAAGAGCAGGAAATTAATATTAACACTATGCTTGAAAAGGATGGATTTGGTGATTTTACAGCAACCGATTTATTGAATTATGTCAATGATGCAACTGTTGGAAGAGAGTACGGAAAATTTATATTTACCAAAACTCTAAGCAATATATTGGAGCTTATAGGAAAATTTGCTGAGAACCATGGCCTTACGAGAGACGAGATTTCTCATATTCCTCTAAATAAAATTCTTGATAAAATTCATAGAAGTTATAATGCTCACATCGAAGAAGATTTAAGAGCTCTATCAGTGCTAGAGCATGAGAAGCATATTATTAGCTCATCTATACGTCTTCCACAGTTATTGATCGATACATCAGGCGCCCATATTGTTCCGTTTCAGGTTAGCCACCCTAATTTTATTACAAATAAAAAAGTAACAGCACCTTCAGTTGTTCTATCTTCGACCACAGAAGCTATTTCGCTTAGCGGGAGGGTTATCATTATCGAAGGAGCGGATCCTGGCTTTGATTGGATTTTTTCTCATAAAATTGCTGGTTTAGTGACGAAGTATGGTGGTGCCAACTCACACATGGCAATTCGTTGTGCAGAATTTGGTATTCCTGCAGCTATAGGGTGCGGAGAACAACGCTTTGATCTTATATTGAATGCTAATCAAGTTCATCTTGATTGCGCTGCTGGATTTATTGAGCCACTACATTGAGGAAAAGATTATGGTTGTATGGTTAATTGGATTATCTGGCGCAGGAAAAACTACTCTAGCAAATAAAATTGTTACCGATGCAAATAAAACGTCCCAAAAGACTGTTCTGATAGACGGAGATGTTATTCGTGAGGTATTTGGTCATGACTTGGGCTACACCATGGAAAATAGACTAGTTAATGCACAGCGTATTTGTCAGCTTGGAAAGTTTTTAGATAGCCAAGGCATTGATGTTGTTTGTGCAATTTTGTCTCTATTTCCTGAAACGCGAGAATGGAATAGAAAGCATCTTGACAATTATTATGAGGTATTTATTGATACTCCCATTGACATCTTAGTCGATAGAGACTCTAAAGGAATATATGGTAAATATACAAAAGGAGAAATATCTAATGTTGCTGGCATGGATCTGGAATTCCACCTACCGAAAGAAGCTGATTTGGTAATAGATAATAGTGGATCTGAAGCAGATTTACTAAGTCACGCAAGAAAGATTTTAGAAGTTATTAAAAATCAATCATGATAAATTACGAATACACTAATACTAACCGGCTTCAAGAGCCACACAAATATATGTATACGCCCTTTCAAGGCAAGGCATTTATAAATGCATATATTACAAATAGAAATGAAAATATAAAACGATTTGAATCTCAATCAACTAAAGAGCAATTGGTTGGTATTGAACGATATCTTTGTGATGCAACTTTATTGCTACTTGATCAAAATCAACGTTCCTTAATGCATAAATCCTTTAACAGCATTAGTGCTTTCGGTACAAGTGACATCATTTATTCAAAGGAACTACTCCTATTCCTTCTGGGTAGCCAGCTTTCTGGTGCTAAGGATGAGAGACTTACAGCTTGGCTAAATTTTTTAATTCAACGATTTGAAGTATCAAAAAAATTGTATGAAACCTACCACCCAAATAATATTCGCAAGGGGCTTGGTGACTCTAAAAGCGTAATTTTATATTGGCTTTTTTCACTACTATTAATACTGAGTTATTCAGATACAAAAAATATAAAATATCTAAGTACGTGCTTGAAAATTAATGATCTTCTTTGCTCCTTGGATGATGATCTCCTCAGTGCTGTTCCAAAGCAAGGTCTAGCCATAGCAATGTCTACTGAATTAAAAAGTATAAAATTCCTACTTAACGATAAGGGAGTCTCATCTTGGTCTTAGATGATATTGCGATGGTGGCAGCAGATACAAGCCGGACGCTCCATTATTTTAAAAAATTAATAGACAATAAGCTTCTTCCTAACTATGTTCTTCTTCTGCTGAATAGCGACGCTGAAATGATGCCAGGACAAAAGGCCATTAATACACATAACAGATTATTGCAATTATTAGATAAAGCAGGTATCCGATATGGTATTTCCCCAAATAAGGATATTAATAGTACTGAGGTAATTGCAGAAATTGAAAATAGACAAGAGTCTATTTTTATTTTTTCAGGTTTTGGTGGTGTTTTGTTGCGGGAAAAGATTCTAGGAACAGGCAAAAAGTTTCTACATGTTCATGGAGGTTACTTGCCTGACTATAAAGGAAGCACGACAAATTACTTCAGCTTAATTGCTGAGAATACGATTGGAGCTTCCTCTATTTTTCTTACAAAAGATATTGATTGTGGGCCAGTTCTACTCAGAAGAAAATTTAACCCTCCACCCCAAAGAAACGAAATTGATCATACGCATGATTCTGAAGTCCGGGCTAATGTGCTAGTTGAAACATTGCAAGGTTATGTTGCTAATGGCTGCTTTAATTTTGAATTAGAAACCAATACCGGTGGCGACATATTTTATATAATTCATCCGGTACTTAAACATTTAGCGATTCTAGGGGATTAAATGAAAGTTGGAATATCTCAGCGAATAGATCAAGTTATTAGCCATAATGAGAGGAGAGACTCTCTTGATCAGCGAATGGTTAGCTGGGTTGCCAGTATGGGTTTAACACCTGTGCTCATTCCTAATATTTTAGTAGAAGAGTCTTTGCTTGATAATAAAAAATATCTGCTCATAAAGAACTGGATTCAATTGATGCAACTTGATGCGATAATTTTATCTGGTGGTAATGATATCGGGGAGATGACTCAAAGAGATTTAACTGAAAACTATTTGTTAGATTGGGCTGAGAAGAATCTTATACCTGTGCTGGGGATCTGTCGAGGCATGCAGATGATGGGCTTATATGGCGGTGCCGAATTAACGGATATTCAGGGTCACGTAGCTACACGACATCAGTTAATGTTTGATTCTGTTAAACATACCTTTCCTCATTCAGTTAATAGTTACCACCACAAAAGTTTAATTGGCTGCCCAGATGGATTTGAGATATTGGCAACATCAGAAGATGGCAGCATAGAGGCAATGGCTCATAAAGACTTACCCTGGGAAGGTTGGATGTGGCATCCAGAAAGAGAGAATATAATTTCTGCAATAGATACAAATAGATTTATAAGACTAATTTCAAATGAAACATAAAAAGATTAATGCCATAATTTTAGCTGCTGGTGAAGGTACTAGATTGAGGCCATACACATTGGATTACCCAAAATGTATGGTAGAGATTGATGGTAAAAGTTTAATCGATAGACAGCTGCATGTATTAGAACATGAGCGAATTAATGACATTATTATTATTGGTGGTTATAAAATTGAAATGCTCAAGGGTAAGGGTGATAGATTAAAAGAAAATCCTAGATACTTTGAAACTAATATGGTTTGGACTCTTTTTAGTGCAAATGAAGAGTTGACGGGAGAATTAATCGTTAGCTACGGAGATATTGTCTACTCTAAGGAAATCTTAGAAACTCTTCTTAATTCCACGTCTGATATTTCTGTAATTATTGATAAAGATTGGGAGAGCTATTGGAGAGCGCGAAGTGATAATCCCTTGGATGATGCAGAAACCTTAAGACTTACCGAGGACGGTCGAATAATTGAAATTGGTCAAAAGCCTGAATCAATTGAAGAGATTCAGGGCCAATATATAGGCTTAATAAAACTTACAGCATTTGGAGTGTCCCAAATAAAGGCAGTATTTCAAACAGCTTTGGAGAATGGTAGCATGCTAGGAAAATCACTCGAAAATTCGTATATGACTGACTTAATTCAAGCTACTATCAATGCCGGTATTGACGTTACATCAGTGCCTGTAAAAGGTGGGTGGGTTGAGGTTGATACGATAGATGATATGAAAGCTACAATTACCTCACGTAGACTAAAGATGATTTAATTCATACTCTAATTATAGAAATAAAAAACAAATGGAAACTATCAAATGAAAAATCTAGTACCTTTACCTCTTGCGCATTCGACCTGGGATTCTGAGGAGCTCCAAGCATTGCAAGATGTAATAGCTTCTGGGATTTTTACAATGGGACCAAAAGTTGCTGAATTTGAAAAAGCATTTGCTGATTACCATAAATCAAAGTATTGCGTAATGGTCAATTCCGGATCTTCCGCTAATTTTTTAATGATTGCAGCATTATTCTTTACAAAGATTGGCAAAAGTCTTAAGCAAGGTGATGAAGTAATAGTTCCAGCTGTTTCTTGGTCTACTACTTACTCACCATTGTATTATCATGGTTTAAAATTAAGGTTTGTAGATGTAGATATTAATAGTCTCAATATTGATGTCGATCTTGTCGAAGCAGCCATCACATTAAATACGAAAGCTATTTTTGCTGTAAACCTCCTAGGAAATTCAGCTGACTATCAAAAATTAATACAAATTTGCGAAAAACATAATCTAATATTAATAGAGGATAATTGCGAATCACTCGGCTCAGAGAATATGGGTAAACGCACTGGTACTTTTGGTCTTGTTAGCAGTTGCAGTGCATTTTTTTCGCATCACATATCAACAATGGAGGGCGGTTTAATCCTTACGGATGATGAAGAAATCTATCATATATTACTTTCTATCAGAGCTCATGGATGGACAAGAAATTTACCTCCAAATAATTTGATAACTAAAAAAAGTGCTGATCCATTCTTTGAATCTTTTAGATTCGTGTTACCAGGATATAATTTAAGGCCGCTTGAAATGTCAGGAGCTGTTGGAATTGCTCAAATTAAAAAACTCGATAACCTGATAGAGAAACGCAGAGCTAATTACTTTCTCTTTAAAGACAGCATGAAACCTTTTACATTTATTAAGCTTCAAGAGGAGATAGGATCATCCTCATGGTTTGGGTTTTCAATGATCATTGATGAAAGTTATGGACTCAGTCGAAATAAATTGGTCGAGATTTTAATAGCTAATAATATAGAGTGTCGACCTATCGTATCTGGAAATATAATCAAAAATGAAATGATTGATTACTTTGACTATTCTATATTTGGTAATCTCGATGTCGCTGATACTATACACAATCAAGGGTTATTTATTGGCAATCATCATATTGATATTAAAGATGGCCTGAAAAATCTAGTTGAGACGTTACAAGATTGCCTTAAATGAAAAAAGTTTTAGTTATTGGTGGATTTGGGTTTATAGGAACTCATTTATGCAAATCATATGAAAAGGATGGTTATCAGGTATTTAAAACATCAAAATTTTATGATGTTGTTGAAACTAGTCAATCATTCAGGAGTGACTATTCTGAGACCAGCTTTACAGAGATGCTTCAAAATAATAATTTTGATTTAATATTCTATTTAAGCGGAAACCCTTATCCAGGTATCTCAGAGAATAATGCAATATATGATGTTCAGCAGACTATAACTCCTCTTGTTAACTTGCTGTCGGCATCAGTTCGAACCAAGTTCAAAGGAGTTCTCTGGTTTGCCTCTTCTGTCGCTGTATATGGAAAAACTCTTCATACCTTTCAAAGAGAGAGTGATACTTGCCATCCTTTATCGAGTTATGCGGTGGCTAAATTTACTTGCGAGGAATACTTAAGATTATTTTCAGAAAATCATAATATATCCTGCGGCTCATTGCGTTTATTCTCTACCTTTGGAGAAGGTTTGAAAAGACAAATTATTTATGATTTGTATCAAAAAGCAATAAGTGATTCTCCTAATTTAGAGTTAATAGGTAGCGGAAATGAAGAACGTGATCTTTGTTATGTCGGAGATCAGGTGCAAAGAATAACGATTTTAGCGAATATACTGAAACCTTCAGGTGAAATATATAACATAGGCAATGGCTTTTCTATTAGCACCTTTGAAATAGCTAAAGCAATCTTAGAAATGACGGGCATTGCAAAAAACATTACTTTCTCTGAGGTCACAAGAAAGTTTGATGGCTATCAGTGGCGCTCTTGTACAAAAAAGTTTTTATCTGTGGCAAATAACCCCGTAACAGATTTCACTATAGCGCTAAAAAGAACTATAGATAGTTATCAATTAGAGTAATGTATAGAGTGTTACAGTTATCTATGAATCTTAAATTATATCTATACGGATTTATTCTATGTCTATTTTAGTAATAGGGGCGGGCGGGTTTTATTGGTAAAGAAAGAATGTGGGCCCTAAAAAGAGAATAAGTAGACAATTACATAAATTGATATCGCATTACTATAAACAGGCTAACAGATGATGTATCATAGCTTGATCAAAATATAGTTCATTCGTGACAGATAAAATATTGAGAAACTTACGAGAGATATGATGTTTGGAAATTCTATAACCAAGATATTCATTACTGGCGGAGCCGGGTTTATAGGCAGCCATGCAGTAGATATTTTGCTTTCTCAGGGCTATGAAGTTGCCGTTTACGATAATCTCTCAAATGGAAAGAGAGAATTCATTGAGCATCATTTTGGGGAACCAAATTTCAAATTTATCGAGGCAAGTATTCTTGATATTGATAAACTCACAGAAACCATTAAAGGATACGATCTTGTTTGGCATTTTGCCGCTAACACCGACATAATTGGCGGCCATGCGCAGCCACGTAGAGATTTAATGGATTGTGTAGTAGGGACATTCAATGTGCTTGAAGCTATGAGAATTGCAGGGATACAACCCATTATCTTTTCTTCAACGGGTGCTGTTTATGGAGAACTCTGTAAGGATGTATCAATGTCTGAGTCAGCAGGCCCTTTGCTTCCTGTTTCAAACTATGCAGCGGGAAAAATAGGTAGTGAGGCATTTATTTCTGCCTATTGTCATCTTTATGGGTTGCGTGGCTGGATGTTTCGTTTTGGAAATGTTATCGGAGGAAGAATGACCCATGGAGTCATAGTAGATTTTATTAAACGATTAAGAGATGATCCTAAAAAGTTACTTATTTATGGGGATGGTCAACAAGAAAAGAATTATTTTTTAGTAGAGGAGTGTATCGAAGGAATGGCCTTTGCTTTTAGAAACATATCTATGGATGAAGAAAAGCCGTGTGATATTTTTAATCTAGGTGCTGACACCACTTCAAAGGTTATAGATATTGCAGAAATTATAAAGGAAGAAATGGGATATTCAGATGCAATTCTAGAAATAGAAGGAAAAAAACAAGCATGGCCAGGTGATCAGCCTAAAGTGTATATATCGGTAGATAAAATTAATAAATTTGGATGGTCTACAGAATTAGATTCCGATAAAGCTGTAAGAGTAGCTGTAAAAAGAATGCTAGGCAAGAATAGCTAAATTGAAGAAGATAGTTGTTGTTGGTTTATGGCATCAAGGAGTAGTTGGAGCTGCCTGCATGGCAGAATATGGATATGACGTTATAGGTTTTGATCTAAATAGGCTGCGCATAGAAGAATTAAATCAAGGCAATGCCCCGTTGTTTGAACCAGGCTTAGATGAATTAATTAAAAGTGGAATAAATAACAAAAATTTAAGATTTAGTTCTAATATTCAAGATAGTTTTAAGAATCGAATGGAAGTTATGTTGATGTTTGATATTCCAGTCGATGATAATGATAAAAGCGACCTTTCTGAAATTTATGATGTAGTCGATCGTATTGCACCAATTCTTGAAGATAAAACAATCCTATATGTAACAGCCCAGGTCGCTGTTGGAACCTGTCATGAGATTATCAAGAGAATAAAATCTAAGAATCCAGAGCTTAAATTTGACTTAGCATACAGTCCTGAAAATCTGAGATTAGGCAAAGCTATTGAACTTTTTAACAACCCTGCACTTCCGGTTATTGGAGCAGATAGCTCAGATTCATTTAAGAGGGCTAGGGACTTACTTGCCCCCTTAAATGTAGAATGGAATCACGTCAATCTAGTTACTGCAGAAATGACCAAACATGCTTTGAACTCTTATCTAGCTCTTTCAGTAACTTTTGGGAATGAATTAGGTAACCTTTGTGATGAGATAGGAGCTGATGGGCATGAGATAGCAAAGATGTTAAAACTAGAACCTCGCGTAGGAAAACAAGCAATGCTAAGACCTGGCTTGGGTTTTTCAGGGGCAACTTTGGCAAGGGACATTCAAACTCTTAGATCGCTATCATCAAAATATAATTTAGAATCACCATTGCTAGATGGTGTGTGGAGTTCCAATAGTAAACAAAATAGTTTGGTCATTAGGAAGATAAAAAAAATATATAGTTCGCTTCAAGATCTCCAAATTAGTGTTTTAGGTTTAACCTATAAGCCCGATACAAGTACATTAAGAAGATCCGCTTCTTTAGAAATTATTGAAGCAATAGTTGCAGAAGGAGCAAAAGTTTCATGCCATGATCCAAAAGCCGACCGCAATGAATTAGAATATTACTCTGGTTTCAAATTTTATGATGACCCTTATGAAGCCTTGATTAATTCTAAGGTTCTAATTTTAATTACACCCTGGGACGATTATCATAATCTTGATTTTATGCGCATCAAAGAGAATATGGATTCCGATCCTTTGGTAATTGACACTGCTAATATTTTGGACTCTAAGTCTTTAGAAGATTTAGGTTTTACATATTTAGACATAGGAAGAGGAAGAAATACAGGAGTGAGTTTATGAAAGTAGCTATAATTGGAGCTGGGTTGCAGGCGAGGAGAAGAGCACCTGTTGTATTTAATTCTTCAGAAGATGAAATTAAGATTATTACAGCTGAGCATATCGAAAATGCCCAAAAGATTGCTGATGAGTTTGGGTGTGAGTCAGGAATAGGATGGAAAGACCATATAGCAAGAGAAGAGATTGATGCAGTGATGGTTTTAACCCCACCTGATACCCATGCTGAAATTAGCATAGCTGCAATGCAAGCTGGTAAACACGTCCTTTGTGAAAAACCCTTGAGCAGAACAATTTCAGAAGCAAATGAGATGATAAAAGTTGCAAATGAAAGCAATGTAATTCTGAAATGTGGTTTTAATCATCGTCATCACCCGGCTGTAGTTGAAGCAAAAAAAATATTTAACTCAGGAGAGCTTGGAAAGCCACTTTTTGGAAGGTGTAATTATGGAATATGCGGCAGACCTGAACATGAAGAAGAATGGCGCTCAGACCCTGACCGTGCAGCCGGAGGTCAATTTGTAGAGCAAGGAATTCATGCAATTGACTTATTTAGATGGTTTATGGGTGAAGTATCAGAAGTAACTAGTATGACGGGGATCCAGTATTTTAAGAATCAAACGTTAGATGATAATGGAATGGCAATTTTTAGAATGGAATCAGGAGCTACAGCGAGTATTCATGCAAGCTTAACTCATTGGAAGAACCTTTTTAATTTCCAAGTATTTGGGGAAGAAGGCTATCTTGAAATAGACGGTTTAGGTTCAAGTTATGGTAATGAAAAACTAATTTTTGGTAAAAGAGATTTTGAAGCCCCATTTAATTACCACGTTACAGAGTATAGAGGTGGAGATATTTCGTGGAAAGAAGAATGGAAAGAGTTTACTAATGCAATAAAAGAAAAGCGCTCTCCGATAGGTGATGCAAATGATGGCCTTGCTTCCCTCAAAGTGGCTCTAGGGTCTTATGAGGCTGAAAGATTAGGAAAAACTATACATATACCTAGTTTTAATTTTGATGATTTTTAGAATCTCACCACATCTAAATGAAACCTTTTAAATTTTGAATAAGTTAGATATTTGAGCGATTTAAATCAATGAAATATTTAGTTACTGGAGCTAGTGGTTTTATCGGGAGCCATTTGGTTGATCTTCTAATAAAAAGAGGTCACAAAGTTTGTGCTCTTAGTAGAGAATTTAAATTAGAATATTTAAAAAATGATAATTTGAATCTAATTAAAAGTTCTATTCTAGAACCAGATGAATTAGACAAGATTATTATAGAATATGAACCAGATATAGTTTTTCACTTGGCAGCACAGAGCTCACCAGGGTCATCTTTAGCTAGCCCTGCTTATACTTTTAGAGTCAACACAATAGGCACAATTAATTTATTAGAGTCACTAAAAAAACTAGATAAAATACCCAGAGTAATTTTTGCTAGTTCTAGTGCTGTCTATGGGCCATCATTAAGCAATAAGGCAATTAATGAAGAATATTCAATAGGCCCTTCAAGCGCTTATGGCTTAAGCAAATACAACATGGAACAAATTGCTGAAATGTATATTAAGCAAAATAACATGGACATTGTGATTGCACGACCATTTTTTCTTATTGGACCTAGAAAGATAGACGATGTTTGCTCCGCTTTTGCAAGAAGTATTGTAGCCATTGAACTAGGCCATAGATCATATATAGAGGTTGGGAATCTTGAAATTGTACGTGATTTTCTGGATGTTCTTGACGGCATTGAAGCACTTTATCTAATTGCTAATAAAGGAATCACTGGAGAATCTTATAACATCTGTTCAGGAGTAGGATATTCATTAAGATCTGTCCTAGATCTTTTTAAAAAACAATCGAAGTACATCCTAAATGAAAAAATAGATGCATCAAAAATTAGGTCAATCGATGAACTTATAAGAATTGGTGATCCTGGGAAAATCAAGATGTTGGGATGGCAACCACGGCGTGAAATTAAGACAACTCTTGCTGAGGTATTACAATTTTGGCGTGGGAAGGAATTTTAATCTCCTATAAAAAAATGCAATCAGGTAACCATAGTAATTTTCTATGAAAATTGAGACGCAGTGTGAACTTCTTGCCGGGAGATGATAACTTCAAAAGCTGTTCGTCTTGAAAAGTTTATCGATGCCAGAATTAAATACTTGAAGCTTGAGGCAGAAGGAGCTGAGCCAGAAGTATTGGATGGGCTCGGTGACAAACTTAAGCTTGCAGAGTATGTGACTGCTGACTTGGGGTATAAAAGAGGTCTAAACTCAGAAAGTACTTTGGCTCCAGTAACCAACTATTTGTTGCAGAATGGTTTTGAATTAATTGATTTGAGGGGAGTTAGGTTATGTGCCCTATATCGCAACTAATTATTAGTAAAAGATGTTATTATGAAAGAAGGTTTAGGGCTAAGGCAGCTGAGAGAGCTGATAAT
>MDSY01058118.1_pt1 | contig 11463 bp, 12 predicted proteins | sample 811131 | NCBI WGS metagenome assembly MDSY01 (sample SAMN05326643, study PRJNA326480) | marine metagenome | isolation source: seawater | place: Atlantic Ocean: South West | collected 2010
ACCAATCCTGAATTCAGCCATTTGTTTTTTTAACTCCTATTTGGGTCCTACCGAATAATCATAATCACCGAATTGTGCGACAAGATATCCCTCGTCATCAATATAATATGAAAGTTTGCGGAAATCAAACCTATACTGTTGATATTTATCTGCAGAGTGATTTAAATACTCTTTATTTTCAGTCGTTTCTTCAACATAATCTATACCTTCCAAGAATCCAGGTAACTGTGACCCATCTAATCGATGAGAAATATCAACTACACCAGCTTCATTGGTTTTTTGTTTGGTATATCTAAGCATACCATCAGCATCTCTACGTAACGCATGAACATAAAATTTATCTTGTTGGTCAAATCGTAGACCACCACCACCGCCACTGCTACCACCACTGGTTCCAGATAGCATACTGCCACTAAGATATAAAGGACTCATGCGATTAACCTCCAGTTGTCTCCTTCCCAAATCAAGAGCATAGTTGCTCCTCCAACATCAGCAATTAAAGGAGAATCAACTATACCAGAAAAATCTTTAAATTTATCTCCACCCTGAGATGCGATGGTAAGATTATTTATCTCCCATGTGGCCTCAGCATCAACCATCTCAATAGAGTCACCTATCTCTCTATCCAAAGGTAGAGTTATGGTAACTACAGATGAGGTTGTATCAACCAAATATTTTTTATTACTTGAAACAGTAAAATCACTTGCCACAGCAATAAACTTAGTTTCTACAGCAGTTGCTGTAGAAGCAGTAGTGTCAGGAGATCTGCCAACGTAAGGCATCTTAAGTATAATTTCGTATAGTATTATTTAGTATGATTAAATTTAATTAAAGTCCAGTACTCAATCTTAGATTATGATAAGCTTGATTAGAACTAATTTCACTAGCACTTAATTCTCGATTATAGAATCCAGAGAAAAACATTTGCTTTGTCCATTGCAAATTTGCACCAGAATACTTATCAAGATATTCAAATACTACATTATCATCAGTCCAAGTTCCAGAATAAGTACCACTACCAACAAATGTTCCATTCTTATATATTTTGAATGTTCCACTAGCACTCATAGTAAAATAGAAAGTTACTTCTTCATTATTTGGTGCTGTATTACTAGATGCTTGATAATCAGCTTTGATATCTTGATTACTATCTATTCTGAAAAGATCTCCAGTTTGCCCAATAAAATTATTGCCATCATTATTTGTTGCCATCATCCACCAAACTGAAGGATTGGTATAACTGAAAAATGAGTAAAAGAAAGTAAACGCACCACTACGAGTACCAAATGGACTGTCAGAAACAGCTTCAGGATCACCACTAGTACCTAAAGAACCAGTGAATCCATTAGATAAGGTTGTATCACTAGTAGTAACATCCCTTGGATCTTGACAACAAATAAGTTTTACACTATCTTCTTCTCCAACAGCACCAATACCCTGACTGGTTTTTGTTAATGGTTCTGTTGGAGGTGTAAAGCTGGAAACATCTTTATATCCACCATATACAGCATAACCTCTAACAATTCTTACATTACTTATCATTCCATCTTCCATACTGTAAGTAGTAACACCATCCAAATTAGCACCAATAACAACTGGTTGACTACCACTATTAGGTCCTTGTGTATATGTAAAGGTTCCTTTCTGTTCACCATCTGCCCAGAAGGTGCAGTTATTACTACTCTGACCTCTTCTTGTTATTGCTACATGATGCCATGTATTAGCTTGCCAATTACATGTATCTGAATTTTCTACCTGAATACTAGGACCACCAGTAAACCCAATTCGACTTGGGTTACATCTGAAATGCATCTGGTAACAATAACCACCAGCTTGCCATCTACTAATAATATTTCTTGTAGCCTTCGCACCAGTACCAACACTACCAACTTTTACAAATGCTTCAAATGTAAAATCTGTATTAGTGTTAAAATCAAAATCTGATGAAGCTGGAATAGTAAGATAATCATCATTACTAGCAGCATCATATTGAACCGCACCATATCCTAAAGACTTTCCATATCTAACTGGATAGTTAAATCTCCAAGAACCTACCCCATCTTCATACACATATTTTTTACCAGCAGTATATCCCTGCAATTCAGAATAACTATCTTGATCATATATGTCATTAGTTCCAACTAAATCCGCTACATATCCTCTAGCATTTGTATGATTCGATCCACTGTACTGATATCCAGGAGAAGAAACATTCTGACCACTCAGACTCCAACTAAGAGGAGATATATCCCAAGTTAGATAATTACTAAGATGACGAGCACCTAATAGTTTAACATTTGTAAGATCAGCTCCACCACTTTCTGCTGATAGTGGTCCACTTGGTGGTGTGAATTGCTCAGTATAAACTGCTTGTCCCTTTACCAATCTAAAATTACTTATTCTACCAAAATGCCTATAACTAGTATTATAATATCCACCAAGACAAATATAGTTTCCAGTATAATTCTGATTGCAACCAGTTTCTTCAATATGTTTCACCCCATCAACATATAAAGTCAAAATACTTCCAGATCTACGAACTAATGCTAAATGATGCCAATCACCACTGCCATTAGGAGGATAAGTAGTCATAGTAGGTCCTTCACTATATCCAACTCCATTATTAACACCGTAAATTTGCCAACGATAAGTTTGAAATCCTACTGCCAAAGTAGTATCTAAGCTACTGGTTTGCAAACCTTGAGAAGATGTAGATATCTGCCAGATACCTCTGTGAGAAGAATTGTTTTTCCAAACCCAACATTCAATGGTAAAGTCATCCGTTCCCATTTGATAGTCGGTGCTTGGTCCAGAATAAATTATTCCCTGCTCCTGAAAACTTATATGACCAGTAGTATTAGCATCATGTTCAACATAAGTATCTTCATTAAATTCCCACCAATGCTCTAAACCACTCATATTCATGGATGGTGCAACACTACTATCATAAACAGTTACAGTAGCAGAAGTATCTAAAAGTATTGTTCTACCAGAATCTTCATACAACTTCATTGCATAACTTTCATAACCTTCTGTAGTTAAATCTGCAGAAAGAGTATGACTGATAACAGAAGTATTACTGTATATATTTGCTGATCCCGTCATTTGTCCTGATGAAAAATCAGCAGATGTTACTGATCCATCTACCGACCAATATAAAGTAGTTCCGTCAGGAACATTTGTAGTTGTTACAGTAGTTGTTACAGTACCACCTTCAGATTGCCAAGTAGTGCTTACAGCAATTTGATAACTTATCTTACCACCAGCACCTAAAAGTATTTGTTGTTGAGACATAATTTAACTTAGTCCAGCACCTGATATATAACCTACACTAGTTCCTGAGAAATATATCGTTGCCATACCAAATGCCCCCAGTACTCTATTGCCAGTTGTTCCATCTCCAGAATTTCTTAAAGCAAATCCACTATCTTCAGTAATAGTTAAGTTATTTGTATCACCATTCAAAATAGTTACCATATCTCCTGCAGCAAACACAGAATTCTTAACCGTGACTTGTGTTGTTGTAGCATGTGCGTGAATACACTTTCCAGCATCAGTGGCTATTAGATCATAATTAGCATTAGTCTGTTGATCATTTAAAGGAACCGTTCTTAAGTCACCATTAGTATCTGATACTGATCCACCGAAAGTAGCACTACTATCTTGGTTAAAAGTAATACCTGCAGTGCCACTTTGATTAAAGTGGAATTGTACCTTAGCATCGGAGCCAGTAGAAGAGTTTGCATACAATCTCAAACTCTTTGTACCATCATCATAACCAAGTTGACCGCCATTCCCCATTGTTGGCAGAAGATATTGAGTTATTCCGTTGGATGTGATCGCTCCAGCAAACGTGGCGTTTTGTGAGGTATCTATAGTTAAAGCAGATGATCCATCAGTATAAAATTGTTGTTGGACTCCTGCTGCTCCATAATGAACTAGGCTTTCACTGGCATCTAATTCAACATAAGCTTTTTGACTTGTACCTACATCAAATTCAAGTTTTGCGAATCCAGCATCAGCCTTGCTTAAAATTATAGTAGCATTAGTTTCTGCATTACCATTATTTACAAGTATAGATCCACTTGATTCATGGATACGAAGTCTTTCTTCTTGATAAGTTCCAAAAATAAGTGGTTTTTCTGTTGCAGTTCTAACTAAACCACCATCAGAATTTGCTCTAAGTTGTAAATCTGTACCATTAGTTGTATCTGTACATTGGATAGTAGCATTTCCAGCTCTCTGAACTTCTAAACCAACAGTGTCAGATCCTGTGACTCTAAATTTATTACTACTTAATACAAAATTAGCACCAGATGTTATAGATCCATTAGCACCAAAACTTGAATTACCAGAAACATCAAGGTCTCCAGTAATATCAATATTTCCAGTTCCTGTAATATCTTTACTATTAAGATCTAAGTTTCCACCAAGTTGTGGGGTTGTATCATCGACAACAGCACTACCACCAAGATTGGTTAAACCAGATCCATCACCACTGAATGATGTAGCAGTTACAACACCAACAGCATCAATACCACCAGCAAGAACTTTAATACCTGTTCTAGCAGTTACAACACCAACAGAATCTATATTTGTTACGTCTTCATAAGTTAATGTGGATGCTACAGATACAGTATCTGCCTGTATATGACCAGTAGCAACAATACTTGCCACTTGTATTGCTGGATTTCCAGTTAATCCAGAAGCAGAACCAGCAGAACCAGATACACTACCTGTTACATTACCAACTACAGAACCAGTAAATGATGTTGCCTGTATACCACCAGTAACAACTATACTACCAGTACCGTTTATTATCTTACCATTAATATCTAAATTACCACCAAGTTGTGGGGTTGTATCTTCAACAATATCACTAATACCAGCACCACCACCGCCACCACCAACATTAGTTAAAAGAGATCCATCTCCAACAAATTTCGTAGCAGTTATAACACCAGCATTATGAATCCCAGAAGCAGTTAAATCTAAACAATCTCCTAAAGATAGCTCTTGAATCTGATTGGCAGTAGTATTAATTATTAAGGGAACTCTATTCGCCATTATATTCAGAAAGCTTTTTTGTTATTTATGCTAGGTTGAAACCAACAGGAATCTTACTTCCAGCTCTAGTTCCTATAGCCATTGTCTTACCATGAAGATCTAGAGTCTGTGATCCTACCCTAGCACCAACACTAATTGTTGACAATACTTGTGAGTTTGTTGTCGCTAAAACAACAGCAAAAAATGTAGATCCAGCAGATGGTGCTGAAGAAAGTTCTATTGAACTCTCAACAATAGTAAAAGATGTTATTGGTTCTAGTATAACACCATCCAATGATACCAATAAAGAATAAGGACTACTCACATAAAAAGGAGTCCCTCCTACTGCGGTATTAAAATTACGTTTATTACCATCGAATTGATCCGAAATAGGATCTAATTTTATAAATCCACCCTGTTCGTGGGATCTTCCTATGTACATAGTTGTTTACCCCCTTAAATAATATTATTCCTTATAATAATGATGCTAAATGTTCTCTTACCGAAGTTCCAATACCAACAGGAGATGGCATAGTTACTGTCTTAATACCAACTACTCCAGCCTTTGCTTCTAGATTAACTAATTCATCACGATAAGCACGAACATTATCCTCAAGCCCTAGTTGGACATAAGGAGATGTGTTTGCTAAAAGTGATGGATAAGCATCTAAAGCTGTTTGAACCTTTGTTCTTAAATCTGTAAGTGATGTAAAATCTGCCATAGTAATTACTCTGCTGCTGCTATTTTATCAATCATGCTAGTTGCATCATAAGTCCTAACAATTAATTTTGCAGGAGTATCCTCATATTGTACAGTAACAAGGATATTATCGCTAGATCCAGCACGAGACCATTGTGTATTTTGAAAATAAGGACCATTAGCTGCAGCATCAAATTTATTAGACCTAGTAACTGGTCTATGATAGATTACTCTAGATTTAAGCTTATTACTAGAAGTATCATATGTAACTCTTCTAACAGCCATTCCATATTGATCATCATAGATAACCTCATCATTTGTTGATAATGCTCCAGCAGTAGTTGGTTCCTCCCAAGGTTTTCTTTGTCTCATACTCCAACCACCTGAGTTTTGAGTAAACCAACCACTGGTTCCGTATAGTTGTGCATTAAAATCATTACGATCATCCATATCAACTTTCTTTGAAGAACCGTATCCTTCATTCATTGCGTTTCCTGAAGTAGGATTCCATGTATAGAATTCCTGATTTCTCCAATCATATATTATACCAAGATCTTGCTTCATTCTCCAACCAAGCATCTCCCAATTAGTTCCATTTCTCTTACCAGTCCACATACTTCTCATACTGTTGACTTGGTTACTATAGTTACCGTTACAATTAACTGTTCCAAAACCATACTGATCACCAGTATAGTAATACTTATAGAATCCAGCCCAATCCCAAGTACTATCATCAGCTTGTGGTAAGTTATGATAACCACAAGTAGAACTATAAGTTGCTAACTGTGCCTGAGTCCAATGAGATGGATGACTTCCACTATTATAATACCAACCAGACCAATAGTTATATGAGTTACCATCATACCCTACTACATGATAGTATGGAGTCTGATCTCCTCCTCCACTTCTACCAAATATACCTTCATTTGGATGTGGGTAACTACTAGTATAATCTGAGTTTGGAGTTCTATCATGAACAGTAACAGTATTACTCGTACCAATCGTTCCACCCCATGTCATACAGTAGTAACTACCATTCCAATGCATTCTACCGTAAGAGATAAATCCAGCAGTATTGGCACCAATATTACCAGAACCTTTTGTCTGAGATGTAGTATTATTAAATCCCCTACCAGCAAAAGTAGTTGATATAGAAGTACCAGAACTATTTTCTATAGTATTTGCTGATCCAGGTGTTATTGTTCCATTATCATCAACTTGAAATGGAACAATAGTATGATAAATGCGGTTTGTATCTTGACTGTTATTTGATATAAAATTTATTCCAAACTGATTCTTACTAGCTTTGTTAATATCTCCCATGTTGGAGAAATTATTTGCGTATTGATTCCAACCAGATACTCCACCTTGAGCAGTAGAAAACTGTGCTGTTCTCATTTCTTGATAATCAATTAGTGGCATCGCACCAGTATCAACAAATGCAGATGACGTACCACCGCCACCGCCACCACTCGCTCCTAAAATTGTGCTTAATTTGTTTGCCATTTTACTTAACGATCCATCCAGTTGAACTTATACCAGTAAATGTTAATGTGGCTACTGCGTGTTTAACATTACATTGTAAATCTTCTTGCTTTCCATGTATAACTGCTGATGCTCCTGAAGATGAAGGATGTATTCTTACAATGCAGTTTGCTTGCGACCAAGTTCCTTTATAATCAGAAACTTGTATATAATCACCAACCACAGGTGTTTGTGGAAGAGTTACTGTAATACTTCCAGCAGCAGCTACCTGAGCACTAGTATCAACAAAGTAAACTTTGTTACTAGCAATGTCAGAATTAGCATCAATAACATTTGGTGTTTGACCATCAACACCCATTCTGTTACCAGAATTATCTTGTAATTGTAAATTACCAGAAGCAACATCACCAAATAAATTAACTCTACTTGATGCTTGTCCCAGTATCATTTGTGTATTAGCACCAACCGTTCCAAAAGTTCCTATACCAGCTGGTAAGTTAAAGGCACTAGAACCAGTTAGGCTTAAATTTCCCCCAACGCTTAAGTTACCAGCAGGAACATTTAAATCGCCTATCAAATCAGCAGTACCAGTTACGGTAAGTCCGCCACCAACTTTTAACTGACCAACAATAGATCCTATTCCAGAAACAACCAATGATTGTCCTGCTGGAATATTGACTTCTGTCCCTGTTCTGGACTTAATATTATCGACTCTTAAAGTTGACATACTAATTTATCCGCAGATACATTTTTTTCTTTGATTATTTATAACGATAATCGATTAGATTCTTTTAATACGTAGCACCAGATAAGAAATATGGATTGAGTAGATCATCATCAATTTCAGCAGGTTTCTTAGTCCGAGTCTCACTTCCTATAATTAAAACACACATATCACCAATAGAAACTGTATTCCCTGGCTCAATATCACAATCAATCTCATCAGTATACGCATCAGGTATCATCACATAACCAACTTTCTTTGAAGCAGTTAATGCAGCATCAAAATCAAATACACATCTAATGTTATCCCTAAATCCAGTAGCACTCAAGAAGTTAGTTTTCTGAATCTCTGTAGCAAAAGTATCAAATGTACTCTTATCAGTTACAACCAACAAACAATCTTCATCAATATCAACATTAACACCATCTTCAATATCTACAGCAGCGTCCTCATGTGAAAATATCTCATGGAATTTTTGTGGGAATTTTATACTATCATCAAATTCAAATCCACCATAATGTAAGAAAGCAACATTCTTAAGACTATCATCATTAGTAATATTTCCATCACCACTAATCTTAATATCTAATCTTTGATTTTCTGAATCATAAAAGAATGTATTTCCTACACCTAAGAAATTTAATTCTTTAATATTACCAGGTGTAACATCAATAGTATTTGAACTTACTCCAACATTAAATCCACCAGTTTCATTGATAGCATTAAATCCACCAACAACTAAATTATTACTTATATTAACATCACCAGTAAAATTAGAATCTCCAAAAACATCTAATTTATAAAGTTCTGCATTCGCAGTCGTTCCTATTCCTAAACTACCACCAATTCTAGTATCACCTACAATATCAACATCGTCTGTTGATACAACATAAGATAAACTTCCATGAACAGTAAAACTAACTTTAGACCCAAAGTCTGAAGAACAAATAATACTATCACCACCACTTAATTTTATGTCTGGGCGAGTATAAGTATCATCAACACTTAAATTAATATCATACTCTAGATAATTACTTGTAGATAATCCACTAGAAGTTCCGTCTGTAGATATACCAATCTTTGCCTTTGAATCTAGAGTTCCTAAATTAACAATAGATAATGTTACAGTTCCTTTAGACTCAGGAGGTGCTGTATATAATACTTTCTTAAACTTATCAGAAGATATTAATCCTGTAAAAATACCAGATCTAACAGGATTAGCAGTATCAGTTAATGCTTCACCATTAAGTACAAAACTAGTTTTATTCTGATCAGATAATACAAATAATCTTTGACCTTCACCTACATGAAGTGTTTTAGTTTCATAAGTTTCACCATATCTTATCGTTCTATTAAATTCAAAATATCTTGGTGTACCCCCATCATCATAATATCCCAACTGAATCCTAGCAGGATCAGTTGAATGATTGCATATAGATACTTTACCAAGTGTTACTGAACTTGTTATACCTACGTATAAATCTTCTTTTTGGGCTGGTCCTTGTAGACTAACCTGTGGTATAATTGAACCCAGTACTCCAAAGGTCATTTAAACACACAATAATTTTAAGTATTTATCTATGATTATATTAACAGGAGCAAAAGGATTTATTGGTCAGAACTTTCTTAAGTATCTGATGGAGCATTCTGATGAAGAAATAGTTACAGTAGATGAAAATGATTGTTGGGATTGGATAGCATACTTTAAAGATTGGGATAAGGTATCTCTCATACTACATCAAGGAGCGATCTCAGATACAACAGAAAAAGATATAGATAAACTTCATAGAACTAATGTTTGGTTCACTATAGAACTATTTGAAAAAGCAATAGAGCATCAAATAGATGTTAAGTTTGCTTCTTCTGCATCAGTGTATGGTAATACAAGAAAAAGTTTATGGGCAACCACACCTAATAAAATAAGTCCATTAAATTATTATGCTATCACTAAACTACAGATAGATTATTATATTCAAGACAACCTAGATAAGTTCTCATCCATTCAAAGTTTCAGATACTTTAATGTGTATGGAGAAGGAGAAGATAAAAAAGGAGATCAAGCAAGTCCTGTACATAAGTTTACCAAACAAGTAAAGGAAACAGGTAAACTAAAACTGTTTGAAGGTTCAGGTAAGTATCTAAGAGATTTTATTTGGGTTGGAGATATAGTAGAAATCGTTCTTAATAATGATAAACCATCTGGGATCTATGATCTTGGAACCAGTAACCCAATTAGTTTTAAACTTGTCGCTGAATTAATAGCAGCAAAATATAATGGAGAAATAGAATACATTCCATTCCCAGAACATCTAAAAGGAAAATATCAATATCTAACTATCGCAGAGAAGATATGGGATCATCAATTTATAAACATAGCACAGTATCTTAATCTCCTTTAAAAACTCTGTGCGAATCTAAATCAAAATGTTGTGTTGAAAACTCAAATAATTCAGAGTCTTCCATACCATACATTTGATGTCTCATCTTTCTTGGAACATGAAACTTATCACCTGGTTCTAAAACTATACTTTCAGACAATCCTATATCATTATCAAAACCATAGAAGAGATGTATCTTACCACTTTGTAAATAAAATGTTTCATCTTTTAAAAGATGATAATGCCAAGAACATCTCTTACCCTTAGCAAAGAATAAAAGCTTACCACAATATTCAGAAGTATTGCATATCCACTTCTCATATCCCCAACCCTTGGGAACAAATTTTATTTCAGATGAACTCATAATATAAAATAAAACTGATTAGTTTGGTGTCATCTCCATTACTGTAACACATATGTCAACACTTGCATCTGCGTCACTATAAGCAGTAACTGTATCCTCAGCCTCTAAAACTATTTTATTACCTTCTACAAATTCTAGCGTAGATCCCTGTGGAATGGGAACATTTTTTAACAAATTAACATCATCTTCAGTGGTTCTTGTAATTCCAACACCAACTAATACACTTGTTCCTGAAGTATTAGCAATAGCAATTCCCAAAACAGTTGAAGTTGTCGCACTAGGAACTACATAAACATTAGTAGTTGTTATACCAACATCTGCCTTAGTTTTGAGTCTGAAAGTATTTGCCATATTGTTTTATCCTAATGCAAATGCAAGCCGTACTTGTTCATCCAATAAATCAACACCTGCGACCTTAACCGTAGTCGAACTATTTATATCGCCCATCACATCCAATTTATACTGAGGAGTTGATGTCCCAATACCCACTCGGCCTGTTGATGGTTCATAAACAATAGGATCTGTTGCTGTAGCAATTCCAAGAATAGAAGTTGAAGCAGATCCAACAAAAGTTAAATCTTGAGCAGGTCCCGTTGTGATTGTAGAGATACTTAAAGCTGCACCAAGTTCAACAACTACAGTACTACCATATCCAGTAATACTTAAACCAGATCCAACAAAATTTATATCAGTAAATCCAACACCAATTCTAGTGATTATATCACCAGATCCAGGATGCTTAGAAGTTGATCCTATACCAACACCA
>MDSY01103453.1_pt1 | contig 11463 bp, 4 predicted proteins | sample 811131 | NCBI WGS metagenome assembly MDSY01 (sample SAMN05326643, study PRJNA326480) | marine metagenome | isolation source: seawater | place: Atlantic Ocean: South West | collected 2010
AAAGAAAAAAAAGGGGGTGCAAGGCAAAATGAACTCCCGCTACTACTCCCGGTTGACCGCAATTTAGCATTTAGTAGATGCCAATATACCCAATACCAACGAAAGAGCGGCACAAAAAAAACACCATGCCATGGACAGGGCACTCCCATGATTGCACATGGCGCTCGTCGCTTCCTGCACCTGCACTCCTACTTCGATACCGGGGTAGCCCAGGCATCACGAATCGCCTCCTTCGCCGGCCTATTTGGTGGGGCTGTCCGTCGCTGCAAGAGGAACGATTTTGCCATGAGCTGCTGAAATGCTTCCCATCCGGCCTCCACCGCTTGCACTCCTTCGCTGTCCTGATCTTGCCAATCAAGACCATTATCTTTGACTTTAATGGAAGCGAGTCGCACTGCCGCAAGCTGCTGCTCGAATGCCACAAGCGATGACCGAACCTTAGTTGCGCATTGCTCCACACCCATGACCACACCACTCGCTTCCGGGGCATCTTCCTCTCCCGCTTCATGGGCCTCCTCCTCTTCGGCTTTCGCGCGCAACGCCTCTTTGAGAAATTGCTGAAGTGGGGCCTTGTATTGACCGTACGCTATTTCCAGCTGCTCCGTCTGACGCACAATCGATGCCACCCGGAGCTCATCGCCACCAAGAAGGGTTCCAGCGAACCCAGACAAGCAGCGCCGCTTCAGCGCACTCAGGAGGGCGTCTAAAGGCTCGACAGGAGGAGTTCCATCCACAGCTGAGATGGCCTGCAGGTATTCCGCTCTGGTAATTGCCTTTCGCTCAAACTCGCCGCGAAGATGCGGCGAGTCAACAAGGTTGCAGTGACTGACGACATATTGGAAGCCATCGAGCGAAAAGAGAGCCTCCTCGTCAACGTGGTCGCGCTGACAGTACTTTTCGAGCCGGTCCAGATTTTCTTTCGCGATCATTATCCAAATTTTCACGATTTCCACCATGAAGGAGTCAACGTTCACCTCTAGATGACCGCTTGCGTTCATGCTCTCGGATTCATCAATTTTTCTCTCAAGTTCACGCTTGTCTGACTTCGATATTGCATCAAGGAAAATAGCATTGGCTGCACGCTTGAGAACGTCCGGCGAAGCTAACCAAAGCTCCGCGACCAACTCCGAGTCAATCCTCGAGATGGGGATCAGTGGTAGCTCATTTGCGTCGCGGTCGCTGTGCACACTAGAGCCATAGCATTCTTTTGAGACGAGCTTCAGCGCATGCAAGAAAAATGTGTGAGCCTGCCGCGTCGCTAAAAGGGCCAGCGACGAGGGTTCGCTGATGCCAAAGGTGCTCCCCTCGAGCCCCAATCCACTGAAAGCAGCGAACAGTGCGATCCTGGGGTGTATCCTTCCTTCTTTCGCAAAAATCCTAACGTTCAAATAGAAATCATGAAGATTGCGCTCGGCCAGGGATTCCGAACCGAAGCGATGAAGGTGGTACATATGGACAGTCTTCGCGAAGTTGATGTTCATTGAACCATATATTTCCCCAATTATGCCGCTCACCCAACTGGCATCACGGAGAATGCGCCGGGATCTAATTGCCCCGCGACCCTTCAAATATCCTCTCCGCAGTAGCATTCGGATGCATCGTGGGGGGCCAACTTCACGCTGGCAAGAAACAAAAGGAAACCAGAATAGAAAGTTAGGCTAACATTCATAATATGGGCGACCTTCACAAAGCGTACTCGCCTACTTACTCCTATTCTTCTTCGCCACGCCAATATCAATTTTCGAGTCGCAATGTTTTCTCTAACACGCTCAAAGCGCTCTTCGGTTTCATTGGAGGCAAACCCGGTGATGATGTTCTTCAGTGCACGCAATTCTCTTTGGACGTTCTTCAGCGGGTCGTTGCCTTTACTTGCAACTTCCGAATCGAAGCCAGGAATAAGGCGCTCTGACGACACGAGCTTGATCTTCGCAGCGAGCACAAGCAATCGTCGGTACACTGCGACTTCTCGCACCCCGTGGAACTTCCCCGCGCCTTTTCCAAAGAAACCTGTCATCTCATCATTCAAACGATGAAACTCAGTTCGAAGTGGATCTGGAATTGTGGGGATCATCGTTTTGAATGGCAGCTGCATGAGCGCATAGTGCTGATTCACAAACGTTGCTAGTCCCGGACCCCGCTTTTCCATATCGGGAGCATCAGAAGGAAGAAGGCTGGCAAATGGCGGCATCCCAAGCGCGCGACTAAAGAATCGCCACTTCTCAGCAACCCACACCGCAGCGTCGAACCCGACGTTCCCGTCGAATTCAGTATGGGCGTCGATGTACATGCGTAGCAACAGAGTCGTAGACGCGGAGGACCCAAGAGTGCGCATAATTGCAATGAACTGCTGCGTCGACACCGTCACTTTCTTCGGCGCTCGCTGGAAGGCGAGATCGGCATACACGGGGTTCGAAAGGTTTTCTCGGATGTGCTCCAGCGTGGCCTCCGGCTTCTGTGCAACCGGCTTCTTGCCTGTACGGCGCAGCGACTTTGGCTTTTTACGGAAAAGATCCTCCAACGCCTCAGCGGAACGAGCGGCAGTATTGAAGAGCACCCGTAGCGCCGCCTTGCGAACGGTCATCTCCTCTCGGTAAATACGCATCATCAACATCAGCCACGTGAAAACGTCAACGCACTTCGCTTCGTCCACAAGCGAAGCATCATCGTCCCCTTGGATCTCCAGCCCATACATGTTCGTTCTCTTGGGAATAAAGTTCGGGTCAAATCCTGGAATTCGCGTCTCAGAAGCGTGCGAACAGTCGCGAATCGCTTTTTCGCACTGTTCGGTGTGCTCCTTCAGGGCCACTCCGAGAATCGCGTTGGAGGCAACAATACACTCCTGGAGCCCAACCCACATATATCGTGGCAAGTCTTCGTCTTCGGTGGACTCAAATGAGCCGTCATAAGTGCTGTAGATTTCCTCAAATTCTTCGATGGAATTGATGTTGACCATTCGTCGACACTGTTTCATCATGGTTTTGTTCGCTACGGTATGCAATACAGAAATGCAGTACTGATAGAACTCTAAAGTGTCATCCCCGTGCGTTTCATCGAGCAACCACCAGAACAGTTTCGCTTCCGACGTCTTCGGTGCCAAAGTTCGAACGCTGTGGTAAAGCATCCAGCAACTCGAGTCAGCATCGGCATACAAGCGCATAGCCTTTTCCCTCCCTAGATGCTGAATCAACGCCTCGTTGATGCTTTCTTGAGACGGCTGAAACCAGTTGTACACAAACTCGGGCATGTGCGTGTTGTCTTCATTAACTACAGCGTAGTTGCGTAGCTTGCAGTACATGATTGCTCGCATGACCCCGCGTGTCCACAATTCAGGTACAGGCGGGTCGGGTGCATTCATCCCATCGCCAATCGGAAGAAGCACGCGCAGCGACCGGCAGTGCACTCGGCGACCCCGCTTCATCTCGAGCTCGCGGGATACGTCGACGAGCTCGTCAATGGAGCGTTCACATTGCACACACATGAAGGTGTGCGCACCCCCCTCCTTCGCCCCTTCGGGTACGAGGTCGACTGGCTTTGATGCGTCGTTTCGGTTCTTGCGTTTTATCGCATCACCCACATCCCCGTGCTCCTTGCCTGCCATCTGCAGTTCACGCTCACGTGCGAGCGACGTTTCGAGCTGCTGAGAAAGCCCGTTTTCTGACGTCATAAGCTTCTGAACTGTCAACTTCTGGTGCTCCAACTCTTCCTTGAGAGATGCGCACTCTTCGTCACGGGCCTTCAGAGCATCCTTTGTCATCATCAGGGACACTTGGGCAGAGCGCATACCGCCCTTCAACGGGCGCAACTCCCCAAGCTCAGTGCTAGACTTCTGAATATCAAGCCTAGCTTTCTCGAGCGTTCGGAGCATGTCTTCCATGTCCACTTTTTTTTTGTCGCCCGATACGTCACGGAGTATACTCTTGAGCGTTTGCAGAGTTTTCCCCATGGATTCAATCTTTGCGTCATATTGATCGCAGACAACGGCCACGGCCGCCTCTTCTCGCACCTTTGATTCGGCAACTTTTGCCTCGAGACTCGCAATCTTTTCGGCCGTCGACGCCTCCACGTCCTGCTGCGCCTTCTTCCTGCCTAGTTCGCGTGTCTTGTACTTTCTGAACATCTCTAGCACGTGCTCAAGGTACCAGAGAGAGTCCGAGTGCATATGGGCCATTCCATCAAATATTTTTGCATATTGCTTCCGAATGCCAGCCAGCAGCCGCGCTTGGTCCGAGGAAGTCGCTTCGACCTGTTTGACAAGGTAGCCACTGAGAATATCGGCCCATTTTTGCTCACACCAGCAGTTCGACAACTTATTCCTGGTTGATAAAAACGTGTCGACATTCAGCCCCGCCTCTTCAGCTGAAACTTCGGATTTCTCCTCGGAAGAAGAAGGTGCTGGTGATGTCATCCGATGTAGCCATTTCCGCTCGGCATACATGGCATCAATGCGAATACGTGTGGCTTTGTAGTCCTCAGCCACGGACTCTTCGAGTGTTTCGAATCCTCGTGGAACGCTGTGCTCTTCGAGCGGCTTATCCATCGCCACGTGCGAAATGGTGTCCATGGCGACATCGAACGAGTCCCTCAGGGACGATGCTTCACCAAATAGGACGGCTAGATTTGTTGGCGGTCCTCCAAGGTCGTACCAAGAACCATCCTCAGAGCGAAGCACCGGCTTCTTTCCTATCAGCAGCTGGCTGACGGGTTTCTTGGCATATTTTTCACGCCGACGAGCTCGCTGCTCGGGAGATGGCTGCGCACCTCCGCCAAACTCGAGGATAGGCTTTGTCTTCGGATTCGGAGGACTAGATTTTAGCATCGAGTGAAGCTTTGCCATCTTTTGTTCATTTCCTGGCTCAGATGTGCGGTAATCCGGAGGCGAGCTATCAAATAGCTCTGCTGGTGGGAGGTATGCCCCACTGCCTGAGGTTGAGATTCGCGACGTTTGCTTCGCCGTAAACGCGCTGCGATCACTGATATCATTTCCTTTCCTTGGGTCTTGCAACGATAGAGGAAGATGGGACCAGTCCACTTGTCCATAGCCAGTCAGGCTTGAGGATTTGACACCCGGGAAACTCACTGAGTCCGAACGCTTCATCTGACCTTCAGCGGTTCTCACGGGTGTGGGGCTCACTCTACGTTCGTGTCCGTGATGCCCGCGGAAGTGTGGCGCTGTGTCGTGCTTGTTCACTCACAGATCCATATTCACCACCACCACCGAGGAGGAAAAAGGTCTGGTCTGTTGATCCGGCGAACCACAAAAAAATCGACACTCATAATCTAACGATTATCTAGTATTTGTTTAATTAAACAATATTTTCTAGTATCTTAATAGACACTTCGAGCCTCCTTATGACTCTTGAACACCCGGTGCGCCGACGGTCCCCTCCTGCCGACAAATTCATCGTCGGGCTCCCTTATTATACGCCCGCTGCACCGGTTGTTGTTCCCTTTTGTTTTCGTCTGTCCGGCAGTGCCACCGCCAGCGGATAGTATGCCTATTCGAGAACGACGGGGTGACTCTTTAGTCGTCTGAGAATGCCGAGAGAGGGAAGATGAATTCAAGTAACTGATCCCCTGGGCTGCTTCTGGAGGGCGAGGAAACCCTTTGCCTGGGAAGTTTGTATACGAGCGTTGTGTGCTAACTGAGACAACACCAAGATGGGGCGCGGAGGGACGAAGACCGAGAAGCTCGAGTTTGGGATGGAGAAGAAGTGGAATCGCCACTTCACGGGGAGGTTCCGAATCATGGCTTACGCGTGTGCCGTCAGTGGTTTTGTCATCCTGATCCTCAATACGTTCATATGGTCGCAGTTCTACTTCGTCACCACGTTCAATTCAATTCTCACGTTCGAGCTCGTCGTCGACGAACGAGATATGAATGCGGATGATTGGACATTCAAACGCTTCATTCATTACAAGCAAGCCGAGGACGCGCGCTTAACACAGTGGTACTTCTTTCAGGTAAAAAATCCAGCTGAGGTTATGGGAAAGGGCAGGAAACCGGAAATCGAAGAAATCGGCCCCTTCGCGGCTGTTTTGGACACGGTCAAATACGACGTGTCATTTACGCAGGACGACTTCCAGTATGTGACCTATAAGGAGTACACGTACTATCGCAACGTGCCGAACCCAGGGGCATGCGAGCGCATGTTCTACCAGATGGGCCTGGGAACCTTCGTCTCGACCGATCCCACTAGTTACTGCATAGGTTTGGAATGCAGGTGCAAGGATCTCGACACTGAAGTGACGACTTTCAATCACGTCTACGCCCGTCTGATAGCGGAATACAAGCCGCATGGCCTTGCAGCGAGGCTCTCGCGTGAGGCATTCGAAATGACTAACTACTACCTCTCTGGGGGGCCATTCATGGACGGCGTCAAAGGGCACAGCGTGGAGGCTCTCCTCTTGAATGCCCTTGAATACCGAAGGACTATTTTTCTGGCCGACTTCATGAGCGAGCGTATGAAGGAAATGCAGCGCATGAATGGTACGCAGGCGCCGTTCCGGCAATTTGTCAAACCACAGGACGAAGTGAATATGTACTGTGGCGATGTCGGCTTCGATAATCGTGGCAACGAGTGGTCCGGCTGCCCCTGGGGCGTACAGGACTTTATCACAGGGACTTCGGACGATCTTGCTTGCGACACGACCGCTAAGTTAACGATAGATGAGGCGGTCCTCTGGCTTGGGAATACATCCTGGCCTTACTCATTCTTGAATAGAACGGTTGGAATGCCGCTCTGGATTGCCGCAGGCAGATACTTCACGCCGAACCTAGACGACATGCTCCTGGAAGGGTCCCTCATTGATGACGGAACGGGGGGGGAGCGTGCGTACACCGAGCTCTTAGATGTTACCCTCGACATGCAGAATAAGACGCAACCACACCTCCACAAATCAGTGAAGGTCTGCCATGCGACAGCAAAAATTTCAGGGATCGTTCACTGGATGTTTTCCGAATGGTTAAAATCCGATAAGTTAGCCCCCAAGGTGGCCGAGGAGTGGGCAGATCCTGATACGCCGGCCGATGTCGGGTGCGATGTCGGCACGTACTATATCGAAGGCAACGCTCGAAACCGGATTCCAATCATAACTCAAGCACTATATGAACACGCATGCAATTTACCCATCACTCCATGGTTGCCCTATTTCGAATCGGAGATGGGTGCTGGGATCGTAAGTGGGGTCGCATTGAATGCGACCGTTGTGCAAGCCTTAGTTAACAGTGAGCTTGCAATTACCGGGATTAATGAAGTGAGCCTGCTGCTCGACGAGAACCGCATTAATTACTGGGCAGCCTGGTCTTATGCCAACCTGACCATGGCCGGCCACAACACGGACTGCGAGAACTACTTCGACAACTTCTTCGCGGGAGCGAAGACGGCTGTTCTAGCGCTATCGGATCGCTCCGGAGTGTCGAGATCCCGTGGAAACGGTACAGCTGTAATCCAGGGCGTGAAAGTTCCCATGCCTACGGCAAAATACCAATACTTTCAAGCTCTGGCGTCGGCAATTGGTGCTTACCTCTATGAAGGCTGGGCGCAGAGTGCATACATGGAGCACTATGTTATCACCTGGTTCAACGACAACTTTCACGAGGGAGTCAAGTTCACCAAAGAGACCATCAACGAAATGGGGTATGCGCAATTTGCGGGGAGCTACGTCACTGAGTACATGTTTGGGCCGGGGGCTCCATCTGTGCGTAACCTCGACTACACCGCGTGGTGGGCTTTCGCTCCACCCGAGTTCCAAACTTTTTTCTTTATGGAGTTCAAGCCAAATGCCATTGTCGAGGGCTATCCGTATATGAACATGTCTTTTTACCATGGTAAAACGCTGCTGAAGCTCCTTTCCACTAATGCAGAGGACGCCAACGCATTCCGCGAGTTTCTTCTTTACACGCACACAACATATCACTGCGACGCACCTGAGTTCGTCCAGTACATGTGTGATAACAGCCTCGTGAACAACGAGGACCTATATTGCAAAGCAACCCAAGAGACATTCATACCATTCTACGCTAAAACTGGGTCGTCTTGCAACCCCGGTGATAACTACTATATCGAGCAACACGTGTTCGCGAATTTCTCGTGGAACTCGCCTTTCAACCCTATCAACGTAGACGCAATTAAGTATGAGACGGTCACTCGGCAACAGTTGGAGGCGTTGTTGGACTTTTTGAATAGACCGCTGTATTCGACCACCGAAAATTGCGAGGCTCTCGACCAGATTGCATATCAGTGCACATCTGTAGATGATGACAAAACAGACAGCGTTGTCTGGTTGACAAATTGCGATGAGTTTGTCACACAAATGGAAGACTCTGCATTCGGCCTCTACTGCACCTCGACGGGCGTCGGCCTAGCATATAACTCACACCCATTCCCGATGAAACGAGCAAATGTGCTCGCGAAAATGATTCAAACTCTTGCCTACAACCATGTTCTGCGGTACGGGCGCTACTTCTGCAAAACGCCTGGAGATTGCGACTTTAAGAAAGGGGGCGTCTACACGACGCGCACCGCCCGAGAGCTCTTATTTTCTGGGTATGTTGACCCCATAGCGATGAAAGTATTGAACGAGGACCTGTACCATAAAAATATATCGCTAGAATGCGTGAACAAGAGTACCGTTGCAAAGACAGATTTCTGCTACCCCATCGACAACATCGAGTGCACGGATGAGGGATTTAATATACTTTACCACGGGAATACCTCATGGAATGACACCAAAACAATTGCGAACGAAGATTTGAAGGAAACAATTACGAGAAACGGCACGGGCGAGAACGCCACTATCATCAAGACCGTGTCACGGACTGGCGAAAATGCTGCGCAGTGGTATTCGACCTTTTTAGAAATAAATGGCATAAAATTTCGAAATCCAGCTTTTGCCTACTACCAAGGTATGCTTTGGAATGGCATGGACTTCGCGACGGGCAACAACGACACTCTGGCTTACAAACTGAGGCCACCCGCAAATTCTGAATTTGTGAAGTGGCAGAAGAGTAGAAGTTGTGGCATGGCTAAGTTTGGAGGCGAGGAGGGCCGCTTTGAAAGCTGCGAAACGACCGTGAATACCGGTCGTGTAGAATTGAACCGAATCAACGAATTTATTCAATACCATGGTAATACAACATTCTACAACTCGCACGAATATGGAATGGATGGTGGATTTAATCTTACTGGCACCGGTTACTTTCAATATGCACCGAAGCTGTGGGAGGGTTTCGCTAATTATGCTGATGGTCTTTTTTTTTACTGGTTTCGAGCGGAAGGCTTGGAGTATAACTACGAGCCAACTATCCCAATGGTGGTCCCAGAGGAGCTCTTGAACTTCGAAATGACAAGGGCAGGCTCTCGCACTGTAATATGGCCACCACGAATGCAGATGTTCGAAAATAATAATTCAGCAGAGCTAAACCTGCGAACCATCAAGTATTCTGTCCGCGAGTTCGGCGATGCTGGCGGCGGGGCCGACTGGCAAGAGGCCGCAGATAGAGCTGGCAGATCATACAAAGATTTGCTTGGTATGCCATATACTATACCCAAAGGCATGTCGTCCCTTGAGCTCCTCACAGACATGCCGCTCTTTGTTGGAACACCGCATCGTAAGTTCTCGAACCCATTATGTGTGTGTTACTTGAAAGTTCCAGAATATTATCATAACTTATTCCATTATATCTGTCTATTCACTGTAGACTACTTCAACAAAGGGATGTCTGGGTACGAATTCCTCCAGTTTGTTGGACTGGATGCATCGACTGCTGAGCGATACGACGAATTCGAAACCTATATTGAAATTGATCCAATCACTGGTAAACTCATGCGCGGCGCGAAGCGTTTCCAGTACAATTATCGGATCGAAACAAATTCCTTGAATCCCGATTTGGTGGAGTGCATTTCACCGACCGATAGCTTTAGCATGAACGGATATGGATGTGTCATATACCACGTAAGTTGATTGGAAAGAACGTGCTCAAAGATAAAAATTCTGGATTTGACTGCGCTCACATTATTAGCCACGTGCCGCTCTTTTTCTTCTTTTGCTCAGCCCGCTTTCTTCATGGACGAATCTAATATAATGGATTATGCAGAATCGTCGAGATTAAAATACAGCTGGTACGACATTCCATCGTATATTCTCTATGCGACGGTCATAAGCGGAGTCTTTGGGGGCATTATACTCGTGATATCTGTTAGGGTAATCAAGTTGACGAACAAGGCGGAGATTATTTTCAAGCAGCGAATCTACATCGACTGAAAAAGGTCGACGAGAGAGGAGACCCGTGGTTCGACCGGACTTCGCTCAAATACTTGTCTTCTCTCTCGTTCTCGTTCTCTCGTCGATCCCATGGTCGATGGTCGATCCCGCCGTGCTTGCTTTAACTTGCTTGTTGGCATGCTTGTTGGCTGCGTCTTAGCGCACACCACTGTCATCACCAGTGTTCTACGTTCTTGCAGTTCTATAAATCTTTGATCCGCAAAGTGCAGTTCTGGCTTCTAACCAGAGAGCAAACAAGAAAGGCAAATAAAACCCCTCGCCGCCCTCGCGCGCGTCTAAGCAAAGCACAAAAGTATATTTTTTTCGAGATGTTTGTTTTTTTATTTTACGATTTTCGATATCGACCTTAATCCATGTCGATATCGATAAATTTTTACAGCCGCACAAAACATAAAACACAAAACGGAGACGTTACTAGGTCCCTTAATTGAGTCTCTTTGGTGTCAGCAGTGTCAGTGCAGGTGCCGTGTGCGTTGTACAGGCCTCTTGCACGTCCTATTGCTATTGAAAGGGGTCCCGTAACTATTACACCTGCGCCACACTCTTCGAGTACCTGACACTAGGAGGAAAAGCACTCTAACGCACTTTTGGAATTCTCATCGAGCTCCTGGTTTTCGCTTTTTCTTTTCTGCTTCTCGATTCTATGGTCGGCTCGGTGTGTCTAAGGTGTTTGTGTTGGATTTTCGGTGTGGCTTTTTCTTGATTCTGGCGGCTCTGTATCTGGTTGGTGGACAATCAGTAATGGCGGTTGTTGGTCTCTCGAGTCTCGAGTCCACTGTCCAAATCTAGTTTTATTTTATTTTATTCTTGGTGCTTCGCACCCACAAAACTCGATAGGCTGTAAACCGCCAGTCAGGTTCTTTGATCTTTGAGCATATGGCATGGCATGGCATGGCATAGTTTATACTCCACCCATTTGAACACAAAAAAGGCAAAAAACGCGCAATGGCTCGCTTTTACTCGCTCTTTCTGTGCAAACAATTCCAAACAAACTGCCTGAACGCAATATAAAAAATTAAAAAATTAAAATTAAAATTAAAATTAAAATTAACTCAGTCCACTGTCCAAATCTAGTTTTATTTTATTTTATTCTTGGTGTTTTTGCACCCAGAAGCTCGATAGGCCGTAAACCGCGAGTCAGGTTCTTTGAGTGTGTATTTTTATATACCAGCAGCCTCA
>MDSY01156308.1_pt1 | contig 11463 bp, 14 predicted proteins | sample 811131 | NCBI WGS metagenome assembly MDSY01 (sample SAMN05326643, study PRJNA326480) | marine metagenome | isolation source: seawater | place: Atlantic Ocean: South West | collected 2010
AAGACAGGGTATGTCATCGCGCACCGCCCCTCGATCCGCATGGGTAACTACAAGCCACAAACCGTGGACGTTGACCGCGAGATCACCAAGGGCCAGATCGAGATCGTCGCGACCCGTCGCTGCGCCCTTGTCGATATGTCCGGCGGAAACAAGTGCGTAGCATACGGCTACAACGTTGCCACAAGCTAAGGAGCTACATCATGCCGATTCTACTGTTCAAAGGTTTCCCACATCTCAAGGTCTACAACGGCCCCGGCGTATACGTCGAGGCCGGCAAGGAGTGCGAGGTATCCGACGAAAAAGCGGCCTATCTGCTGGACACGTTCGGGGATGCATTCGAGGCGGTAGGATCGGCAGTGGCGAAGCCTAAGAAGTCACGCGCGGTAAAGTCACCAGCTAAGCGAGCAGCGGCGAAGGGGGACAAGTGAACCTTACAAGCAGCAAGCGCGGCGAATGGCCGAACGGCGTACATTGGACCCCTGGGGAAAGCCGCGAGATTGACGTGCCTGAAGGCGCAGAGATCCCCGAGTGGCTAACCCCTGCCAAGGCGAAGAAACGCGCCACAAAGGCAAAGGGAGCCGAATAGTGGCAATCATGACGGCAGCCGAGGCGCGTCTGTACGTGCGAACGATCAGCGGAACCGGGGAGGATACTACCCTAAACACGCTGATTAGCCGTGCGGACGCGTCTATGGCTGCCGCCATTGGGTTACCGCCACCCACGGCAGGCGGGATCCCTACACTTGAGGACACCGCCCACACGTTCTACCTCACCGGCGAAGGTGGGCAGGAACTTCGGATCCCGTACTCACCTATTCAATCCATCACAAGCATCCACGACAGCGACGACCGGGCCTATGGCTCGGCGGATCTCGTGGATTCGTCCGACTATGAATTGTTCGGACTTGAAGGTATTGTACGACTCAAAGACGACAGTACACACGGGTATTGGACGACCGTACACAGGGGGATCAAGGCTGTCGCCGTTATTGGCTGGACGTCGATCCCCGAAGACATCAAACACGCTGCAGGGCTTCAGGTTGCGTATTGGTTTAAGAACCGCGACCATATTGGCTACACGTCGGTCAATCAGGGCGGTGGAACCATCCAGATCCAGCAGATGGGACTATTGCCCGAGGTGCAACAAATGCTGCGACCGTATCGGCAGCCGTCGACGTGGGTTGGATAATGGCTACAATTACGCTCGATGAGTTCAACCGTAGCCTGTCCGATATGGTGCGCACCGGTGCGATCGGTGAAGCCATACACAGGGCCACTGCAGAAGTAGGAATTAGAGCGGTTGAAATTACTCAGCGGGACTATTTGCGCGGGCCCCGTCCGGAACGCCTCGGGCGCGTATCGGGTGCGCTCGCGCGGTCGGTTCGGTTTAAAACCCGGCCAACACAGCGGGCTGTCTTTCTGTCACTCACAGCGGGCGGCGGTCCCGAGGGCGTAACGTACGCCAGGAAGCACGAATTAGGCGAAGGCATACGCCCCCGTCCGTTTCTGAGGCCAGGACGCGATGAGGCCATACAAGAGGCGCCGCGGATCTTTACCTCTGAAATCGGGCGCACCATTCGCCGCGGTTTGGGGGGACTGTAATGCCCAGCAAAGAACGACAGATCCTCGAACGGGTGAAGACTCAAATTCAGAACGTCAACGGGTCAGGGTCGTACAGCTACGATCTGAGCTCATCGGATCGGGTGGTATTCGGTGACCGGTTTGCTCCGGAGTCGTTGCCGTGTGCCTACATCAACTTGATCGACATCACGACCGCACAGGACGCGGGGCGAACCGTGCTCACCCGTTACGATCGGACAATGCAGATCCAGATCGAAGCATGGACGGCGGTAACCTCATCGACGGCGGGACAGTCGATCCTTGAGGGCTGTGATCTGATGGACGACATCATGCGAGCGCTAGAGGCCGATCGATCGCTCAATAGCCTTGTACGGGACATTGAGATCGTCGCGTCATCGTTTGACGGTCAAGCGCACGAGCGGCCGGGGTTGGCGTTGGCAATTTTGGTCTGCTCGGTTTTCTATGTGGAGGACGCGGCGGCATGAGTTGGAATGATTCAAATTACGCATATCGGGCGCCGTTCACTGTAAATAATCACAGCGCACAAACGGCAGCGTCTGACATATTGATCACGGTCCCCGGCGATTGGCCTGAGTTCTGGGACAACGTATTGGAAAGCGGTAACGATATACGAGTGACGCGCCAAGACGGGATCACGGCGGAAACGTTCGGGCTCGGCAGCTTCAATAAAGCAAACAGAGTTGCAACGATCCAGATTCAGGACAAGAGCCTCGTGGACCTGGACAGCGCGGCAGCGGTCGCAGCGGTGTCCGGTTGGATCTATTGGGGATACCCAAACGCAGATTCGAGTGGTCAGACTGCATTCACTCCAAATTCTCCGATGACCGGAACGATCGTTGTGGGTACGCCGGGGTCCGGCTCTCAACGCGTTGTAACCTGCAGGCCGGAGGCACCAGGATCAACAACGCCCCGAACCGAGATCGGAAAGATGGCCGGCGAAGAAATTCATTTGTGGTGGGATCTCTCAGGCGTTTTAGCTACGCGCCGCACCCCATACCAAAACAGCCGCGCGTTCGAAGAGATCCACAATGTGACTTATCGGGTGGACGATGGCGGCAACCCTCAATCGGGTATGATCGATTCGGACGTTCGGATCGCTGGGCCCGCATACGTGCGGACCGTGCTCAAGGCGGGCTCGTCGGGATCCATTTATGTGGCGGTTCTATTGGTTGAATTGACCGAGGGCCGCAAGTTAGAATTTCGCTGTACTGTGCGGGTGCAAGATCCCGTCGAACCATCATAATTAAGAGGGGCCCAAAATGGCATCTATCTACCACGGAAGAGGGGCCGCGATCGGCATCGGTGAAGAAACGAGCTCGAATTGGGGCGTCGCAGTAGCGCGGACCGTATGGCGTCCGCTGATCTCGTCATCATTGACGCGCACAATTGAGAAGGTGCCGCGGCCTACACTCAAAACAGGCGCCGCGGGCGCAATGCGGCGGGCCCATTACGTACAGGCCGATAATGCAGGTGGAACATTCCAAATTGAGGCATCATATCGGTCAATGGGCATGCTGTGTAAGCATCTCATGGGCGCCGTAGCTACCAGCGGCACGAACCCGTATACCCACGTCTATACGTTTGCGGACGATGTGCCTGAAGGGCTCACGATTGAGAACGTGCGCGGAACCGGTACAGCGGAAGTATTCGAAGGCTGCCGGCTGTCTCAGGGCGTGTTTGCAGTATCAGCCGGTGGTCTGATGACGTTTGAAGGCACCGTAATCGCTCAGACGTCTGGGGGTCGCGTCAGCGCCGGAACCGTCACCTACGGCGGAACCGATGCCCCGATCCTGCACAGTCAGGCCGGACAGTTCACGTTCAATAGCGCCACGTATGATCTCATTGACATGACGCTGACCGTGAACAATGCACTCGCCACGCGTCAACACCTGGGATCAGCGGTCACCGCGAAGCCTCTTCGCTCCGACTTTCAGAGTGTCGAGATGTCAATCACGGTCGAGGTCGAAGACGATCTGTATGCGGCGTTTCTTGCGGACACCGAGAGCGATGCGCACATTACATTCACGGACGGCACACGCTCTTTCCGGGTAGACCTGCAGAACGCCTATCTGTCCACGGCATCGGATCCGGTGTCGGATGCAAACGTGATCCGTCAAACCATCACGCTGATCGGTCAATCAGACGGAACCAACGAAGGCTTGAAGCTGACAGTTGTTAACGGTGACAGCACCGGAATCGGTAACTAATCAAACGCTCTAACGGAGGGGATACCAATGAGCTTGCTACACGAAATTAGAAACGCATCAATAGACGAGGTGGAAGCCGTGGGCCTTGTGTTCAGGGTCCGCCGTATATGCTCCGCGGATCTTGCGAAGGTCGGGTTTGCGGCGCTTGCGATGGCTACACCGGAAGCGGCGGATGATGGGTTCGATGCTGACGCAGCGTTGAAGCGACTCAACCCGAAACAGGCCGCCGATCTTGCTGCGTTGCAACAGGCAACAGTGGCCGCGGGTGTGATGGCCGTAGGCGACCAAGACGGCAATTGGGACGATCTGAAGCTAACGATTCACAAAGAAAAAGAAGCGCCCGACAACGGCGTATTGTGGGTTGGCTCATTGCCTCCAGGCGCGTCTGAGGTGCTGTTTTCGCGCATCATGGAACTGTCTACCGACCAGGAAGAGGCGGCGAAACGCCTTGCCGGGTTTTGCGGAACGACCGGAGACGCTTCACGTGGTGATGGAGCTCGCGCGGACGTTCGGAAAGTGGCCCCATGAGGTGTTGGAGCTTGACCCGTATGAACTCGGGCTTGCTGTGCAGGCATGGCAGGAGCGCGAACGCACACAGGGGCGCATAGTGGAGTCTATGGCGCAGAAAGGGCTTCCGGTGTTCCCGGCGGTCATTATCAAAGGGTGACGCATGGGTGACGTAATCAAATTGATCGTACAGGTTGACGACAAAGCAAGCCCACAGATCAAGAAGGTGTCAGGGGCGACAGACAAAGCAACGACCAGCGCCGCAACAGCGTCAAAGCAATTCAAAATCACGGGCGCGTCGATTGCGAAATTCGGCGCTGCTGCGCTGGCGGCAGGCGCCGCAATGGGCACGCTCATTAAAGGGTTAGCAGACAGCAAAAACGAATTGATCGACACAGCGACGCGCACCGGACTAACAGCGAAAACGATCGCCGGTCTTCGGTTAGCGGCGGAAGGGTCGGGCTTGCAGTTAACAGCGCTCTCCGCAGGGCTTCAGCAATTCCCTAAGCGAATGGCGGACTTTGCACGCGGGACAGGTGAGGCAAAAATCGCATTTGAGCGCTTAGGTATAGAGGTAGTCAAGGCGGACGGATCGCTACGATCAGCCGATGAGGTATTGAAAGAAACAGCGACCCTGCTTCAAGGTGTAGAAAACAGCACGGAACGATCGGCGCTTGCGACTCAATTGTTTGGGCGTGCGGGTACAGGGTTGCTGCAAGCGCTCAGCGGGACAGAGCTTAAAGAATTTGTAAGTCAGGCGGAGCGGTTCGGTGTCAAGGTTGGACCGGCGGGCGCAAAGGCCGCGGGAAATTTCCAGCGCGAATTGGCCCAATTGGGGATGATAGCGGACAGTTCGCGTGAGCGCTTTCTGTCGGCGTTCGGGACGGGTCCAGGTGGCGCCGGTGGCGCTATGAAGGCGTTTGGTGGTCTACTTACGGGGTTGACTGTTGCGTTTAAGTCAATGATGGACATAATGCGGGAAGCGTTCGGTGGGTTGACTGATTTCATCGGCGATCTGCTCGGTGAAATCATTAATATGGGCAACATAGTTAGCCATATCCTAGCGTTCCGATTTGGCGCGGCTGCAGACCTCGCAGAAAACTCGCTGAGGCGCATGGCGTCGTCGGCTATGGATAGTGCGGAGAAAACAGCCGGCGCCGTCGTTGACATCATAAGCCTCAAAGCGATCCGTGATGGCGTCGAAGCGGGCATGGCGGCGTTTGAAACAACGACCGCAGGAACGACGGCGCCAATCCGACCACGCGCGCCGACAGTGATCAAGCCAGCAGTGGAAGAAGACCCCGTGTCTGATGAGGGGCCTGTTACGGAACCGGTTGATCTGGATCAACTGTTAAAGGATCTGAAGGCGTCTGAAAAAAGCCTGAACGACTCATTGCAGGCCGTTGTCGACGAGATCAAAGGGTTGCCGGCGCGGATGGTCGGCGGGTTTGCCAAGGTGATGACGAACCCCGGCAGCGCCCTTGCCAATAGCTTAGGGCCAAGCGGCGCCATACTGACAACGCTCGCGGATCTGGGCTCCAAAAACCCGAAAGAAATCGCCAAACAATTCCGATCGTTCTTCAAGAACATCGTTCGATCGTTGGTAACCGTAATACCCGAATTGTTGAGCACTCTTCCGGTCATACTCGCGCGCAACATACCGTTCATCATCATGGGATTTTTGAAGGCTCTACCCAAGATCGTACAGGCGTTCCTATTCGATATGCCAATGGCGTTTCTGAAGGGGATCCTGATGTGGTGGCGTAAGGCGTGGGAAGACATCAAATACGCTTTTAGTACAGGCGGCGAACGTCTTGGGCAACGCGGGCGTGAGGGGCGCAGGGCGCGCGGGGGACTCGCTGCCGGGGCTATCGGTGGAGCGGCTGCAGGTACAGCGGTGCTCCCTGGTATTGGTACCGCTGTGGGTGCTCTCGTTGGCGGGCTGATCGGGTTGATCGGTTCGAAGCAGACCGGGGGGTTTATTCAGAACGACGGGCTGTTCATGCTTCACGCGGGTGAACGAGTTCTACCAGCAACAGGGGCCGCCACGTCCAGCATGGTGCAGGCCGCGGGCAATATCGGCGGCGGTCAAGTCATCAACATCCACACGAACGTGGTCGATCCCAACTCAATTAGGCAGCTTGGGATCCTGTTGAACCGGGAATTTGGGAGCAAGGGCCGATCCCGCGGGTTGAGCATATTCAATAACGGCGATCCGCTCGCGGGGACTGTCTGATGGGTAATTCCAAGATCTACTATTTCCCCACGTCTGCAGATGTCGCAGGGCGCCAAGAAATCGATTTTGGCGAGATCATAAGCGATCTGCACATAAACCCGTACCGCGTTGTATCCGATGCGGTGAGCATTGGCGGGCGGTTGTCGCGGGTTGCGCGGCGGTCTGGGATGCGCGTGCGTATCGTGCACGAACGGTTCACAGATGAGGCGCTTGCGCGAAAGCTATACAGCCTGCAGAGTCACCTTGAGGCCGGCGGGGCTATATCGTTTGCCGTCGATTCGTCGAACACCTACGCAGCATTCACGGCGCCCGGCGTATCGGTGACAGCGGGCATCGGGACGTCGTTCAGCATGGAACCGGAGCTATTTAGCAGCTATGGCGGCGGCAACCCAGCTAACGGCGACGTTATGCACATGGAATCGCTTGGCATTAGCCCGAGGCGTGAAGAAATAACGGTAAACACGTACAGCACAGCAGGGCCAAAATTAACGCTCAGCGGTGAGCCAAAGTACAACCACCTTCGGCCGGTATTGATTCGGCACCGTGATTTCTTTCCGGCGTTGTTTTGGCCGCAGGACCAGACCAGCACGCCCATTCTAAGCAGTGACAGACGCATCAGTTACACCCTGGATATGACGTTGGAAGTCTACCCGGCACAATTGGCAGCGCTGTCAGGGTTGGCCGGCTCGGATGGTTTGCCAATTGGCGGTAATCTAGCGTCATCGAAGAGCGATCTGGACGCTGTTTTGGGTGGACCGCTCGGCGGTGCTTTTAAAGCGGCAGCAAAGGGAGGATCAATGTTCAACCCTGACCGCCACGGATCACCGTCAATATCCGATACGATCAAAAAAGTGTTTAAGGGTTGATCGTTTATGCCGTGGGATCCGGAATTCATCGAGCGGTTGAGCTTAGGCGGGGAGCCTATGTTTGCGCTCGACTTCCGAAACGTAGCCAACCCAGAGCATTTCGACTTCAGGCCGGAGCGGTACATTCTACACAGCCACAGCATAAGCGGCGGCGATCATATTCCGGATGTGCTTCTGAGCGTCTCAGGGCCTACACAGTCCGTCCGCTTGCGTGATTGGCAACAGAACATCGGATCCATCCGTGCAACGCTCAGCGGCGTGGAGCACGCCTATTGGATAGCCCGAACAATTCCGCGGGGTCTCATGTGCCGTCTGCGCGTCGGATTCGCAGGTATGCCGTACGATACCTGGGGCGACATGGGGACGTATCAGTACCACGGGCTAAGCGGCTCCCGGAATCAATGGCAGATCGAATTCGGCGATTTTTTCTCATACATGAAAAGCCGATCCGCGTCGGCGTCATACGAGGATCTGTTTCCAGACGCCGGTACATCCAAAACAATTGCTTCGAATTACGCGACGGGGGACACGTCGATCACGTTTGCGAGCGCCGGCGATCGATCAGTATTCACGCGCGAGTCTAGCGCGTCGGGGTTGTGCTATTGCCAACCAACTGACGCCCCGGCGTTTTACCTGAAGCACACCGGGGAAAGCGGAGCGAATTTAACGGTCACCGCAACCAACGTCATAGGAACCACGCGGGCAGCGATGAAAACCTCCGATGGTGATACGGTGACGGCCCTCGGGTATATCAACGACGATTTGCCGGACATATTAGAAAAGCTGCTGTTCAAGAACACGACAGCGGTGGGCACTATGCCGGACGATTCTAATATGGGGTTTTGGTGGGATGCGAACACGGTGGATCGAGATGACTGGATCCGGCACTCAAACCGGCTCGCAGTTATTGGCGGGTTTAGTGCGGACTTCATTGCGTCCGAACCGCTGACGAATCCATGGGCTGCAATTTCGGACTTCTTTGCGGCGTTCGGTATGTGGATGGTCGTACGTCAGGGGCGCCTGTCATGGCGCGCTGTGTATGACATAGCTGGAGATACTACAAAACCGATCTACGTTGAAGACGAAATTACAGACATTGACATCGTCAGCGTGGAAAATCAGCAGCTTTACCACCCAGACGCCCCGGTCCAGTTCAACGCGGTCAAATTTCCGCTCACGTCATACGGTGACGGCGAACCGTCTACAATGCCGCTCAATGAGCAGCTAATTCACAGCAGCGGAAACCACGTATTTGATGAGGGAAGCGCAACCACCAACAGGGCCGCAGCGAGCGCGCATCTGCGGCTACGGTTGATCAAATGGTACACACGGCTCCCGATGTCGCTCACGTTGAATTTGATCGGTTGGCGGTGGGCGACCCTTGTCCCCGGTGACGTGGTCCGGGTGCGCTCGAATCAAATTGTCGATCTTATGTCCGCGACGTCGTCTCTTGTGGCAGACTATAAAACGATCAGCGGTGTTAACTTCCTCGTGACTTCAGTCGGTCCCGATTTCCAGAACTTTACAACCACGGTTGAATTGGCACGATTGCCAGATACCGCCAACCCCTACGCATAGGACAATACAATGGCTCAAACATTCGACGGCGCTCAATTTCCCGACGCGATCCGTTTCACTCTTGGCGGGAGCAATGTCGCCACCCAGGTGGTGATACCTCAAACAGCGTCCAAAGTTACCGTGAAGTTCACCACCAACGCGGGAAAACTGGCGTTTGAGGGCACCGACGGCGGAACCATCAACGCGAACTATTGCGACATTAGCGCGGACGCGTTCGCAGAGCTCAGCCTTGCTGATGGTATCCGCGAATCCAAAGGTGTCGGATCGGTCTTCGTTGCTTCGGCCACCGGTTCGACAGTCTGCACTTGCATTATTGAGGGTTAAGCCATGCGCGAATACGGCGGAAATTCTTTCAGCAGTCTAACGGTTACCGGTGATCTCACGGTATCCGGAAACACGACCACGAGCACCAACACAACGATCACCGACAAATTGATCGAGCTCGCGAACGGTACAACGGGCACGCCCTCGGGTGACAGTGGGATCGTCATAGAACGTGGTGACAGCGCGAATGCTGCGTTTGTATGGGATGAGAGCGGCGACACCTGGGTAGCGGCCACAACGTCCGCTACAGGGGCCAGCACGGGCGATCTCACGTTGACGCCTACGGATCTCAATATCTCGGATCTCGCGTTTACTCCGGACGGCATCACAACGAGCCACATCACAACGGCCGGAAGCCTGAAGATCCGCGCGACGAACAACATGCACATCGGCGACGACGGCGCAGACTCGATCCGTCTTGGCCGCACGAACACCGCACTAGCGAAGGTGCACATCAGATCCGGTGCGGATACTGATTTGGTCGTTTCAAATTCTAAGGTGGGAATTGGAACCGATGCACCGGCGCACACGTTGGACGTCGTGGGGGATGTGGACATCTCGGGCGGGCTTTCGTTTGATGCGGGAACCGCGGTGAGCTCGATCGACACGGACCTGTCCAGCGTCAGCGGAGCGGACGATACACTAGCCAGCGCGAAGGCGATCAAGGCATACGTAGATAGCGTGTCCGGCGGATCAACGGATCTCACGTCAGACGTGACAGGCACGCTGCCAGTTGGCAACGGCGGAACGGGCGCGACCACGCTTACCGATGGCGGCGTACTGCTCGGTTCGGGCACTGGCGCCATCACGGCGACAGCGGTGCTCGCGAACGGTGAACTGTTGATCGGTGACGCTAGCGGCGATCCTACGGTGGCAACACTCAGCGCCGGCGATGGTATCGACATCACCAACGGCGCGGGCAGCATTACGATCGCCGCTGAAGACTCCAGCGCTAGCAATAAGGGCGCGGTAATTGTGGCCGGTGGCACCGATTGTACCGTGACCTACAGCAGCGGAACGGCCACGGTCGCTGTTGATGACCTGGGAACCGCCAAGATCACGAGCGGCACCTTCGCCGATGCACGGATCGCGGCGTCGAATGTCACGCAGCACCAGGCGTCGATAACGGGAACCGGCGCGCTCAATAGCGGATCCATTACGAGCGGGTTCGGGAACATCGACGTAGGAAGCAGCACCATCGACACCACGGGAGCGGTGGGCACCGGTAACCTGACGGCAGCCGGTGACATCATTGCGACCGGTGGCGATCTTACGCTTGGCACGTCAGCAGATACGGCCGATACCAGCGTGAAAGCCGCCGACGAAAGCGGAACGGATACAGCCGGAAAGAAGCTCTCGATTCAGGGCGGTCTGGGCACCGGCAACGCAGCCTCCGGCGCGGTTGAAATCAGCGTAGGTGTTCCCGGCGGCAGCGGGTCGAGCGTCCAATCTGCAGCGCTAGCGGTCAAGGTTGAGGCAACCGGTACGTCGACGTTCTACGGCGGGACAGCAAACCTGGCGAACGATTCGGGCGTAGGCGAGATCGTGACGTTTGGAACTGAAGACGGCACCGACTCGCTAGCCGCCGGGCGTTTGATGAGCTTAAATAGTAGTGGGGTGTGGGTTTACGCTGACGCGGACGATGAGGCCAAAACCAGCAACTTGCTCGCTATTGCGCTGGGTACGTCAGTATCTGATGGCTTGCTGGTTCGGGGTTATTTCAAGCTGAACAGCTACATCGAGGGCAGCTTTGCAAAAGGGGCGCCGGCCTACGTTTCCGAAGCGGCCGGGGAAATAGACTTTACACGCCCCAGCGCTACCGGTGATTTTGTGAGGGTGATTGCATACGGAACGGCGACAACCAACGTAATTTGGTTCAACCCATCGGGCGTGTGGATCGAACTGTAAACGGGGGCGTTTAGATGTCTGAATATGTGAAAGTGAACGCCGTGGAAGCGGCGGACATCGTGAAGATCAACGGCATAGAGAAAGCCAGCGTTGCAAAATGCGCGGGACTTTCGACGCCCGTAGGCGGCGCTTCGCGGTGGGTGGTTGCTACACAGAACGGGTATTTGGCCCACGCTGCAGCGTCGGATCTCACGTCGTGGACGGCGTTCGACGCATACGACGAGGACTCACAGAGC
>MDSY01125332.1_pt1 | contig 11460 bp, 9 predicted proteins | sample 811131 | NCBI WGS metagenome assembly MDSY01 (sample SAMN05326643, study PRJNA326480) | marine metagenome | isolation source: seawater | place: Atlantic Ocean: South West | collected 2010
CGCAGCTCGCCGCGGAGCCCCACTTCGTAAGCAACGGCGCCGACGTACTCTTCGTTGAACAGCGCGGAGTACACAAAACTCCCCACCGCGCGCCTTTGCTCGGACCGGGGGCCGTCCACCTGCACGAGCATCACGTCTTCGCAGATAGAGCCGTCGCACGCGACTGTGTCGGACTCTGCAACGCGGCTGCTGAACACGTGGAGGTTGCTCGTGTTGACGTTTGGCTCCACGATGGTGTCCATGCGCAGAAGCACCGAAATGATGGCCATGGGGCTGCCTATCGCGATCTCGGCAGACACGTAGTCGGCGTGTCTTGTGACGCGAACGCACTCGGCGCCGGAGGGAATGGAGTGGCCTCCGAAGCCGATGCCCGCTTCCGGTGGGACTAGCGCGGACGCGATTCCAAAGCACAAGAAGGCCAGAATAGAGGAGAAAAAGAGAAACCCGGGCGTCATCTGGCGAAACGTGAAGATTTGCGCAGTCTCGGGAGTGAGCACGTGGTCCGTGGGGACAGCATACAGCGAGCGGTCGCCAGGCGCGCGGCGCCTGAGGCTCGGAGCGACCGGCCGTAAAGCAATCAAAGGGATCTCGTTTCTCATGATTCTGCTTCGGACTGATTTCGGACGTCTTATCCTTTGACGTGCACACGCACGTGCGCTTTGCGCCACGGCTCGCGGCGACGCCATCAGCGAAGACCGCGGCGGCTATGGGTGGGATATCTGTTTGGCCCGACTGGGCTCGCTATCTCACTAGCCGGCCATCGGCAAATGGGGAGCACAACCTCAAGGTCGATGCCCAAGTCCGAGCAGAAGAAGAGCGTCTCCAAGAGCCTCAAGGCCGGGCTGACGTTTCCGGTGTCGAGGGTGGGGCGCCACATCAAGGAGTCCCACTGCACGAAGAAGGTCAAGCGCGTGGGACAGTTTGCGCCGGTCTTCGCGACGGCCGTCATCGAGTACATCGCCGCGGAGCTGCTGGAGTGCGGCGGCAAGGTGACGATGGATGCCAAGCGCAAGCGCATCACCATCTCCGACATCTCGACGGCGGTGCGCACCGACCCCGAGCTTTGCAAGCTCCTGCGCGGCAGCATTCTCTTTACGGGAGAGCGGCTGACGGGCATCAGCGCAGCGGTGACTATGGCGCCCAAGCCCGCAAAGGACGCGGCCCCCGAGAAAGCCCCGCCAGCGCAGGAGACCCCCCCTTCTCGTTCTGAGAAGAAGCGCCTTGCCGCTAAGTGAGCACGTGTCTGAGAGTGGTCCCCTTCCAAACGCGTACGGAAATGGAGCCAGACGCCCAGTTTGACACATTAGACAATCTCCTGAATACCAGCGACGCGAAGGGTCTAGAGTTTCTAAATTCCACTATTCTCCCGCGTCTGGGAGGCATGGTTGGCGTGGTGGTCTTTGGGGAGGGGGGGGCGGATCCTGTGGGCTCCTGGGGACCGGCGCTCTCCATGGCGACGGGGGAGACGATCTCGATGCGCTTTCAGCCCAAGGGCGTGCTCTTTGAGATTGCGCGCGGCGTCGAGCTGGAGACAATGGTGACGATCGCCACTCGCCGGTCGAGCGAGCAGGGCACGTGGGTGTCCTTCACCCTCCTCTGGCCGCCGTCGTTCGTCTGCAACAAAGGCATGAACCTCTACACGCTTCCGCGCCTAGCCATGCGCCCCCTTGCCGCAAGAAACCTCAACGTGCTGGTCCCCTCCATCTTTTCGCATCACGACGCGTCGCATGGACGCGCGACGCGCAATGGCAAACTGGTGCGCGGCGCGTGGCCCGTGCACGACTTCGAGAGCTATCACGCCATACGCCCCAACAGCTTCTTGATCGACAGCGAGATGGAGCACCTCGCAGGCGCAAAGGTCAGAGTTCAAACGTGCGCGGCCGGAACGTCGCAGTGGGTGATCGCGGGGCAGATTGGAGGCACGGAGATCGAAGACCACACGCAGCACTCGTCCGAGCGGGTGTGCTATGAGCAGTGGAGCGCCATCACCTCCAGGTACACGCAGGCGCTTGTCGGCAGCCTGAACAGCGACGCGGCGCTCGAGGCACTGGCCAACGCCATGGCGGTAGCAGACGTGCTCACGCTCGAGGGCGTGGTGTCCATGCTCGAGAAAACGAGCGCGCCAAGCGTGAAGGACTTTGCACAGGGAGCCATCCCGGACGGCCTGCAGCTTCCCCGCAACTTTCCGACCCTGATCGCCTTTGCGGTGCGCGTCGCGTGCAGCCCCCGGGTGTTCGGGCTCGCGGAGGGAACGGCAGAAGACGTGGAAGCCTGTCGCGAGGTGGTGCGCCTCTTCGAAACGACCTGGTCTCCGTTGAAGTGCTCGGACGGGTCGTGCATGATGGCCATCGACTTTGCGATCCGCTCTGCGCTCAAGGAGGCGCACAAAGCGGAGCAGGAGATGGGCGGCCTCAACGGAAAGCCGGTGGAGGACAACCTCTGCTTCTGGCAGAGGGCGGGACAGCGCTGCATCAGCGCGATCTTCGGGTTTCGGAGCGCCGACTTCGACCCGATCCCCACCAGCGAGTTCGGGAGCGCACCCAACGCGATCGACCCAATGGCAGAGGCGCGCGCAAAGTGGGCGCGCTCGGTCATGAGACGCGACCCTCTGCAGCGCGTCAACACCCCGATCGACGCGGACCCCATTCCGAACGGGTTTTGGTGGGACCGAGATGGGGACCGCCGAGGTGCCCTTCTGGGCGTGCTCAACTCGGTGGAGCAGTGGCTGCGCAGCGGACGCCACAACGGGCGCCAGCTGGACGGCTGCGACGAGGAGCTGGCCCGGGAGCAGTTGCGGACGCAGCTCAGCCAGGGAGTGGAAAAGTCGGTGCGCGAGATGCTGGACAACGGAGAGGCTGCATCCGAGGCAGAGGCGCGGCGCGCGGCAGAAGTCGTGCATCAGCAGGTTGAGCAGGTGCTCAGCTTGCGCAAGGCGCCGGTGGCGCACGTGGTCAACAAGCACGCAGTCGAGCGCGCGTCGGCGATGATCACGGCGGCATGCTGCCAGGGACCGATGGTCCACCTCGAGATGGAATCGCGGCTGGGCGTGTTTCTGTGCTGCGAGCACGCCACGTCGCTGTGTGCCGACTGCAACTCGCTCGTGCACGTGCTTCAGGCCAGTCTGTTGTCGACAAGCTGCAGCAAGTGCGACCGCTGCATGAGAGCGCGCTGCTATTCGTGCGCTGTCGCGGCGGCGACGGACCCGCAGGTTCGCGCCGGGTGCCAACGCTGCCGGTCGCGGGCAAAGAAGCGCTAGAGCGCAGGGCTTTGGGTGGGGAGGGCGCGTAGAGATGGAGCTCGCAGAAGAAAATGTACAGTTTGACTGGGACTGCCTGGAAATGCCGGCGGCGCTCCCGCCGGCTCGCGCATCCAGGTCCCCGCACACGCCGCTCACGGACGCCATGCTAGTCACATTCGTGGCAGAGCGCGGCCACCGCTGGGCGGAGGCCTCTCGGATAATGGGAGGCGCCGCGCGGGGCTTTTCGGAGGACGCGGTGCGCGGCCGCGTAAAACGCATTCTGGGGATCGAGAAGGGCGGCTGCTCCCGCCGGACCGGGAGCAGCGCCTCGCGCTGGACTGCGTTAGAGGACACGTGCCTCCTAGCGTATCTCGCAGACGTAGAAGGGAGGGTCGAGTGGACAAAGGCTTCGATTGCCGTGGGAACCGGACGCACTCCGCATGCCACCCGCAACCGCGCTCGTAGGCTGGCCGCTAGTTGCTGAGTTGCGGGCGCGTCGAGATCCAACGACGCCGCGCCTCGTGCCACCCGCTAATTCCACTGGTCGGGTCCACAAGCGCCTGCAAAATCTCTGCAGGAAGCACGTGGGTAAGTATGCTTAGCGTGTTGGCCCCCATTGCCACGTTTCGGGCGGCAGCGACCGCCAGCGCGTCCGCGACCACCTCCCGCAGCTCGCCGCCTGCCGCATCCCGCAGCTCGCCGCCTGCCGCATCCCGCAGCTCGCCGCCTGCCGCATCCACGGGGGGCTGCCGGGGGAAGAACACGACTCGCGGCCGGGGGCGGTTGCGAGAGGGGTAGCCGTGTCCGAGAATGCCATGGAACACGGGCAGCGGCTCGTCCAGCGCGGGGTCGGGGATGGGCTCCGCCTCGGAGGCGCTCATGCCTCTCCGGGGAGTCCGGCACGTGGGGCAGCGGTTGAGGTCACGCCGCGCCATGTTCGCGTCGCAGGTGCGGCAGATCGAGTGAGCGCACTGGAAGGGATGGATCTCGGTGCGCGGCCCCCGCTGATGCATTGATTCCATGCACACGACACAGTCCCGCGTCTCGCGGCGCCGCGTCTCACGCTCGCGCGTTCGCTTCATGCAGATCGCCGCGTCGAGATGACTCGCCAAGTGCCCGACGAAATGGACGCGCGCGCGCGGGGAGCGTACGTGGCTCTTGCTAAGCGCGCACGAAAAGAGGCGGTGACCGTGTACAGCGTTCTAGCGCTTGGATTGCAGAATTTTGTCAGCACGCAGCGCTGCGTCCCAACGAGCGACAGTCCCGCACAGTCCCGCTAGCCTGTACTCTCGCCATGCGAATGCAGTTAGAAGAAGCGACCATGTCGTCGGAAATTGGGTCGGAGGATTCTGGAGCGCGCGAGATCGAGGTGCCCCCTTCTCCTCTCCAATGCGCACGCGTGAGCACAAACTAACCATTTTGACCGTTTTGCGCAGATGTCAGACGTGGCTGGGAGCGACGAAGACCTGGACGACGCGGAGGAAGAGGAGGAGGTCCCGCCGCCCGAGGACACCGACGAGCCGGAAGAGGAGCCCGCGGAGGACAAGAACCTTTACATGTCCCACAACCGCGTCTGGTACGTGATCCCTCCGTGCGAGAAGGTGGGCAAGGAGTTCGTGGGCGGCGGCTGCATTCGCAACTACAACCGCACGTGCAAGGTGGAGAACGCCAAGGCGCTGGGGGAGGTTGTGCACGACGCGCCGGCCTACCGAGCCGCCAGTCTCGCGTCGGGGGCGGACGGCACGCCCGCCTTGTCGCCGGACAAGGTGGTGGTGGTGCGGGGGAAGCTCAAGCCGGAGGACCCGGACTACAGTTTCTTCTGGGGGATGCTCTTTGAGACCTCCGACGGACAGACGAGCGACGACCACAAGATCTTCCGCATGATGCCCAAGAGCGTGTTTTCTGACTACAGCAAGGGCATCGACAGCAACCCCGCCTTTGCCCGATCGTCGCTGCAGACCTACAAGAGCACCAACGGAAACGTAAAGGCCCCCAACCCGATTGCGAGCGGCTTTGCCAAGTACACCGGCGCGACGCCGCTGAAGACGCTCGCGCCGCCCAAGGGGAAGGCGAAGGAGGAGAGCGACGCGGCGTCGAAGCCCAAGCCGAAGGCCAAGGAGCCCAAGGAGCCCAAGGAGCCCAAGCCAAAGGCCAAGGAGGAGCCCAAGAAGCCGACGGTGCAGTGCTTCTTCAAGCCGCAGAGCGCCGAGGCGAAGAACAAGGCCGAGTCCTCGGGGGCCGCGGAGGCGGAGAACCCGGGCCCGGCGGACGACGGCCCCGCGGCCAAGCGCGCGCGCTTCGAGGTGGTGGAAAAGCACAACTACGTTTTTACTGGCGACTCGCGCACCCTCACGATCCCCGTGCCGGAGGGCGCCACCCCCACCACTGCGCAGGTTGTTGCCACGTTCCGCTTTGACTAGACAGTGGCAGAGAGTGCCCAGGGGAGCAGGCCGGCGCCCAGCGCCGCCATACTGAGCGGGCCCTGGTTTGCGTTGGGCCCAACCGGGCTCCGGCCCAAGAACAGCACCACCAGTCCGTAGACGACGAGCGCCACTAGTACGGCAGAGACCCACGCTATTCGCTTTTGTGCAGTCGTGAGTAGGTTTGTTTCGCACCTGCACGCGTAGAGAGGGATGTAGATGAACGCTGGTAGAAAGTGGTTGAGGGTGTACGAGAGGGCTGCTCTGGTCCCCGAGTCCACCACGTCGAGCGCGGTGTCGTACGCGCCGCTGGACGCCATCAGCAGCGCCGCGGCCGTGCAAAAGAGCGCCGTCGTGAGAGAAGCTCCCAGTACCGTCGCGTATCCAGCGACCACGCGCAGATCCTCTGACCGCAGGAAGTATGCTACGGTGGTCAGCGAGATGTGCGCCAGCAGCAGAAGCGCGCTGCAAAACAGCACAACGTGCGTCAGCTGTGAAAACACGTGCTCTATTCCAAAGTCTTCCACGTACAGAACCTCTTCCCAGAAGAACGCGCCCAGGTAGACCAAGGTGCCGAGGAGGGTGTCCCCAAACGCAGAGATCCAGATCGCCACCACCGTGGCGATGGCCGTGTACTCGACGTGCTCGCCCGTTCCCTCAAACGAGGACTCGAAGTAGATCACGAGCACAGAGGCCAACGCGGCGCCCGTGGCGAAGAGCGCGCCGGTCCAGGTCGCACCTGTCCAGTCTCTTGGAGACGACATTCGGGCCGAAGGAGGGTACGCGAGTGCAAACAGCCCCAGCGCGGACAGCCAGAGCCCGGCCACCTGCGTGTTGGCGACGGCAAACCGGCGGCTGGCCGACGCCGCGCTGCAGACGTCGGAGTCCGCCTTGCAGGCGCTCTTCCCAAAGGCGGCCGGGAGCCAGTCCACCTGTCCTCCGAGCGTCAGCGAGGCCGCCAGCGCCGCCACGCACTGGCAAAGCGCCGCCACCCCCAGCTGCTGAGCGACCGACCCTGTTCCCGCGTGCAGCTCGTGCACGTGCAGTGCCAGAACCACCGCGGCCCCGACGCCGGCGGCGGCGCCGAAGCAGACCGCCACGGTGGCCGTGTCGCTCGCGTACGCGTAGCCGAGAGTCTCGAAGTAAGTGGCATTGTAGTACCCTCCGGGGACTATGTGAAAGTTGCGCACCTCGACGGGGTGCGCGAGTCCCGCGCGCAGGTGGCGCAAGTTGGCGTACAAGAGCATGGACCCGGCTAGCATGCTGGAGCTTGTGACCACCGCCCGGTCCTGGTTCTTCCCCTTTACGTGCTTGGAGCTCTCGTCAACTCCCCCCGAGCTGTAGAGAAACATCATGGCCATCCCCACAAGCGTGACGTAGAGGGCGTCGAAGACGCGCGTGTCCTCTCCTCCGTGATGGAGCCCTCCAATGGCCGCAGCCGCCAGGATCGCGCCCACGACGGGCCTCTGCAGAGCCCCAAAGATTCCGCTCGAAGGCCGCATCACCACGGGAGAGGCAAAGCACCCGACGAGCGCCAGCGACGTGCCGCGCAGGGACGAGGGCACGTCGGCGTGCTGCACCGAATTGATGGCGCTCAGCGCATCCGCAACGAGAGACGCCAGAAAGAAGGCGCACGCGGTGAGCGTGTTGCTGGGGGCGGACATTATTCTTACTCTCGCGGAAGAACTAAGTGGTGTTATGAACCCCTACTACCAAACCTGACCCTCCTGTCGCTCTAGGCCATGCGCAGCGCAGCGTGGAGCGAAGACTCGCCGGACCCAGCCCCGGCCATGTAGTTTGGCGCGGCGCAGAGCCGACCGCCAGTGGAGCCGGCGCCCTGCACGTAGGCCAGCAGCGGGTCGACAAAGGGCTCGGCCGGCGCCTCGGCGGAGGTCTCCGCCGCCTTCTCGCGCGCAGACGCGTTGCTGAAGTCAAACTTCTCCTTCACCAGGCCGGCCTTGGCCAGCTCGTCCTGAAGCTTCTCGCAGGCTGCCTGGCGCTCGTCGCAGAGCTTGGACAGCTCGTCGACGCGGGACGCCTTGGCGTCCCGGTCCGCCTTCACCTCCTCCAGCTCCTTGTTGGCCTTGCCGAGCGCATCGGAAGCCGTGGACGCGACAGCGAACTCCTCCCGGACGCGCTTGAACTTGGCCGAGTGGCAGCTGATCATGCGTGCCAGCGGCATCGCCGAGTCGAGGTTCTCGGCTTGGTGGAGGTTCTTGCCAAACTCGGCGAGCGGCGCCATCTCGTGCTTGTGCTCCCCGGCCTCGGCCAGGCCCTCCTCGATCCAGGCCTGCACGGTCGGCTGCATCTCAATCAGCTTCTCGCGCTGGCGAGCCTCGTGGGCGCTGAACTTTGCCTTCAGGAGGGACTCCGACTTGGACTTGGCCTCGAGCTCGGCCTTGAGCTTGTTCACATACTCGGCCGAGAAGGTCTCTGCTTCGGTGGGGACGGAGGAGGACTCGGTAGCGTCAGCCATGGTGTTGGTGTCCTGTCTACTGCACGAGACAGGGGGCTTATCGAATAGCGAGAGCGCACCTTGCTTCGAAAACGTATTGAGTGCTCGAACTCGTCGCCCGTCCACCTCGTCGATGAAGCAGCCGCCCCGCCGCGGCTCCTGGCAAATTGAAAGCTCGTCGTGGGATGCCATGAGGCGCCCTCCGTTTGTGTCCTGTATCACCGACGTCCCCAGCGACAGCCCCCTCATCGACCCGCTCCTGACCGCCGCGATCGCCGAAGGGTCGTTCACCACCCCGGACACTCGCAGCGACCCGTCCCTGCCCTCCCAGCTACTCAAGACAGTTCCCACGCGCTCTCCGTGGTCGTGTTCCACCAACAACTGCGTGCCGCCCTTGCGCCCCAGATTGGTGACGCCGATTTCCGCCGCGCTGAGGTCCGCCACGTTGTCGCGCTTCCCGTCGCGGCGGGGCGGAGGGTGTGCGGTCCCCGTGAATGACAGCACCATGGCTTTGTCTTTGCGGTACGGCGCTCTGTCATATCGCAGATAGCGCTTAAAGGGGGCATTTGTCGTACAATCGCGACATTCCGACGCGCGCGCGCTTGAAGAGGCGCGTGCTCTCGGCATCCACCTGCAGCGGAGGCGAGTCGGGCGCCGCGCGCTTCTCCAGCGCGCCCAGCCTGTCCAGGATGGACGGCAGGGCCTGCGAGAGACCCCTGGCGGCCGCCGCCAGCTCGCCGATCGAACCCGTCAGCTGTTCTCGCGCAGCTTCTCGCGCGGCGTCGCAGAGGCGCGCCGGCTCGCGAACCACTCCGCGGGCCAGCACCTTCTGCACCACCTGTCCGTCGAACACGAGCGGGAGGCACCACGGACAGAGGAGCAGCCTGCAGGCGTCGTCTTCGTCCACTGTCCACTCGGCGCCCTCGCTGCCCAGCAACGCGCACTTGACCACCGATCCCTCCTCCGAGTCTATCGTCGCCAGAAGCAGCACCTGTCGTGCGCAGAGCTGTCGCGCAACTCGCCGCAGCCGCTGCTCCAGGCTGCCGGCCTCCGCGCCGACCAGACGCGCGTCCTCTGGTCCGAAGAGCGCGGAGACCACCGCGCGAGAGGCCTGCTCTGGCTGCAGAGTGCGCGAGATCACCTCCAAGTCCCACGTTCTCCCGGTGCGCGCAAACACCTCCGGAAGAAGCGGTTTTGGACGCGGCCCTCTTGCGTGGTACGGCTTGTTGAGCAGCATCTGCTCGTTCGTCACCATGGCCTCGACCGCGGACGCCCAGGGGGCCTCCAGCTCGGGGTCGCCCCGCGCTTCGCCCCGCGCCGCCGGCTGGCCGTAGTAGAGCGCCTCCTCTCCGTAAAGTAGCAGCAGCTCTGCCGTGCGCACGACCACAGGGTTCTCGAGCGCCTTGAGGCTCTCTTCGCGTTCTGTGGTCCAGCAGCTCCGCTGAAAGACAGTTTTGAAGGCTACGGGCCCCTCGCCTGCCACAAGCGGCCCCACCTCCGCAGCCGGCGCGCAGTGGACGGCCTTGCGCAAATCGCTGTGCTCCTCGCTTGTGCGCGGCGCCAGAAGGCGCAAAAGCGGCAGCGGCCCCGGCCGCTCGAGGCGGTAGTCTCCCGACAGGATCCAGTCGGAGACGCCGTCCCTGCCGCAGTTGCGCACATACGCGCCCGTATTGGCGCGCACGCTCCTGAAGAGCTGGTTCTCTCCCGAGGGCATCCACCCGCGCTCGAACGCAGTCTCGGATCCTCCAAAGAGCTCGTTCTCCATTTGCGCCAGCGGCGCGCCGGGCACCACTATGCACACGTCGCGCGTTTCGGGGTGCTGGTACACGAGCGCCGGCCGCGAGACAGACTCGGTCACTTGCATGGTTGCCGCCCCGCAGAGAACGTGCCCGTCCGGCGCCCACGCGCCCCGTTTGTAGGCAAAGTCATCGCCATCGGGCTGGCGCTTGAACCCGTAGAGCAAGTTGGACGTGGGGAGCTTGCTGGGGTGCAGCGCCACCGGCGGCGAGTCGGCCAGCTCGGAAACCGCGCCGAGGTGGGCAAGGTGCCGCGTGTAGTTGGTTGCCGAAGCTCTCACCCCGGCGGCCATGCTGGCCGGGACGCGCGGAACGCGCGGTCCGAGGTCTACGAGCACATCGACAAGCTTCATAGTGGATTTGGATACCCAAGCGGCCGCGAGAAGGCCTGTTCTAGCGCGTTACAGAAAACCTACGCTTACCAACAACCACGTTTCCGGCGGTTCTAGAACGGAGCTACTCATCCACACGGTGCAACCCGGGGCGCCGCAGCATGTCCACCGACACCGTGGTGTGCGGCACCCCCCCCGCTTCCAGGGGCTCGCGCTTGACCTCTACCGGGCACTGCTCCGGCGTGATCTCGCGCGCGGGAACGCGCACCATCAAGCTCACCGCTTGACGCATCTCGAGAACGCGCGCAAAGATCTCCGCGTCGGAAACGGGCCCGCAAGCGATGACCTTCAGCCGCGCGTACGGCTGGACCGGGTAGCCGGCCAGTAGCCCAAGCGCAAGAGCCGTAAGCACGTGCATCTCTACGGATTTGGAAGCCAAGCGACGGTTTAGCTCAATAGCGCTCACACGCGCAGCATGCTCAGTCCAGGCGGCTGGACGGCGGGCGGGCGGCGGACGGCGGGCCGTTAGCCTGCCTCTCTGCTGCGGGATCACAGAGACTCGTCGCAAACGGCAAACTGCACGCCGCTGAGCGGTCGGCCAGCGTACGCCTGCATCGCATCAACGCGCGATGAGACGCACGTGACAAAAGGCACGCCGCCGGCACGGCTTGCGACAAAGGAGAAGCTGCTCCAGCCATTGCGGGAAGTTGCAGCCGCGGTTGAGACAACGACTTGCGCCGACGCCAGCGAGAAAAAGTTGACGAGAGGCTGCCGCTGACCGTGTGCATCGGCGGCGGCGGGCGGCGCCTCAATCGTCGTGCCCGCGGGCAGCCGCCGCTGCGTGCCATTGCCTGCGCGGAGCTGTCCCACCAGCTTTGCATCGTCCGACACGACGAGCACGCGCGAGGCGTCGGTGGCGCGCAGCTGCTCCGCCAGCTGCAGCTCCGCCGCCGCCACCGCGGGGCGCGCCGACAGACCGTCGGCGCGGTCCGAGCTACCCTGCTGCACCTTGACGTGGACGGCCACGTACGGCGGCTCCGCGGCGGGCAGCGCCGCGCGCGCCGCACCAATGTAGCGCAGCTGCGTGCACGCCTGCTTGTACGCGCCGAGGTAGGCGTCAAAGGAGACGCCAGCGGGCAGCAGCTTTGCCGTGGTGAGCATGCGGTACGCCGTCTCGGGCACGAGCTCAAAGGCGGGCGGCGACGGCGGCGGCGGCGGC
>MDSY01003494.1_pt1 | contig 11457 bp, 5 predicted proteins | sample 811131 | NCBI WGS metagenome assembly MDSY01 (sample SAMN05326643, study PRJNA326480) | marine metagenome | isolation source: seawater | place: Atlantic Ocean: South West | collected 2010
AATCGCAGGGCATTTTCATATGCTAATTTCAATAATGATAAGTTCGCAGCGTTTGCCCCTGCGGGTTAGAGTCATGCGTTCGTGATTAGGACAGTGGGGGGCGTGATGCCCCCCCGTTATTAAAAAAGGGTAACTACCCTAACCTACAAAGTGTTACCCAAGGCAGCTATGTTTCTCCAAGCAATATAAAAATTTTTTTCCCTATATAAAAACGACCATGAAGTTCATCAATATGAAAAAAAATTTTGAGGAAATTTTTAGCACCATAGAGATTGACCAAGCAACTGATAGATATCATATAACTGTCCCAGAGGAAGTCATGAACGAATTCGGATGGTACGAAGACACAGAACTACAATGGGTCGTTGATGGAGATGAGATAATGATTCAGGAAAAAGAATGAAAGAGTATCACATATATTTCAAGAAACGTTGTATATTCAAAGAACTGAGTGAAATACAATTTAGACTTATATGGCCATTACTGAATCGAGATTATAATACCGAGTTATCCTACTCAGAAATTACGGAAAACCCCTCTGAATCGTATATCGACGCATCTTATTGACAATGCATATATAAGGTGATATAATTGACTTGTAATTACAACACGTTATGGCTAAAGGATTTACAGTAAAAGCAAAGCCTCCCACTGGTTCATCGGGAAAAAAAGAACCTGAGTGGGATATTGATAAAGCAAAGGAAATGGTAAAGGGGAAGTCAGTAGTCTTCTGTTTACCAGGAAGAGGAGTATCCTATCAGTTCTTAAAGAGTTTCGTACAACTCTGTTTTGATTTGGTACAAAACGGAGCAAGCATACAAATATCTCAAGATTATTCATCTATGGTGAATTTTGCAAGATGTAAGTGTCTTGGTGCAAATGTTCTCAGAGGTCCAGACCAGATTCCATGGGACGGAAAATTAAAGTACGACTGGCAACTATGGATTGACTCGGATATTGTTTTCAACACCGAAAAGTTCTATCAGTTAGTATTGATGGATCAAGATATTTCAGCAGGATGGTATTGTACCGAAGATGGTAAGACAACTTCTGTAGCACATTGGTTAGAAGAAGATGATTTCAGAAATAATGGTGGAGTCATGAATCATGAAACCATTGATAGTATTTCAAAGCGTAAGAAACCATTCACAGTAGATTATACAGGTTTCGGATGGCTCCTAATCAAGAATGGAGTATTTGAAGACAAAGGTATGCCTTACCCATGGTTCGCACCCAAGATGCAAGTCTTCGAAAGTGGCGAGGTACAAGACATGTGCGGTGAAGATGTTTCTTTCTGTCTCGATGCAAAAGAAGCAGGTTTCGAAATCTGGTGCGATCCTCGTGTAAGAGTAGGGCATGAAAAAACAAGAATTATATAAAATTCTTATTGATGGTAAAGAAGTATTCACTGGACTCGGACAGGTAGAGTACTTCCATAGGATGGAGGATTATGCACTGGAGTACTATCAGACAGGTTCTCCACATCCTGATAACATAAAAACTGAAATTTACACAGAGGAAAATTAATGGCAAAGGCAACAGGTGGTCTGAGTGGAGGCGATTTTGTATCATCACCGCCGAAGAAGACTCGACAAGGAAACGGGAAACACACAAAATATACGGCGACCTCTCGTAACTCGGCTCGTAAGAGACCTAGAGGTCAAGGAAAGTAAAAGAAAGGACTCCATTTTATACGGGGTCTTTTTTTATTGACAACCCATATAAATAAATAAAAACTATGTCCGATGGCCATTAAGAGGATATCAAGAGCATATAAAGATATTAGTCTATCTTTTGAACCTCATCCAGTATCAAATGATTTAAAAGTCTTAAAGAATGAAAATGCTATTCGTAGATCGGTAAGAAATATTGTTCAGACCATCCCTACGGAAAAATTTTTTGATCCATTATTTGGATCAGATGTCTATAGGAGTCTATTTAACTTTGTAGACTTTGGTACTGCTTCTAATATCCAAGGCCAAATTGAAATATCACTAGATAATTATGAGGAAAGAATTGATAATGTAACAGTCGAAGTTTTTCCTCAACCAGACCTTAACTCTTTTGAAGTAACGATAAAATATGACATTATTGGACAAGAGTTTCCATCACAAGAATATTCATTCCTCCTAGAGGCAACAAGATAACATGCCTTTTACTAAATTTACAGATCTTGATTATGATCAGATAAAGACATCAATTAAATCCTATCTTAGGGCTAATTCAGATTTTACTGGATTTGACTTTGAAGGATCTAACTTTTCTGTTCTTATTGATACCCTAGCATATAACACATATATTACTGCATTCAACTCTAATATGGTAGTCAATGAATCCTTCTTGGATTCGGCAACCATGAGAGAGAATGTGGTATCTCTTGCACGTAATATAGGTTATGTACCACGCTCTAGAACGGCAGCAACGGCAAATGTAACCATTACAGTAGGATTGGGTGAAATAGACCCACAGACATCGACTATAACGCTAGATGCGGGTCTTGTGTGTGTTGGTAATGCTAGTGATACATCATATGTATTTTCTGTGGTCGAATCGCAGAAGGCAGCAGTCACTCTAAATGCGAATAGTAATTATGAGGCAACTTTTGATCAAATTGATATTAAAGAAGGTATATTCTTAGAGAAAAAATTTCAGATAGATGGGTCATTAGACCAGAGATTTATATTAGATAATGAAGGTATTGATACATCTACTATCAAGGTATACGTCAGTGAAAATCAAGCTGCACTAGGTACAGAATATACACATGTAGATAATATATTAGATGTAAATGCCAATTCATTAATTTACTTAATGCAAGAGGTACAGGATGAAAGATATGAATTATTCTTTGGAGATGGGTACTTTGGTAAGAAAATACCTAATGGTTATCATGTAACAGTAAGATATATTGTAACAGATGGTAAAAATGGTAATGGAGTAGGTAAAAATAACACATTTATCTTCTCTGGTAAGATTACAGATGAAAGTGGTATAGCAGAAACACTCGCTTCAAGTCCCGATGTTATCACAAATCAACCCTCTGATAACGGATCAGAGATAGAATCTATCAGTTCTATCAAATATTATGCTCCAAGAATCTATTCTTCCCAATATAGGGCAGTTACATCAAGAGATTATGAAGCAATTATTAAGAAAATATACGCAGATACTGAATCTGTAGCAGTTGTAGGGGGTGAAGAAATGGATCCACCCGAATTTGGTAACGTTATATTAAGTATAAAACCTAAAAATGGGTTTTTTGTCTCTGATTTTAACAAATCTCGTATTTTATCACAATTAAAGCAATATTCTGTCTCTGGAATTAACCAAAGAATTGAAGATTTGAAGATTTTATACGTTGAAATTGACTCTTCAGTCTATTTTAACGAAAATAAAGTGTCAACTTCTGATTCACTGCGTTCAAAAGTGATAAATTCACTTAATGCTTACGGAAATTCCGTAGAATTGAACAAATTTGGTGGTAGATTCAAATATAGTAAGATACAACAGGTCATTGATGCCACTGATACTGCTATAACCTCTAATATTACAAAAGTAATCATTAGAAGAAACCTTAAAGCTGCCTTAAATCAGTTTGCACAGTATGAATTATGCTATGGAAACCAATTCCATGTGAATGCTGATGGTTATAACATCAAATCTAAAGGATTTTATGTCAGTGGAAATGCTAGACCCGTCTATATGACTGATATTCCTAATGCAGACATGAAAACTGGACTAATTTCTTTCGTAGAAATATTGGATGATGGTACTGATAATGTGGTCTCTAAAGCAGCAGGAAGCGTTGATTATATGAAAGGTGAAATAATCCTCGGAACAGTGAATATAACGTCTACACTGGACGGTACGGGTGTCGTAGAGGTACAGGCAGTTCCAGAGTCTAATGACGTTGTTGGACTTAGAGAATTATACCTAGATTTCAGTGTTTCAAAAAGTAAAATAAATATGGTAAGAGACGTGATTAGTTCAGGTAATGAGATATCTGGAACTACATTTATTAAAGACTTCTATACTTCAAGTTATCTAAACGGAAAATTAATAAGAGAATAATATGATACACACTGGTTTTGAGTCTAGAGTTAAGGTTCAACAAATTCTAAGGAATCAACTTCCTGAATTTGTTGTAAATGAAAGTCCTAAAACTTTAGACTTTTTAAAGCAATATTATATTTCACAGGAATACCAAGGTGGTCCTATTGATATTTCGGATAATCTTGATCAATATTTAAAAGTAGACAATCTAACACCAGATGTAGTAGTTGGATTTACTACTCTTACTACAGGTATAGGAACAGCAGAAACAACAATTTCTGTTTCTAATACAAAAGGGTTTCCTATTGAGTATGGATTATTAAAAATAAATGATGAAATTATAACATATACTGGAAAGACTGCGACTACCTTTACAGGTTGTGTACGTGGATTCAGTGGAATTACAAGTTATCATAAAGAATTAAACCAAGAAGAATTAGTATTTTCTACTTCTGAAATAGCAACACATAGTGAAGATGCATATATTGAAAATTTAAGTTCTTTATTTCTTAAAGAATTTTACAGAAAATTAAAATATACTCTGACACCAGGATTGGAGGATGTTTCTCTTACTCCAAATTTAAATGCTGGTACATTTATAAAAGAAGCAAGGTCATTATATGAAGCAAAAGGAACTGATGAATCATTTAGGATATTATTTAATGCCTTATATGGTGAGACACCTAAAGTAGTCAATTTAGAAGAATTCTTAATTAAACCATCTTCTGCAAACTATGTTAGAAGAGAAGTTGTAATTGCAGAAGCCATTTCAGGAAATCCTTTAGATTTAGTTGGTCAAACAATATACAAACTAGATGATACAGATACGAATGCTTCTATTTCTGAAGTTGAGGCATTTAGTAGAGCTGGAATAGCATTAACCACTAATCAACAATATTTTAAAATATCTTTATTCATTGGTTATTCTGATGAAGATACTACTATACAAGGAAATTTTAAAATTACCCCTGCAACAAGATCTTTAGAGACAGTTAGTATTGGTTCTTCAGTAATATCTGTAGATTCTACTGTAGGATTTGCTAATACTGGTGTTCTTATCTCAGGTATTAATACAAATATCAATTATACAAGTAAATCGGTTAACCAATTCTTCGGATGTACTGGAATTGATGCTTCTATTACAGAAACTGACACTGTAAGAAATAGTGAAATTTATTATTCATATGAGAATGGTGATACTAGTAAAAAAGTAGAATTAAGACTTACTGGAGTATTATCAGGGTTTGATCAAATATCTAAAACCTTAGATCTTGATGAAGGCCAAATAATTTCGGTAAAAAATGTTGGTGATTTAATTACAGGAAATTATTACGATGAATTAACCTATCCTTATGAGAATATGACTCATAAGCAGATATTTGCCAATTCATTAATTTATAATACCTGTGTAAGATATAATATTAAATCTATTGCTTCTACTACATTAGTACTTGAAGGAAAAATTGATAGAAGTAGTCTAAAGAAAGGAGATTTAATAGAAATTGTAGTTAGATCATCTAATAATGTGGTGCATGGAGATGCAACTGATGTATTTGTTACGAGGGTTGATAATAATAAAACTGTTGTTATTTCAAGTTCATTTACTGTAACTACTGGTCTAAGGTATGATATTAGAAGAAAAGTTCATACTGCAAAAAGTAATAATGTTCCTTTAGAAGTTAGCAATATTATATCAGATGTACAAAATCTGTATATTGAAGATGATAAGACTGCATACTTAGCTTCTAACTCTTTACCTTCAGGTGCTACTCCTGATGGAAGTAGTTCTACTGGATTTACTACATCTTTTGTTAATACTATAAAAGTTTCAACTAAGTCGATTTCTGTCGATTATCCACCATCTATAGTTGGCAATGGATTAACTTATACAGTTGCAGCAGATACTTTTGGTGCAATTAAGTTTAATGCTAATATACCATTCATGAATGGGGATGAAGTATATTATGAACCTTCTGGAATTCCTTATGTTGGTCTAGAAACTGGTTCTTATTTTGTAGGATTATTAACTACATCTGGGACATCAGATACTATTCAACTATATGATTCAAAATCATTTATTAATAAAGGAAGTTATATAAAATTAAAAAATAGTCAAGTTGTAGGAGTTGGTACTACTTTCGTTACTCAATATGCAACTGGTAATCATAAGTTTACTTTAAACTCTCAGAAATCTAATCAAATTGGAGCTCAGAAATCTTTTAAGAAATTCCCATTTGAATTAACCACTAATAGAGCAGATCAGACTAAGACAACTTCGGGTTCTATTGGAATGTTAATTAATGGTGTAGAAATCACCAATTATAAGACAGAAGATTATATTTACTATGGTCCTTTAAAATCTGTTAGTATTCTTAATGGTGGTGAAGATTATGATATTTTAAATCTACCAAAAATAGAAATATCTGCTGGAGTAGGAACAACTGCATTAGTCCAACCAGTAGGTCAAGGTAGTATAAAAAATGTATATGTGGATCCACAGGGATTTAATATTGATAAGTTTATATCAATTGAAACTACTGGTGGTAATAGTACTGCAGTTCTAGAACCTGTTATTGTTGAGAATTCTAGAGTTGTTAAATTTGACTCTAGATTTACTGATATAGCACCAGCTGCTGGTGGTATTAACACAAGTACAGATACTATTAAATTTACAGAAGAACATGGATTCTATACACCACAAGAAGTAATTTATAATGCTGATGGAAGTTCAGAGGTCGGGGTTGGAATTGGAACATCAACTTTAGTTACTAATTCCAATTACTTTACAAAAGTAATTGATAACGAGACTATTCAATTATTCAATACATCAGCTGATGCTTTAGCTGGAATTAATACAATTGTATTTGGAAGTAGTCGTACTTCAGGTATTCAAGAAATATATACACTCCCTAATCAGAAAAATGTTCAGGGCGTTAGAGTTATTGATGGTGGTGATTTTGAAAATAGACAATTATTAGTTAAACCCTCTGGTATATCAACCATATACAATACTGTTACTTTTGAAAATCATGGATTTGGTGATGGTGATTTAATTGAGTATAATGTAACTGCTGGAGTAGGTACTACAACTCCACAATCAATTTCTGGTTTAACAACAACTACTGGAATAACATCAACATCTCAATATTATAATATTATAAAGATAAATGACGATTCTTTCCGACTATCAGATGCTGGAATAGGTGTAGGTGCAAGTGATACTAATTTTGACCGCAATTTTACTATAGACTTTTCTTCACAAGGTACTGGATATCAAATATTCAAGTATCCTGATGTAAAGGTTACATTAACATATACACCTGTTGGATTTGGTACTACATCTCAAAGTTATACTGATATTATACTAACTCCTCAAATTACTGGAAGTATTGTTGACACATATTTGTATGAATCTGGTACTGGATATGGTTCAACTATATTGAATTTTGAGAAAAAACCAGTACTATCCATTAAAACTGGAAAACTTGCATCATTAAAACCAATTATTGTTAATGGATTGGTAGAATCTGTTAATATTCAGTATGGTGGGGAAGAATATTTCTCAACTCCTACATTAAATGTTTTAGATTCTACAGGATCTGGTAGTGGAGCTCAATTAAGACCAGTTATTGCTAATGGTAAAATCACTGATGTGAAAGTTATTAGTACTGGAATTGGTTATTCTAGTACATCTTCAATAAATGTTGTTTCTGCTGGAAAAAATGCAGTTTTGGGTGTAGATATTAGACCTTTAACAATTGAATTAAACCATAGACTGGGTGAGGAGTTATTATTAGAATCTTCAAATAAGTTAGGATATAGTGTTTGTGGATATGGACAATCTCTTAGTCAATCCTTTGGAGAAGTTGGAAGTGGAAGTACAGTAGCTTCTAAGATTATAGGATGGGCATATGATGGCAATCCAATATATGGTCCTTATGGTTATCAGGATTCAGCTAATTCTAGTGACGATGCTAGAAGGTTAGTTTCTGGATATGAATCAAATATTACAAATATAGTAGATAGACCACTTGGATTTAATGTTGGATTTTTCATAGAAGACTATAAATTTACAAATTCTGGAGATTTAGATCGAAATAATGGTAGATTTGGAAAAACTCCAGAATTTCCTAATGGTGTATATGCATATTTTTCTACTATAGACAGTAATGGTGACCCACAATTCCCTTATTTCATTGGAGATTCTTATAGATCTATACCTTTAGAGCAAAATATTGATCAATCGTTTGATTTTAAAAATTCAGACCTAAGAAGGAATACATTCCCATATAGAGTATCGGATAAAAATGCTGATAATGACTTTATTATTGAAACTAATGAACTTGAATCTCAAAAAATAGAAATCGAATCAATTACGGAAGGTTCAATTGATGAATTATCAGTAGTTTCTGCTGGAAGTAGCTATAAAATTAATGATTCTATTAAATTTGAGGATATAGGTGGTGGAAGTGGTGTCATAACAAAGATTTCTTCATTAAAAGGAAAAACTGTTACTAATGTTAGTGTTGCAACTTCATCATATGATGATGCAGTATTTGTTTGGGATGGTAACGATAAAGTAAAAGTTAATGTTGTATCTAATCATAATTGGATTAATAAGGATAATATTATAATTTCTGGAGTTTCTACTTCATCAGGTATTTCTTCTAGTGTTTCTGCATTAAGTGATATTGATGGTGAGTATGTTATTGGTGTAACTTCAACATATTCTTCAGTAATTTCTGAAATTCCTGTTCTTGCTGGATCAGCATCCACTGAAATATTTGTTTCAACAGTACCAAATTCAGTTTCAGTGGGAAGTAGTTTGGTAATTGGTGGATCATATAGTGATACCTGCCAAATATTGAATATATTTAGAGACCAAAATATATTAAGAGTAGTTCGAAGTAATCCAGGTGTTGCACATAGTGTATCTTCTCCAATAACATTTGTTACAAATTCATTTAGTATTGATAAATCAGTACTTTCTTTTGATTCTAAATTGAATGATAGTGTTTATTTTAATCCAGCAAAGTCTGTTGGTTTTGGTACCACTTCAGGAGTTACTCATTCAACTACTTTTGGATTTGGTAGTACTGCAATTACTAGAAATATTCCAACTCAAAGAATTTATATTGAGAATCATCCATTTAAAACGAACCAACAAATATCCTTTACAAAGGCTTCAGGTGCCGCAGAGATTGATATTTCAACAACTCCAGTATCTGCTCTTTATAATTTACCATCTACACTCTATGTTTCGGATACCACTCCAAATACAATTGGTATAAAAACAGGTGTTGGAGCAGCAAGTTCTGATGTATACTTTAGAGCTTGCACTGGTGATGACGATACTTATTTGTTTAAGAGTAATTTTGATCAAGTAACTGGTAATTTACAAAAAATTGAAGGAACTGTTTCTATATCAACTTCTTCAACATTAGGTTTAAAATTTGGAGATGTTGTTGATTTAAATATACAACCAAATCTATCTGTTGGTATTGGTACATCAACAGCAATAAAAGTTGTAAGAGATTCTGAAACTGGATTTATTTTAGTTAATCCAGTACAAACACTTTATAGTAATATAGATGTTGCTGCTGACACTATTAGAATTGATAATCATGGATTTAAGAGAGGTGATAAGGTATTCTATACAATTGCTGATGGTACATTCCCTACTGGATTAACTACCAATAGTTCATACTTTACATACGTTGTTGATGAGAATTTCATTCAATTATCAGAAACATCTGTAGATTGTTTATCTAACCCACCAAAAGTTGTTGATATTACAGCAGCTGGTCTTGGAACTAGTAAGTTCTATTCTATCAATCCTCAGATTGAAGTTGTTAAAAATAATAATTTAGTATTTGATTTAAGCGATTCTTCTTTACAAGATTATCAGTTAAAGTTCTATTATGATAATGAGTTTAAAAACGATTTTGTATCTACTGCATCTACTACAAATACATTTAATATAATTGATGTTGGTACAGTTGGAGTTGGAACTACATCTTCACGTACAATTAATCATAATACATCATTACCTACAAAATTATATTATTCACTAGAGAAATCTGGATTCATTAGTACAGCAGATACTGAGGTTGTTAATTATTCTGAAATCAAATATGTAGATAGTTTATATAATAAATCTTACAATGTTGTTAGCGTAGCATCTACTACTTTTGGTATTACATTATCTCAAGTTCCAGAGAAACTATCATACAATTCAAGTGAATGTGACGATATCTCATATACTACTAGTTCCTTAAATGAAAAAGGCCCTATTTCTAAGGTTAACATTCTTTCAGGTGGAATTAACTATAAAAAGATACCTAATTTTGTTGGATCAAGTTCTACTGAAGGTACTGGTGCATATGTTATTGCTAAATCAAAATCAATTGGTAATGTCAATAAAATAAGAATTCTTAATGAAGGATTTGAATATTCTACAGATAATACTTTAGAACCTACTGCATTAATATCTCCACTTATTTCTGTCAATAATTCAAGTACAATAGGTATTGTTACAGTTACTGATGGTGGTCTTGATTATCTTTATGCACCTAATATAGTTGTTGTAGATTCAACTACATTGGAGAAAATTGATAGAGGATTACTCCAATCTAAATTAAGTGGAAATTCTATTTCTAAGGTGGATGTTATAGTTCCTCCAAATGGACTTCCTGATGGGGGAGTATCTTTATTTACTGTTAATAATTCTAATGGAGTCTCTATTTCTACAGTAGCATCTAATTCTACTGGAATATTTACATGCTATACAGGTTTGGGTACAGGAACTGATGCAGGATTTGCAATAAACGATGAAGTTTTTGTTGAGGGTATTACCAGATATATTGATGAAGCATCGGGTATAGGTACCGAAGGAACTGGATTTAATTCTGAAGATTATGGATATAGATTTGGTACAGTTACAGGTGTTACTGCAGGTAATAATTGGGAAATTACTATAAATCTTGAATCTACAGGTATATCAACAAATGTAGGTATTGCAAAAACTGATCAAGAATCATTTGCAACTCTTATCAATAAGAATAATTATCCTACATTCACAACAGTTGAAGTACCAAATAAATTTGTTATTGGTGAAGAATTGATAATAGATGAAGTTTTGGTTGGATTAACAATTCAAAGTTTTGATAATGATTTTATTAAGGTATATGGAACTTATGATATTAAAGTTGGTGATGTTATTCTTGGAAGTGTTTCTGGTTCAAGAGCAACTATTGACAGTATTAAAGATAATTTAGCAAAATATAAGGTTAACTTCTCAAACAAGAAAGATATTGGATGGTCTGATGATATTGGAAAATTGGATTTGGACAATCAGGTTATTCCAGATAATGATTATTATCAAAATCTATCTTATACAATTAA
>MDSY01045188.1_pt1 | contig 11457 bp, 11 predicted proteins | sample 811131 | NCBI WGS metagenome assembly MDSY01 (sample SAMN05326643, study PRJNA326480) | marine metagenome | isolation source: seawater | place: Atlantic Ocean: South West | collected 2010
AAACATGCGCGATTTCATTTTCAACATTTATTAGGCGCATACTCATGAGTACGAGTAGGCCTGGGTACCATGGATAACCGCTCGAATTCGTCACGACTCACCGTGGTTCGTACAGTCGTCAGTGGTCGATCAAGCATATACGAATATAGTGCACTGGTCAATTGCAATTCCAATTCATTCAAATTGTAAATCGAACCTTAATTATATATATACGCTATACGGTACCTACTCATATTGTAGTAGTATTACACATAGATCATACTCGTCATACTGTGTGGACCGTCTGAGGGTCACCTACATAACTGTGGCATGATGCCTTGATAATGGCTAGCGGAAGGGTAATCTTGCATTAAGAACAGTAGTATAATAGGAAAAGAAGTCAAAATCATGCACGCATTTTCACGGAATTTTGTACCGCACTACCTAGTACCCACAGGCACTACGGACTACTAGAAGTAGAACTAGTAGGTTCCTAGCGTCAAGGGACAAATGCCATTGGACGAGTCTAATCCGTCACTGCTGAGGAAATACTTGCTGCCTAGCCTCCGCAGCCTTCTCAGCGGCCCTCTCAGCTGCTTTCTTCTTAAGCGCCTTTGCCTCGTTAGCCCCTTTGTAGAGCTCCTTGCCATCGTCGGCTTGCTGCGAGGCCGAGATGCCCGCAGCGATATCCTGTAGGGATGTGTTGCGATATCCTGTAGGGATGTGTTGGCGGCCAATAGAAGGCGGATGGCGACGGTGTTCGAATATACACTCCGTTGGGGCGCCTCTGAGAAGGGGGGGGCTATTCGCGCACCTCGAGCTGACCACCCAGGAGCAGAGCGGTTGCGGCGATGACTGCAGCAATGTTGGCGGCCGGGAGCTTCTCCTGCTTGTAGCCTGCGAGATGCGATGTGATGCGTGGACATACGTGGGCATGCGTACGCGTGCTCAATCGGGCAGGAATCGCCCGAGCAGCAGCGCCAAGGTGAAAGAGCTACACGCGTGCGGAGGGCGTCGCGGTGGGCTCGCCTGCAGGCTTGTTGATAAAGTCGCCAAAACCTTGCTTGGGCTCGTCGGCCATCATGAGCGGCGAGATAGACACTGCCGTCCGCGCCGCGCCGCGCACGCCGCAGCAGGGCTGGCTCGGTATCAGAGCGAGCCCGAGAGTGACGACAGCGACAGCGAGCATGTTTTTTTCGTTACGCCTGATGACCGTGGTGTGTTTTTAAAATGAGTATTTTAAAATTACTTCGACTGGAGTGGACAGAAAAAGACACAGGGCAAGCACAGCTGCACAGCTACTATGTAGTGTGTTACACACCTAAAAATCAGAACCCTCTAGGTCATCTCAGAGAGCAGACTTCAGAGAACAATGTTCTCAACAACTGTGCGCCGTGCAAGCCGTGGTCGTTGCCACAGCCCGGCCGCGAGTCCGAAGCGTTCGATGAGTCGGTGCCACCAGGTTCGTATGAGCTCCTCATCCAGGAGCTCCTCTGGACACGAAAAGCTGCAGACTCCATGTTGTTCCTTCTCACCAGCCTGCTCAGCCGCGTCATCGATACTCACATTGAACACGCAGAGCGACTGCCTGCTCAAGCATGTAGAGAGTCCAAGCGCCTCGCTCGGCTGCAAGAAGCAGTACGCGATCGGATAGTCCAGCAGCCAGCCGTGCAACGCAACCATGATGGAGGCTTCGGCAAGCATCACCTCTCGAATAGCACCCCCTCGAATAGCACCCTCAGTCTCTCTGGGAACGGCTTCACGAATCCCATCAAGCTGAATCACCTCCGCTGGCTCATCGCAAGCGAGCGCATCGACGAGCCGACGGCCGAGAAGCTGGAGTGGTGCAATGAGCGACTCTCGCTCCGCAAGCGAAGGGAAGCGCGCGGAGGCAAGCGCGCCATCAGCAGCGATGAGCACGAGAGAGTCGAGGTTCGGTTCTTGGAGCTCGCCGGTAAGCTTTGAGTGGAGCGTGGGATGGTTGACGATGAAGAGCGAGGGGCCGACGCAGAGGAGTCTTAGTGTGGCCGTCCCTTGGATGTCTCTCCGCAGCGCCGCAGTCAGAATACGCACTTGTTCCACCGTGACTGTGGCCCCGCCGAGAGCATTGTCCTCAGCCATGCAAACGTCGCAGTAGTCCCAGAGCAGCGCCGGGCGCACGTGGCTGGTCAGCAGGAGCAAGTCCTTCCGGAGGGATGTGAGCCGCCGCTGGACGCACCGGGGCACGCTGGCGGCGTGGCATGCACGTCGCAGCGTGGAGAGCGGCAATGCAGCCTCCATGCCATGGCTCGAAGTCCGTTTCGCCTGGGGAAGTATTCAGTTGCTCTCAAAAATTACCCATCGAGGCATGCGTGCCTTCCAGCTGCTGCTGCTCTGTGCGAGCGCATGTGCGAATGTCGTTCTGCAGAGCGGCTGGGCGAGTGGGAGCTCCTCGCTGGACACTGGTCACACTGACGAGCCAGCACAGCTCGAGCCAACGCAGCAGCGCGCCAGCGCAGAGCTGAGTGATTACGTCGACGCGAGCGGCGCCTTCATGCAGCAGTTCGAGTCGCACCTGCGAGAGGCAGGCCGCTCATGCAAGCCGAGCCCCTTCGGCATGCCGTCACCTTCCTCTCGATCCATCATGAGACGCCCCGACCGCCAAGCGCTCAAACAGGCCTTCGACCACATGAGTGCGTTGCACTCTCAAGCCCTCTCGCTCGCTCGCGATTCGCAGCTGCAGGCGTTTGCGTCGGCGAGCTTGACGCTGCAGCAGCACCTGCGGGTCTGGCTGATTGATGCCGACAAACCCACACCAGCCTCCGCACTCCTCGACGAGCCCACCATCACTGCTCTCCGCTCACTCCGCAAGGCATGTCTGAAGAAGCCTCGGGGCACCGTCGCCTCTACCCTTGAGACCTTGGGGCGCGAGCTAGCCGAGGCGGAGGCGGCGAGCCTGGCGCTTGCACACGCGGCGCTCTCTACGCTCGACGCCTCTCAGCACGGCCCGCGCACATCTCCAGCCCATTCGCATCGCGCCGAGATGGAGCGGCTCGAGTTTGAACAGCTCGCACAACGGGCGCGGGAGGCCGAGGAGCAGCTCGTCGAATTGGCGGCGCAGTTCGAGGCGCAGGCGGGGCAGCTGCGCGCGAGCAAGGAGGGTGCACACCAGGCCGAGCTGGTGGCGCGCGGCGAGGTGGCCGCCGAGGTGCGCGGCGCCGCCGAGGAGCAGCTCGCGCGAGAGCGTCTCGGATGGCAGCAGCAGCTGGCGCGCGCGCAGCAAGAGCTCGCGCACGAGCGTCAGCAGCTGGAGGCGCAGCGTGGGCTGCAGGATGAGTTGGCCGCCGCACGCTCCCAGATCGAGGCGCTCCAGGAAAGGGAAGCCACCGCGCTACGACAAGCGGCAGAGCTCTCGGAGAGACTCAAACAGCTCGAAGGCTCACACGCGCAACTCGTGGCGTCGCACCGCGACCTCGAGCAGCACGCGGCTGCGAGGCAGCAGCTGGAGCAGCAGGCGGCGCAGCGGGCGCACCATCTTGCACAGCTCACCCGCGAGCTCGGTCCACATGGTGGGCCTCCGGTGCCCCTGCAGCAACTTCGGGAGGTTCAACTCGAGTTCCAGCAACTTCTCGCGAGACACGCACGGCAGGGGCACCAGCATGCGGAGATGCTCGAGCAGCTGCGCCGCAAGGAGGCGGAGCTTCAGGTAGCGGCAGCACACGCGCGTGAGCTCACCCACCGAATGCAGCTCGTCAGTGGCAACCAACGGGCTGCCATGCAAGATGGCGCGCTGCCCGGTGGCGCGCCGGCGGACCCGGGGCTCGGTAACATTGCTGACGGCTTGTTATCCGGCCTTGGTGGGCTCACGGACGCGATGAAGAGTCGAACACGTGGGCTCAAGGCATTTTCGCAGAGCGTCCTTTCTGACATTAGTGGCACGGTCGGAGCCAAACCGGGGGGGCAGGTGTGATGGCGTGATCGATCATGATCAGATCATGAATCATTTGCGCCGAGACGAGATAGAGTTCAGTTGAAGTAATGACGTGTGTGCTTGAGATAGGAACGTCGCCTTGTGTATGTACGTTTTTCCGGGGGGGTTGCTCACCCAACCAGATACAGTTAAACATAATCAATACTGTAGGAACCCGAATAGGTTCAGGCTCCTGCAATACATTTATATGTATAGACGAAATTTAAATCAAAATTGGAATAAAAATAAAAAAAACATGGTCGTGTTATTGTACAAGTTGAAGTGCGGTGTTGGTGTTAAGGTGAAACGTTTCCCCCCGTTTTCGAGACTGTATGAAACTCACTAGTACTAGGTTCCTCCCGTTTTAAATATAGTTGATAAACCGGTGTGTACTTGTAGTTGATCAAAGGATTTTCCTGTAGGTACATATTTTTTATACTCTACGCGATTTAGTGGTAGTGCACGCCAAGGATGCACACAGTCAACAAGACATAGAGTATAGAGTATAAACGTTTATACTAATACTTTAAGCTAGTTCCCGGAAGTGGCGTCGGCAATGCTCGGCGCAGTTGGTGTGGCCCTTCTCGCGCTGCTCGCGCCTCCACGAACAACATCAGCAACAAAACGGTGTAACGATGCGAGGATGTGCACTGCCGCCAACTCCGTCGCGCTCGTCTGGCTCACCGGCGCGGGCGACCTGCGCGTGCACGACCACCCCGGCCTCGCCGAGGCTGCGGAGTGTGCCGAGCGTGTCGTCCCTGCCTTTGTGCTCGACGACGAGATTCACCTGCGCTGCGCGGCGCCAGCGAGTATCCGTCGCCTCCACACCGCGCTCACCGCCCTCGAAAGCCGCCTCAGCGCCTCGGGGCTCCCACTACTCGTCGTTACGGGTGATGCCACCAAGGCGCTTCCGCAGCTCTGCACTGAGCTGCAGGCGGTCTCCTGCCACGTGATCGAGGACGACGTGGTGCAGACGATCCGAGATGTGCAGCACAAAACCTGCGCCCAACTCCACGCACAGGGCGTCACCGTGGCGCGCTGGAGCAACGCACTCCGAAAAGTCCCAGACACATTTCCGAGATCTTTCGATGAGTACAGCTCCCTCGCCGCGTCTCTCGCGAGAGAGCCCCTCCGGGAGGCGGCAGCTCGAGCCGGGAGTAGCGCGTCCGTGGACACACCTGCCACCTCACTCGCCGAACCAATACCCACTCTCGAAGCGATGCTCGCTCGGGCGCAAGAGCTCACGCCACCGGCCGTCGCCGCCGCACGCCGCCACGTTTCCACTGAGGGTGCACCCTACCCACCCCCCACCCATCCATCCCTCTTCCTATCCCCGTTCTGACCCCCCCAACCCCTCTCATGTACCCCTGCTAACCCCTCCCTAGCCTACTCGCCCCCCTACCCGCCCCACTACCCGCCTCCCCGCCCCCCACCCCAGAACCCTTTGTCGACTCTTTGCTGCCGCTCGCTTCTGAGGATGGAGCATGCGCGGCGGTAGAGGAGTACTGCTCGACCGGCCGCGCGCGCTTCGCGAACCGCTGGCTCGCGCGCGCCCACCCCGAGGGCGAGAGGGCGCCGAGCATGCACGCGGCCGCGGCGCAGTGGCTACTCGACGGTGGCTCCCCCGCCTCTCGCACGTCACTCCGCGAGCCGGCGTCGCGCGCGTTTGCGCCGGCGCTCGCGCTGGGGACCCTGAGCCCGCGCCGCATCCTCGCGGAGAGCACCCGTGTCTCGCTCGCCCCCCTCTCTCCCGCCGACGCTCCCCTGTGGTCGCGCTCCGATCTCGGCTGCCTGACGGATGTGGCAGAGTGGAGAGAGTGGCAGCGGCTGCACGCGGCACGCGAGCTTGATGAGGTGGCGCAGGGAGAGAGGTCGGATTGTCTCAAGGCGACCGAGCCGGCGGTTCGGTACTGGAGATGGGGTGGTCAGCATCTCTGCAGGTACATGGCGTGGGAGAGTCATGCGGGAGAGGGGGCGGAGGTCAGCTCCGGCCTGGGGTCAGTCCAACCCACGTCGGACTCTGCAGCAAACTCCGCGTCCAACTCCGGATCAAGCTCCGGATCAAGCTCCGGATCAAACCCAGAGCAAATGCCGGCCATCGTTTTTGTGCACGGGTTCGCCGCCTCCTCTGAGCAGTGGTCACGACTCGTTGGTGCACTTCGGAGCGAGGCGGGCGACACACCTCTGCCGCCCATGTACGCCCTCGACCTGCTCGGCTTTGGCCATTCGGAAGCCCCGGGCCTATCGTATACGCAACACCTCTGGGAGGCGCAGCTCGTTGATTTTGTGCTCGAGGTGCTCCAGGGTCGCCCTGTTGTCCTTGTGGGCAACTCGATCGGCGGCGGCCTCTCGGCAGGCGGCGCGGCTAACATGGGCTCGCTCTGCCGCGGCCTCGTCCTCTGCAACACTGCAGGGGTCATCAAAGATCCCGAGGAGTATAGGCAAGTTTTCACACGCCCGTGTCCATTTGTCACGCCCAATTCTTCCCATCTATCTCATTCTTCCCATCGATCACATTCTTATTTTCTCATTCGCCACACATATAGGCAGTTGAGGCGGGAGACTCCCAAGACGGTCGGAGAGATGACACTTCGAGGAGAGCTCACGGCACCGTACGAGCCGTTGCCACTTGGGCCGCCGCTCCTCGAGGCATTTGGCGCGGTCGTGATCGCCGCGCTCAAGCCGCGCATCCCCGACCTCCTCAAGTCGTACTACCCCACAAATCCGGAGGCGGCGGACGCAAGGCAGGCGGCGACGATCGCAAGGGATGCGGGCGATCCCGGCGCCGCCAACGTCATCGGAAGTGGACAGAAGCTCCCTCCGCAGCGCTCGCTTAATGAGGTGCTCGGCGCTGCCGACGGCTTCTCGGGGCCGGTACTCGTGCCGCAAGGGGCGCTTGACCCTCTCACGAGCCCCAAGCGCGCACAACTGAGGGCGGCGCAGCTTGGAGAGCTGCGTGAGGGCGTTCGCGTCAAGCTCCTGCAGGCGGGACACTGCCCACACGATGAGGTGCCCACAGAGGTGGCGCGGGAGATCATCAAGTGGTGGCCGGAGGTCGTGGCAAGCAAATAGCAACGGCGCGGAATTCAATCGCAAGTAGGTGAGGTTAACATGATAGGCACATCCTCGATGGATCTATCGAGCTTTTAAACATTCAAAACATTCTGGTAATTGTGCGTACTTCCGTACTACCAGATAGAGATATAGTATTAGTATACTTGAAGTATAACTATAAGAGAAAAGAGTACAAGCATTGTAAATTTGAAAAATATATCATATACGTATATCAATTTGCAATTCATGTGAATATTGCGATATTGCGATATTGAATATTGCAATATATACCAGGATAACCCTAATAAGTAGTATATATGTAGTATAAGTAAAAGTATAAAGTAAAAGTATACACATATATATGATATCTATATATAAATATATCTGCGCGATAATATATATATTTGCGATATACAGTATCAGTCATGTGGCGGCTATCGTGCAGAATTTCAAATGCAACAGAGCGAGTCATGAACACTATGGTTTCATTGATTAGTTTTATCAATATTGGAGCCGGGCCCGGCGACTCAGTCGGCAATATATTTTATGTGAATACAATTCTCAAAGCTTCAGCTGCAAGCTCCCCCCGAGTCAAAGCTTGCTATTGGGCGATGGCTCATTAATGGCTATTGGATGGCTTTGAGCTCCATCTCGAAGTAGATTGTGGTATCTGGCGGGATATATCCGGCGCCTTTGGACCCATATCCCAGCGCTGGCGGGATGATGACACGCCGCTTGCCGCCCACCTGCATGCTCAAGAGAGCTTCGTCCCAACCCTTGATGACGCGTCCGGTGCCCACTGCGAAGGTGATGGGCCGGCGGCGCTCGTAGGAGGAGTCGAAGATCTTTTCGCTGTCAAAGTCATCGAGCCAACCAGTGTACATGACGCTCACAGTCTGGCCCGAGATGGGACGCGCGCCAGAACCAACAACAATGTCTTCGTAAACGAGACCCGAACTCGTCTTCACTTGTCCCTCGGCCAGGGCGGGGAGGACCCCAACCGCTGGAAGTGCGAGCGCCGGGATCGATACAAGAGCTGCGCGCCGCGAGACCGCCGCTCCCAACGGGTGCGTCAGCGCCGTCGCGCAGAGGAGAAGAGCAAGCATTTTTTTTGCCCGTTTTCGACGATAGTTTTGGGGTCCTATACATACATAGGTTCCTAGAGAAAACTTCTTTACCTACATTGGCTCGGCAGCCTTCCGTGTTTTTTTTTGATAACAATGGGTTGCGGATCAAGCAGAGAAGGCGAGCTCGTCGCGGAGGCGCCATCGGGGCCTATGCGCACCAAGGCTGGGTTGCTTGGCGTGATTAGGCTCGACTACAGCTACCCGCCGGCACTGGGCGACATTGACCACCCCGGGAGCTTTGCGTACGAAGTCGTCTACCGCGTGGTCCCCGGCCTCACGTTCGAAATGGCGCAGAGCGGCGTGATGACTGCCGAGGTGGAAACACGTTTCATCGAGGCGATCGTGTACCTTGAAGGTAGACGCGTCGACGGCATCACCAGCGATTGCGGCTTCATGATGTACTTCCAAAAGCTCGCGAGGAGGCACACGCAAAAGCCTGTATTTATGTCGGCTCTCTGTCAGCTGCCGGCAGTGACATGTTCATTCGCGTCGCACGAGCAGATCGCGATCTTGACTGCCAATGGTGAGTCTTTCAAGCCGCTCATCGGCCTGATTAATGACGAGTGCGGCGTCGACATGGCGGATCAGAGATACATAGTCGTCGGATGCGAGACGGTGCCCCATTTTGAGGCGGTTGCGCTCGGCGAGCGCGTGTCGGTGAACCAGGTGATGCCGGGTATGGTGGCGAAGGCAAAGGCAGTGATGGCGAGGCGGCCGAATCTCCGCGCCATTCTCCTCGAGTGCACCGAGCTGCCGCCGTACGCGGACGCGCTGCGCAAGGCGACGGGGCTGCCTGTGTTTGATGCGATCACTGCGTGCGACTTTATGATGATGGGAGTGCAAGATAACGAGCGTTTCGGGATCCAAGACTGGCAGGCGATTTGGGATGATGAGCAGGAGGAGTATCTTTTCGGAAAGAATCTCACCGCCGACGAGAAGGCCCTGCTCGTAAATACACCCCCCGAGGAGCGAGAGGACTTTATGCGCGTCATCGGAAAGCCATTTGCGTGCCAGGCGCGTTTGGCGCCAGAGCTCCTTTCGAAAGTGCTGCCGCCGATCAAAGTGCCCCGTCTCGTCCTCCCCAGTATAGCGAACATATCCGCAGCAGCGGCGGCAATGGATCCTAGTAGAGTGTGCCAAAAGATGTGACTTCACCTTCAGACTTGTAGTAAGTGAAAGTGTTAGTGATAGTTTAACAATTCCAATTGTGTTTTAGTTAAAGTTATGGTTCTACTCAAACTTTAACTGATGTGTATTCCTACAGACGTGCCATGGTGACGAAGCCTTTCACAAAGGATCGCTTGGCCGTCAGAAATATGCCCCCCCAGGCACCACGAAAATCCGGCGATGCCGATGGGCTTCTTTTGGGGTGTAGATCCAGATCGTGACTAGATCGGGTATCCGATAAACACCTGTTTTTTGGCGATGCTCGAAGAGAAAAGGGCGAGCACCGGGAAAACATTCACCGCGAATCAGGCCACAGACGCGTCTTTCTCGCCCTTCGAAGAACCAAGCCGGATGGCGATACTCGGAGTAAGGCGGCTGACGCCCGCGACGACTCCAGCGCCGACGAGTGGGGCGATCCAGAAGATCCAGTGGTCGCGCCAGATAGCATATAGGTCGGGACCATTGACACCATCGCGCCTCATCATCGAGGTCCAAATTGCGGGGCCGAAGGAGCGCGCAGGGTTGATCGAGCAGCCGTCGATTGGAATGAGCACAGAGTGCGCGAGATAAACAGCGAATCCGATGGCGATGGGCGCGAGGATGCGGTTGTCAGAGGATTGCGGGTTCACGGCCGTCTCCAAGACAACAAGCATCAGTAGACCTGTCATGAAGACCTCTCCCATGAAGGCGGATCCCTGATGAACACCAGCTTGAAGAACATTCGATGCGAGGTTTCCGGTCCGGTCTTGTGGATGATCATAGGTGATGGCAAGGATGCCCGCGCCGCAGAAAGCGCCGAGGATTTGGGCGAAAATGTTGGCGATGCCCTGGAGGACGTTGCACTTGCCAGCGACGACCAGGCCAAAGGTGACCGCGGGGTTGATGTGGCCGCCCGAGCGGTGACCAAATGTGTAGGCCAGCACAGTGATGGCAAGCCCGAAAGTGAGCGCCACCTGCTGGACCCAGCCGGCGGAGCCGGCCACGCCGACGGCGGAACCAGGACCAATGAACACGAAGGCTGTCATAGCGGCGAACTCTGCGAGCACCGCCTCGAGCGAGAGTGTCTTTTCCATTGGCATGATGTCGGGGATCCTCACTGGACGGAAGGGTGAGGCGAGATTATTAACAGAAAAGAGGCCTATTTTTAGTAGTTCAAAGTTTAGTCTTTTATTAGTCTTTTATTATAGGCAGGTTTTATTCTTTTTTTTTTCTTCCCTTTTATGGCGGCAGTCCTGCGAGCCAACCCGCTGCGTCGCGCTGCGGGTGGGTATGCCGACGGCACGGACCCGCTGCGCCGAGTGCTCAGCGCGCAGCGCGGCGAACTCCACACCATGCAAGCCAAGCTCGAGTCCTCGGCCGCCACAGCGGACGCCGAGCTGCTCGCGATGGCGCGGCTCGCTGCCGAGCGCGGCGTGGAGCTCGAGAAGATTCGTGCGGAGATGGGAGGGCGCGGTGTGCGCGCCGAGGTCGATGCACGCTTGAACAACGATCTGGCGGGCCTCCGCAACGAGCTGGCAGCATCAGAAGAATCGGAGGTCTCTCTTCGCTGGCGCCTCGTAGAGCGGGAGAAGCAGTTGGAGGTCTCGGAGGCGAGGCGCGTTGAGGTGGTTGAAACTGTCAAGGCTGCGCACGCCGAGCTCGTCGCCCTGCGTGTGCGCTGCAGAGACGCTGACCAACGCCACTGTCAGGCAGCAGCCCAAGCCGAGCAACAGAGAGCTCAAGTGGCCGAGGCGGTGCGGCGGGAGGCGGCGGCGATGGCGGCGGAGCGGGTGGCGGTAGATCGTGTAACGCGGGTGGAGGCGGTGGTGCAGGCGGCGGAGCGTGCCAATGCGGCGATGACCGCCGAGCTCGAAAGAAGTGATCTGGCGCGTGGCAGCGCCGAAGCGGCGCGAACAGCCTTAGAGGAAAGGGTGGCGGCAGCGGAGGCGGCGAGGGAGGCGGCGGAGGCAAGTGGGGCGCGGCTGCATCTGAAGGTGGTCCGGCGATTGGCAGAGGCAGACGAGGCCCTCGCACTCGCGAATCGCGTGCATGAGGACTCTGCTGGCGAGCGGAGGGGGGTCTCTCTGGGTGACGAGCGGAGGGGGGTCTCTCTGGATGAGCTCTCTCTGGATGAGCGGATGGGGGACTCTCTGGGTGAGCGGAGGGAGGTCTCTCTGAGTGAGAGGCTAGCCGCCACTGAGG
>MDSY01056089.1_pt1 | contig 11457 bp, 6 predicted proteins | sample 811131 | NCBI WGS metagenome assembly MDSY01 (sample SAMN05326643, study PRJNA326480) | marine metagenome | isolation source: seawater | place: Atlantic Ocean: South West | collected 2010
ATAAATTTCTTGGGTGAGATGTACAAAACTGCCACTACCCTATCCCCTGACGGAAAGAGAGACGAGAGACATTTTGTGAGAGACTTTTTTTCATTTGAAATGCTGACCAGTTTTACAAGCCTTCAGTTCGTGCGACTGCTGCGACCATTTCTATAGGAAATAAACGTCCACTGAACACCTTCCGTCGTGCATTGTGTGTTTGAGGTCAACGTCTGGAAAGACAAGACAGCAAGTCGAAGTCGTTGTCGTTGTTCCCTCCCTACAACTTGTTGACGCCGTCACGTTTGGACGGTCCAAGAAACTGAAGAGGAGAAAAAGAAAAGAGTTGTTGTCGTTGCTTTTTCCAGCAACCCCCTCCACCTCTTCTGGACCGTCACACCGTCGCGCGCGGTGTCCTCCAAGCCAATGCCTAAGCACAAAACGACGTTCAAACATCCCACGTCGCCCGGCGCATACTGGCGCGGCGACTTCCGGTGGATCAAGTACCCCCTGGCCATCAGCCAACGAATCTTGGAAGGACAGAAACAAACGCAGAGCCCGGGCCTGGTCAACATCGGCCCCGTGAGAACCTCACGTGGAGACTACGTGGTGGACCTGGTGGACAACGTGCAGGTCAGCCCTCGTGGGATGAAGCGCAAGGTTCTTGTGGTCCCGTCCACCTCGACGCGGGACGGCAAGAAGGACAAAACACCTCCTGAGGTGAGCTGCTTTCCTTTCGTGTGGAATAAAAGAACAAAAAACGAGAAAAACGAGACGCGCAAAAAAGCCACTCGCGCGCCTGGCGCGTACGACGTACCGTACCAACCGTGCCAGACGTTCAAGAGTGCTCGCCCCGGGTACTTCTTCCGTCTTGGGGCGCACGGCCCGGGGTACTACCTCGATGGGGCGGCGCCTGTGGGGACGAAAAAACTCACCGGCGACTTTTTGGTCGGCGCCGCGGCTATCATCACCGCCAGCGCCGCCGTTGCGGTTGTGTCTTCGCGCATCTGGTTCGGCTCCGCCCGGGTTTCCACCCCGGTCATCACGTCCGAGGACCGCGCTCTTTTACAGTTGAACGACCGCATCAAGGATATGTACTTCTCACACGTGAAGCACTTCTTATTAGAAGGCAACCACCACCACGCGAAGAAAGGGAAGGAGCCGCCTACGCTCGTGGTGCGCGACAACATGTGGGACCTCCAGTGCGCGCTGCTGCGCCAGTTCCTAACGCTCGCCAAGACACACGGCGCGTCACACACGAACATAAACAAACGCGTGCTTTTCGGGTACCACGGCACGAGCGCTGAGAATGCCGAGAAGATTTTCAAGGAAGGTTTCCGCCCCGAGTGCCGCCGCAGCGCCGGCGCCGGAGCCTATTTCAGCGGCGTCCTCGAGTTTTCAGCCAAGTACGCGCGGGACCACCACGGCGTGAGCAAGAACTCAGGCCGCCCGACTTCCAAACCGGAAGGCCCGGGTGACATTCTTTTAGTGGTGTTACTTTTGGACGGCCATAGGGGGGGGCTGTGTGGAGACCACGAACTAACCGGGCACCCCGAGAAGCCGCTGGCAATAAACGTCGCGCAGTGCATCTTCGATGAGAAATACGTAATGCCCCTGGCGCGACTCAGAGGGTTCTGAGAAGAGCATTGAAGCATTGAAACTAGAGACGAGAGACATTTGCGAGAGACTCTTGTTGAATCCAAACTTTTTTACAATCTAACGTCCACTGACCTCTCTCCGTCGTACGAAGTAAATCAATGCGCCGCGGGCTCCATCGCTGGAGCCTTTGCGCGGCGCGCGTCACTTCACTTCGCGACGGAGGCGGTCAGAACGTTTTCTATTTTACTTTTACACTCGCACTCTTGCTCTCCTCCACCCGTCCCGCAGTTTCGTGAACATGTTCGCGCTCCAAAGCACGCCTGTGATGAGTGTGGCGAAGCCTACGTACGTCGCGAGCGCGCACGTGAACCCTAAAGCGTTCAAGCACCGGATGTCCGCGTGTTCGCACCCGGGGCGGTACATGTGCGAGTTGGGCCACATCTCGCCGTCTTGCAGCACGTGCCTTGTGAGGTCCAGCATGGTGAGTGGGACCGCGCACACCACCAGCACAGTTGGGCCGTGTTTGTTCCCCCAGCTGCCTTTCCTGGACAGGCTCTTCCAGTACACCATCTGCGCCAGGTTGGTCATCATCGCCAGGGTGATGCCGAAGGACACTGCGTGCGCTAGTTGCTTTGACGCCTCGCTCGCGACTGCGCCGAACAGCCCTGCGAGCAACAAAGGCCAGCATCAGGAGCCCACCAGGGCGGGGATGGAGATCACGACCGTGATTAGGCTCGTCCACACGCCCACGTCGGTGGTGCGGCGGGGGAGGGGAGAGCCGGAGGACTGGGGCGTAAGCGACCCGTCCTCCGACGCCACGTCTCAGGTGGCGCACTCCTCGACATCGACATCACGGTCGATGAGGTTTTCGTTCAGATGGTCTTCGCCTCTCGACGTCGCCATCGCGCGGCGCACGATGCCTACGGGGCGGCGACAGGACGCGGAGAAACCGGGCAGCGTGCGACGGACCTCCTCCCGGCTTGAAAAGACCGGGGAGGCGCCGCAAGCACTGAGGTGAGGTAAGCAGGTCGCGTCATTTTTCGCCTTGTCAGCAGAATATCTCGTGGTATCGGGCAAAACTCGTTCAAACCAAGCCAACTATGAGCTGTTGGATCGACCAAGGACTCATCACTCCGCCGCGCACAGGACACGGACCGCGTTAGTCCCTAGCCGAGATGGCGAACGCCAACGCACCTGAACACGACCTGGACCTTAACGGTACGTATGCGTGTTTTTTTGTGCCGCACAGACGCACGTCGGAGGTGGTCATCCGAGATCTCGATTTCAAACCGCTTTGGAAAAGGTGCTCAATAACCTCTCTAGATCTGACACTTGCCCCCCCCACACACCCACAGAGTTCGACAAGAAGGGTTTCATAACCTACTTCCGCAGCCTTCAAAATGACCCGAAGATGTTCCGCGTGTTCAACCGCAAGGACTTTTACAGCGTGCACGGCGACGACGCGTTGTTCGTGGCGCGTGCGTTTTACAAAACCATGACTGTGGTGAAGTACTTGGGCCACGGGGAAGGGGCGCTGCCTGGCGTCACTCTGAACAACGCCCTGTTCCAAAAAGTTCTTAGGGATTTGCTCGTCGAGAACGCGGACTCGCGAAGCGTAGAGCTGTACGAAGAGGTCAGTGGCAAAAGGGAGTGGAAGCTTTCGAAACACGCGAGCCCAGGAAGACTCGGCCCGTTCGAAGATGATCTTTTCAAGGGCAACAACGATATGAGCGACACGCCGATCATCGCGGCGGCCAGGGTGATGTTCAAGCAGGACCAAAGGATCGTCGGTGTAGCCTACGTCAACTCAACTACGCGCGAGCTCGGCGCGTGCGAGTTCGTGGACGATGAGCAGTTCTGTACGTTGGAGGCGGTGCTGTGCCAGCTGGGGGTGAAGGAATGCGTGCTGCCTTCGGAAAATACGCAGACGCCTGATGGACGGCGTCTACGAGATGTCGTGTCCAGGTGCGGCGCCCTGCCCACGGAACGCAAGCCCAGCGACTTCGATAAACGGGACCTGGAAGACGACTTGGCTAGGTTGCTGAGCAAGAAGGATAATGGAAGTGATTTTAATTCAAGCAGTGCGCAAGCAGTCAGCGATATCGGGCCGGCTGTTTCCGCGGGCGCCGCTGGCGTGGAACGCCACAGAGCTTTGCTGGAGAAGGATGGCGCCGCGTGCACCCTCGCCGCGGCTTTAAAATTCTCGGAACTGTTAAGCCAGCCATCGAATCACGGGAGGTGTTTCCTGGTGATGCATGATAGCGGGAAATACATGCGGTTGGACTCAAGTGCGTTGAGGGCTTTGAATGTTTTGCCTGAACGCTCCAGTCACACGCAAGCCGCTCCGTCAGAAGGAAGCACCGCTGCGGGGTTTTCGTTGTACGGGCTGTTGAACAAGTGCAGGAGCCCGATGGGAAGGCGTTTACTGTTGCGCTGGCTGAAGCAGCCTCTTGTCAACTCGTCCGAAATAAAATCCAGACACGACTGCGTCGAGGCGTTCGTGAACGACCCCGAGGTCCGGGATACGCTAAGAGGCGCGCATCTGAGAGCGCTCCCGGATATCGAAAGAGTCGTGAGGAAACTGGAAAGAAGGAAAGCGAGTCTCATGGATTTATGTCGCTTGTACCAAGCCTCAGCTGCTTTGCCGTACATCGCGGAGGCACTTGATCGAATCACCGGCCCGTTCGGGGACAAGATTCGCTCAAAATACGCGTCAACCTTGAACAAACTGCACGACGCTGAGCATTTAGGCCGCTTCGAATCGCTCCTGGAATCCGCCGTCGACCTCGCGAAAATCCCCGACGAGTACGTCATTTGCGCCGCTTATGATTCTGAGCTAGGCGAGCTACAGCAATTAAAAGACTCTGCGGAGGAAGAAATTCAAAGCGCTTTCAAGGAGGCGAGCAAGGATTTGGGCATGGCCCCTGACAGGGAACTCAAGTTGGAGCACAACAACATGCATGGCTGGTTTTTGCGCTTAACCAAAAAAGACGAAACGAAGGTGAGGAAAAAGCTCAGCGCAAGTTACCAAATCTTAGAAGCCAAGAAGGACGGCACGAAGTTTACGAACAAGAAGCTGCGAGGTTTGTCTCAAAAGAGGGTGGAGCTGGACAAGAGCTACGAGCAACAGCAGAAGCACTTAGTGGATCGAGTTGTGGACGTCGCCGCGAGCTTTTCAGACGTGTTTTTACACGCCAGTTCTTTATGCGCTGAGATTGACGTTTTGGCTTCGTTCGCGGAAGTCGCGACGACGGCGCCGATTCCGTTCGTAAGGCCGGAGATGGTGGATGGGTCGAGTGAAAGCGAAAACAACAACGACGACGTCATTCTGCTTCAAAACTCAAGACACCCGAACGTCGAAGCCCAAGACGGCGCGCAGTTCATCGCCAACACGTGCAACTTGGAAAAGAGAAAAAGCTGGTTCCAAATCATCACCGGCCCGAACATGGGCGGCAAGTCGACTTTCATTCGGCAAGTTGGCGTGTGTGTGTTGATGGCACAGGTTGGGAGCTTCGTGCCTTGCGACCGGGCTAAAATCGTGATTCGAGATGCTATTTTTGCCCGGGTTGGGGCGGGTGATTGCCAACTACGGGGCATCTCAACCTTCATGGCGGAGATGCTGGAGACGGCGGCGATTTTGAAAGCGGCGTCGCCCAAGTCGCTGATCATCATCGACGAATTAGGCAGAGGGACGTCGACGTACGACGGGTTCGGCCTGGCCTGGGCTATCTCCGAACACATCGTGAACGAAGTGAAAGCCCCGTGTCTGTTCGCCACGCACTTCCACGAGCTCACCTCCCTGAAAGGGTCTGGCGGCGTCGCCAACTTCCACGTCGAGGCGAAGATTGACGAGGTTTCGCGAAAACTCACCATGCTGTACCGGCTGTTACCCGGCGCGTGCGATCAGAGTTTCGGCATCCACTGCGCGGAGTTTGCGCAGTTCCCGGAGGAGGTGCTCGTGATGGCCAGAGCCAAAGCGGCGGAGCTGGAGGACTTCACGGAGGAAGGTGCCGTGGCGGGGGCGCTTGGAGCTGTTGGGGAGAAGAGACAACGAGACTCAGTGGACGAAACCGCGATTGACGTCGCGAGGGGCGCGCAAAGAGCTAGACAATTCCTCACTGACTTTTCAAACCTGCCGTTGACTGAGATGGCCCCGGCTGATGCGATGCGCCGAGTGCAACAGATGAAGAAAGAGCTCGAGCAAGATGCGGGGGATTCGAAGTGGCTCACAGAGGTGTTGGCGGCTAGGTGAGGAAGAAGATGATGAGGTTGATTAGGAAAGAGTAACGATACGTCGCGTCGCGATTGATGATGTAAAAATAAGCGTTTCGATAAAAAATTGACACTCGACGCTCGAGGATAGAGCTATAACTCTTAATGCATAGATCACTCAATATAAAATTACTTCATTACTTCGTTTTCGTGGGATTCACCGACATCTTCCCCAAAAACGAAAACATCTTCCCCGTGATGGGCAGCAAACCGAAGTACCCATCGAAGCCGTTGTACGGGATGCCTTCCTTTTTACACTCTTCTTTGATTATTCCGCTCATCTTTGGGTACAAGTTGTGCGCCGTGCCCGGGAACATGTGGTGCTCGATCTGGTAGTTCAGGCCGCCTGATAGGAAGCTCCAGAAGGCGTTGCCCCACGTCGCGCTGGTTTCGATCTGCCACCGCCCCCAATCTTGTTTCGTTTTTTGCGATAAATCAGACGGTCTCAACCCGTCCAAGTTGTGGCTCACGATGAAGAACCAGCACAGGATGAACGAACCGAACGCGCCGTACGTGAGGAAGGGCAGTATGGTTTTTTCAATGCCGTGGTAGTACGCGGGGAGGGCTAACGTCAAACTGAAGTGACAAACCTTGCCTATTACGTACAGCGCAACCTCAGTGTTCGTGATGCCGATGTACTCCACGCCCGGCGATGCTTTGTTCACGATTACGTTGAAGAAATCGCCAGTCTGCGACGCGACGTACAGCAACGGCCAGACGAACGGGGTGTAGATCTGCTGGTACCGGTGGAACCACGCCCACTCCTGGGACTCGTCTAAGCGGATTAACGGGAACGAGGTGTACACGTCCTGGTCTTTTTCGTGGTCGTTGCAGTAGCTGTGGTGGGACACCATGTGGTGGTACCGCCATTCTAGCGACGATTTGCCGATGACGACGTCCGACCCGAACCAACCCCAGGCTTGGTTCCAGAACGAGGACGTGCACAACCCGCCGTGGTTCGCGGTGTGCTGCAGACCGGTGCCGGACCAGTACCCGGCGAACCCCAAAACACAACCCGTCAAAATGGACGGATCTCGGACGTACCACACCAGGGACGCGACGAAAAAAGCGAGCACCACGGCGGCGTCGAAAACGCACCCGCCTCGGCCCGATGGGATTCTTCCATTACTCTTCTCGAGAGGCGCCATGATTTCGTCCCGGACGCGTTGTTGGATTCGCTTGTATATCGGGGAGTCCAAGGGCTTGGGAAAGGACTCATCGGGACACAGGTTGACATCAGTAGACACCTTGGGTAACGTTTTCAGCGTCTTTGCCACAATCTCGGGCCGAACGTGGTGCGATTCGAACAAAATGGTCGCATCCCTGCCCACCGCCAGTGCGAGAAGCTGCGCGCCACCGGGGTGCGACTTGGCGAAATCGGTGATGTCATACACCTATTGGGGGAGTAGGGGGGTATCGGGGGGTATCGGGTTAAGAGGGTCAGTTTAGGGTCGGGTCCTGTCCCATCGATGTCGCGTTCGACTTGGCCATCTTATTTATTCTTTGAATCGGTCGCGTCGCCGCCGGAAACGGAGCGGTGCGGTCGATCGATCGACGCAGGTGTGGACCCTTTAACGCACCTGGCCGCGAATCTGCGTGTACTGGCGGTCGGGGTTAAGAGCCTTGCCGACAACCGTGGGGGCGGCGCCCGAAGCGTTACCTCCCGCACCCATCGCGAGCGTACCCGCGGCGCGTGGAGAGGAATGAAAGTAGGCTACGTGTCGTGTCGGCGACAGGTTTGGCGCGAGGAAAAGATCTGAATTTTGATGGCCAATTTATATGGCGACAATGTTGAGTAATTGGCGAGTTAAATGCATTCTGTTACAATCGTTCGGCTCATGAAGGGTTCCCTACAAGGGTTCATACCACCCTACATCACACTTTCCGCACTGGAAAACTTCAATTGTCCTACTGCCACCACTGTTATCCGTAATCACCGTCCGACCTTCCGTGGGGCAACAGTGCGCTTCGCAGAAGTGGCAATGGTCATAATCGCACTTCTCGCAGAGTAACTCCTCGCAAACGCAGCACTCGAACACCGGAAAAGTTAACACGCCATACCCTCCTAAATCAGTCACCCCCTCGCACTCGGAACAAACACCGAAATCACCGCATACGCATGGTCCGCACGTGGGGCGGGGTTGCTTCTCCTTGTGAATATACAAATACGAAGCTTCATTCCCTACTCAGCATTCCGACATTCCATTTTCCTTTTAGCTTCAAGCACCGCCGGCTGCAGTTTACCGAGGTAGTGATGGAGACGGTCGATAGTTGCAAAGTCAGCAGACGCGATGAGTGCTTCGACGCCAGTATCTAGCAAGTCTTGCGCGGTCACTCCTTGCTTCTGTGTCTTACCAGCCTCGTCGCTCACATCTTCCGCTCCGTCTGATTCTGCACCCTCTTCGGTACATCGTGTATTCATCGGTACACGTATATTCTTCAGTGGTTTATCGGCGGGGGTGTAACGGTGACTGGTCCACATAGGTTCGTGTTGGTTATGTTCGTGCGTGTTCTGTATTCCAGTAAGAACTCTTCCCGTTCACGGTCGTCGACCGGCACCTCGCGGCGAGTTACCGTCCTGCGTCGTCAAGTCAGCGTCCCCTTTCCTCTTGCCAGCCATCCCGAATGCGTTTCAGATCTGAATGTGATTGGCAACTCAGAGGAGTGCGCTTCGAAGCTCTATACGTGTATCGCGCTCGGACTGCCGCGTATCGAAGTATTCGCAGTTCAAAGCGATCGGTTCGTTCACCGAAGCTTTCGTGCGCGCAGCGCGGGGCGTTGTGCTCAGACCTTCGCGGGAAGAGATCAGAGAGCGTATTTCCTCGAAAATTGGCGTTTCTGTTTCGAATAAAAATAGCTAAGTCTCCTCGTCACGCTCTGAAGCTCGCCCACTTCGCCAAATCCCTTTCCGAGAGCGCCGGCTTCGCCGCGTGCAGGGCTTGGTCTATATTTCCAGCAGTAACCTCCACCGCGCTCATGTTCTCCCGCAACGCCAGCAGCGCGGCTTCCCGAATCACCGATCGCAACTCCGCGCCGGTGAACCGCTCCGTTCGTTCCGCGCACTTTTTGAAGTCAACGTCGTTTGCGAGCGGCACGCCTTTTGCGTGAACCTTCAAGGCCTCTTCCCTCCCTACACAGTCAGGCGGCGGCACGTATAAACACAAATCCAGCCGTCCAGGACGCATCAGCGCGTGATCCAGGTTTTGCGGGCGGTTCGTAGTCGCGATAACTAAAACATTTGACTCGGTGGTGAATGATGAGGTTTCTAGATCGTCGTTCTTCTCTCCGCTGCTCACCTCCAGCCCGTCCATCTCCACGAGAAACGCGCTGAGCACTCGAGCGGCGACGGAGTTGCTCTCATTAATGTCACCCTCTCCCACCCCCCCTCTGTTGCCCACCATCCCGTCGATTTCGTCCAGTAAAAGAACTGCCGGTGCCGCTCGTCGCGCTTTCGCGAACGCGTCGCGTAAAAGGCGCTCGCCCTCGCCGACGTACTTGGAAAACACGTCCGCGGCGGATAATTGAATCACGGTGGCGCCTGATGCGTGCGCCGCGGCTCGGGCTAGGGTGGTCTTGGCGCACCCTGGTGGGCCGTGCAATAAGACTCCCCTTGGAGGCGCAAGCCCTAACCGGTCGAAACTCTTTGAATGCTTCAAAGGCCACTCCACGGCTTGCATCAGCCGGCGCTTTACGTTTTGTAACCCGCCGACGTCGTCCCACGTGGTGGGGGGGAGTTCGACAGAGGCGCCTCTTGTGACGGACGCGCCCACCTTTTTTGCCGCAGAGGAGAAATGAGAAGCAGTGACACGCATTTCAGCCGTTTCAGCCGTTTCCTCAATAGCAGAAGTTTCCCTTATCGCCGCCATTGCCGCTTCCCTGCACAGCGCCGCGAGATCCGCGCCGCTGTACCCTTTCGCGTTCTCCGCGACGTCGGACAAAGAAACGTCTTTTCCTAGCGGCAACCCTACCGCCTGTACTGCCAAAATAGCCTCCCGCTGCGCCTTGCCAGGCAAATCTATCTCCACCTCTAAATCGAAACGCCCGGGGCGACGTAAAGCAGGGTCCAAACTGTTTGGGCGGTTCGTGGTCCCGACGATGACGGGTTTCAAGGTATGTTTTTTTGTTTTTGAGGTTTCTGAAAGTTGCTTCCCTTCCCTTCCTCCTTCCCCCCCCCCGTCGTCCATCAGCGTCAGCAGCTGCGCGACGACCCTCGAGTTACTCAACCCGCTATCCCCACCTCGTCTGGGACACATCGCGTCTATTTCGTCCAGAAGAATGACGCACGGCATATTTTCCTTTTTGCATATTTTCTGTGCTTCCCGAAAAGTTTTTCGCAACTTCGCCTCGGCGTCCCCGGCGTACGGCCCAAACACGTCGCCGGCTGATAAAGTTTTTAAACTAGCGCCGGCTTCTTGGCACACCGCGACTACTGACGCCGTTTTCCCAACACCCGGCGGGCCGTGAAGTAACACCCCTGTGGGGAATGTAACGCCTAGATTGATTGCGTCGTCGGCATACAACACGGGCCACAAAATCGCCTCCCTCAGCGTCGCTAAAACCTCCTTGGCGCCGGCAATTTTCGTGTGCGCTTTTATATTTTGTTTTGTATCCTTCGTTTTATTGATTGAATCCTTCTGTACATCCTCATCTGGTGGGAGTTCGCTTGTAAACACTATAGTCGTCCCAGGTCCTATTCGCAATACGGGTACGTCGCTTGGGTATACTTGCGAGACGAAGATGCGCTTCGAGGTCGTCGCGTCAATCGTGTCAAAACAAATCGAGCACCCATTCGTTACTAATCGATTGTGAAGCAGCTTGCGTGTGGCTTCGTTGCCGTGTCCAGCTGTGTCCGTCAAGTGCGGTGCGTACAGGGTGACGGAGGTACACCCTACGGGTTTCACGTTCTCGCCGTTTTTGTCTCTAAGCGGAAGTGCGCGACCTTCCAAACGCGTTTTGTGTTTCGGGAATCGCGACGAGACGCCATCCCCCGAATCATCCAGGACGACCATGGTCGTTGGGTCAAGAATAACGGCTTCGTCCGCGGCTGATACCGCTCCTACTACTGCGTTGTCCCTCTGCACCGGCGTCGGCGCCGCAATCACCAGGAACGACCAAGGCCAAACATCGGTCGCGGAATTGGAGGCCTCGCCGGAAGGACCGCCGCCGCCGACTCGCACCTCCACCACAATTGGATCCCCGAGCGTGACGCCCAGCTCGCGAACCGCGTTTGGGCCGAGCCACACCCTGCCGTCGCCCGCGCCCGCGGTGCTCGGCGACGCGAGACGAACCTCGGGAAGAAGTATCGTCGCCACCATCGCGGCGCCGCGTGCCACGAAGTGAGATAGCGAGGTGACGGACCAGAGAGATTATCATTCGGTTCCTTTGGCGAAAATGTTTTGTCCAACCATTTCGTTTGTCAAATTCGCTCGCGCGACGCCCACGCACGACGCCCACACGGGTGGGCATGGGTCGTCCACGGGGCACTCCGATGGTCGCCGCCACCACCCCTTTGCGGGCCAACCTAGTGCCTCGGCTTAAAATCCCAGCCCGAGACGCGTTAGTGTCGTTCGTGTTCGACGATGTTTCTTCGGACGATCCCGTGTTGGA
>MDSY01012241.1_pt1 | contig 11456 bp, 8 predicted proteins | sample 811131 | NCBI WGS metagenome assembly MDSY01 (sample SAMN05326643, study PRJNA326480) | marine metagenome | isolation source: seawater | place: Atlantic Ocean: South West | collected 2010
AATCCGGGTGTTGGCTGCTCCGACAACCCTGGCTGCGTTAATACCTGGCGTTTTATTCCAGTTTGCCATTGATGGGGAATTAAGTCTGTTAAGGAAAAACGGCCCGGCCAGTTGCCTGACCGGGCCGCTTCCCTCAAAAATCCGTCACGCCTCTTGCGAGGCCCCTGGGAATTTTTGACGCCCCAGGATCCAAGTTCCCCTTGCGGTTCCCTTCAACCCCGAAGCGTAGACCTACCTTATTCCTGAACAATCACTGTAACAATGGTGATTCGATCCACAGCCCTGTGGAACCTGAGGATAAAATTAAACTTTGAAGGAATTTGAAGTGTTAAATCTTCGCTTCTGAGAAATCTTATTAAAGAACGCGACAGAGCACCTCGATCACACGGACATCATCACCAAATTCCTCGTTTTTCGGCAAATAAGGCTTCTCCTCGCTTACATTGAGAAGCTTCCATTTTTGGCCCGTCTGAAGGCTGTCTATGACAGTCGGAAAATCTTTCTCCGTCCACCGGTCATTACGCTGCGTAAACAAAACATACCCACCGGGTTGAACCACTCGGCACAGGTCTGCTAAGAGATCAGATGCATCTTCAATATAGGTTAGGACACCCACACATGCAGCCGCATCAAATGCATTTGTGTCTGCAGGAAGAGGAGTGATTTGCAGATCGTGACGTCGGAGATCAACATAAACTCCGTTCTTTTCAGCGACTGCCAGAGAGGTTGCTGAAATATCGATACCTACAATACAACATTCCAAAATACAGGATATGGCCCTGGAGAACATGCCAGTACCACAGCCAACGTCAAGAATATTAGAGCCTGGTTTTAGATACCGATTAAGGGTTGCCGCTGCCTCGACTGGGGCTTGATAATTCCAATCCTTAAGCGTGGCATCATAGGTCTCCGCCCAATCGTCATAATATTCTTCGATATTTGCCGAATTCGTGGAACCGGCTAATAGGGAACTGAGGCCAGGTTTGCCGTCGGTATCATCACTTTCAATGAAATTCATAATGGTCACTTATAGCATTGTCGTCACAGCTTTTGTAACAACGAAATCATATATAAACCTTATAATACAGGGATCTATATGCAGAGTGCTGAAATATGATATATGGTCAAAATTGCGAACCCGTACATAGACGTAATTAGGCTTAAGACATTGACAAATAGTTTAAGGTTTATCGAAGCGCAAGCCCACCTCCATCATCAATACTTTCTTGGTTTACAACTTATGGTTTCGGTTGAGGAAGGACGGGAGGTAGTTGGAGAGTGGATGTTTCAGTTGTTCCGGCGGCAGCACGATAACAAGTTTCTGTCCAGCTTTCAAAAACTCGGCTTGGAAGGTTTACCGCATGCAGTCGCCTGTGCGAAATATCACGTACTCTCCAATGGTGTCGGCGGGGTTCACGTCGAATATATGGAGGAGACAGATAAGAAGGCCTGGGTTCGGTTTCGTTATCCCCGTTGGCTGTATGATGGCCCGGCAATTTGCGGGATTCCGGTCGAAGCTAGTCGAGGATTTCTGAGAGGCTGGTACGCCCAGAATGGGGTCACCTTACAAAATCCTCGTTTGGGATTTGTCTGCGTGTCTGAGGACCTGACCGCTCAATTCGGTTTTTGTGGTTACTTTATGGAATACGAACACGACTTGACCTCCGCGGAGCGCCTCCGCTTTGCCCCGAACGAATTGCCTCCGCCATTTGATCCACTCTTGCAACCGAGCCCACCTGATGAAGATTGGAATGAGGAACGGCTCACAAAATCGGGGCGGAACTACGCCTTAGAATATTGTCGAAATGGTATTTGCGAATTGGCTGGTATTATCGGACGCAAGCGCACGTTGGAAATTGGCAAGAGATCTGCCCGATTAACAGGGTTGCAGCAATTTCAACATATGGCCGACATTGTTGGATGCCATGACGGGAACGTAGCGGAGGCATCTCGTTTTTTGGCTGCAATGTTTGAGGGGATGGGTGATGAGGTTACGCTCGCCGTCGATGCAGATGGGGCCATGGCGACCCTTCGCCAATCTGGCCTAAGGGTCGTCCGGGGGATTGTCGGTGACGACCGTGCCATGATACTTGCTTGTTGGAACCAACTTTGGTTTGGGGCAGTAAGCTCTCACCGCGCATTTATAGATGTGCGGGTAGAAAAGCACGAAGAGGCGCAAATTTGGTGTTTGTCTCTAAGCCAAAAACCGGCGACATAATTTTTCAATCTACGCTAAAATCGGATTTATTAGTTTAAATTCCGATCGTTTATAATACTGCCATGACCAATTTAGAAGTTTTCAAAGTCCATGGCGACCAGCAGATGAAGGGTTCATTATGCAGTGTGTAGGCCAAAATTTTAGTTTAAACGAGTTGGAAGCAACTACTATATACGTAGAAGAAGCTAAACTATATCTTTTTGATCGTAATTAGCCGCCATTTTTTGCAGGATCAAAATAATCCTCAGTTTATCGAGCTATTAGTTTCATCTTGCAAGCTCAACGATGCTAAACTAAATAAAAAATGGCTTTATTAAGACATGGCCACTTCAAGTTATTATTATTCGTAGTTTGAATTTCCAGAACATCTAATATCGCGGGACGATCATGAGTTTGTATACGGATTACTTGGCTGAGCTCGAAAAGCGGAAAGAGCAGGGCTTGCAGCCAAAACCAATCGAAAACGGTGACCTTCTCGGTGAAATAATAGACCAAATTAAAGAAAACGGTCACGAGCACAGAAAAGATTCTTTGCATTATTTTATCTATAACACTCTTCCGGGCACGACGAGTGCGGCAGGGGTTAAGGCGCAGTTTTTGAAAGAAATTATCCTCGGCCATGTGATGGTTCAGGAAATCAAACCAGCGTTCGCATTTGAGCTGTTGTCGCATATGAAGGGCGGCCCATCCGTCGAAGTGCTACTCGATCTAGCATTCAACGCCGAGACTGGCATCGCCACCACGGCGGCCGAAGTCTTGAAAACCCAGGTCTTTCTTTATGATGCAGATACGGATCAGCTTGAAACGGCTTTCAAAGCGGGGAACGAGTTGGCCAAAGATATTCTGGAGAGTTATGCAAAGGCCGAATTCTTCACAAATCTGCCCGAGATAGAGGAAGAGATTAAAGTTGTGACCTATGTTGCGGCGGAAGGCGATATTTCCACCGACCTTATGTCCCCGGGTGCTGAGGCGCACTCTCGAGCTGACCGAGAGTTACACGGCAAGAGCTTTATTTCAGAAAAAGCCCAGAAAGAGATAGAGGCGCTCAAAATCCAACACCCCGGAAAGCGCCTCATGATGATCGCTGAGAAAGGCACCATGGGCGTGGGGTCCTCGCGTATGTCGGGGATTAACAATGTGGCGTTATGGATGGGCGAGCAGGCCAGCCCTTACGTGCCATTTGTAAACGTTGCCCCAATTGTAGCCGGCACCAACGGTATATCGCCGATCTTCATGACCACGGTAGGTGTGACTGGAGGTATAGGTATCGACCTTAAGAATTGGGTCAAAAAAGTGGATGACGATGGAAACGTGATTATCAACAACGATGGTAGCCCGGTGCTAGAAGAAAAGTACTCAATAGCAACCGGCACTACGCTTACAATTAATACAAAAAACAAAAAACTGTTCAACGAAGGTGGCACTGAAGAACTCGCCAACGTTGTAGCATCCTTCTCGCCGCAATCAGTTGAGTTCATGAAAGCCGGTGGTTCTTATGCCATTGACTTCGGTAAAAAGTTACAGACATTTGCGGCTGAAACCCTGGGGGTGGAACCGAAGCCGGTCTTTGCGGCGCCAAAGGTGGTATCCCATCAAGGTCAGGGTCTCACAGCAGTTGAGAAGATTTTTAACAGAAACGTATTGGGTATTCCTGATGGTACCGTCCTGCACGCAGGTTCCGACGCACGTGTAAGGGTGAACATTGTCGGCTCTCAAGATACTACCGGCCCGATGACTGTTCAGGAACTGGAGGCCATGGCTGCAACCGTAATTTCCCCAGTTCTTGATGGAGCCTACCAGTCCGGTTGTCATACGGCTTCTGTTTGGGATAAAAAAGCTCAAGCCAATACCCCCAAACTGATGGCTTTTATGAATAAGTTCGGCCTTGTGACTGGACGTGATCCGAGAGGCATTTACCACGCCATGACGGATGTGATCCATAAGGTTTTAAATGATATCACCATCGATGACAGGGCAATTATTATCGGGGGCGACTCTCATACCCGTATGTCCAAAGGTGTTGCATTCGGAGCCGATTCGGGCACCGTCGCACTGGCTTTGGCAACCGGTCAAGCGAGCATAACTGTCCCTGAATCTGTAAAAGTAACCTTCAGAGGCAAGATGGGTGGTCACATGGACTTCCGTGATGTTGTTCATGCAACGCAAGTCCAAATGCTCGCACAATTTGACGGGGAGAATGTGTTTCAGGGTCGGGTTATTGAAGTACATATAGGCACGCTACTGGCGGACCAGGCTTTTACCTTTACCGACTGGACCGCCGAGATGAAGGCGAAGGCATCCATCTGTATTTCCGAGGATGAAACCTTAGTCCAGTCACTGGAGATCGCGAAGGCCCGTATTCAAGTCATGATAGACAAAGGAATGGAAATTAGTTCCGGAATGCTTCAGGGGCTGATCGACAAGGCAGATAGACGGATAAGGGAAGTTGAATCTGGAGAGCAACCAGCACTTAGGCCAGATGAAAATGCCAAATATTTTGCTGAAGTCATTGTCGATCTGGATGAGATCAACGAGCCAATGATTGCTGACCCCGACGTTGATAATATCGATATTGCGAAACGATACACGCACGACACCATCCGGCCCATTTCGCACTATGGGGCCGAAAAAAAAGTCGATCTCGGATTTGTAGGATCTTGTATGGTGCATAAGGGCGATATGAATATCATCGCCCAGATGTTCCGTAACATTGAAAAATCCGAAGGTAAGGTGGAGTTTAAGGCTCCGCTAGTCGTGGCCCCACCTACGTATAACATCGTTGACGAGCTGAAGGAAGAAGGTGATTGGGACGTCCTGCAAAAGTACGCTGGCTTTGAGTACGATGATTCGGCACCCAAGACAGAGGCGCGTACGGCTTACGATAACATCCTCTATCTGGAACGTCCTGGTTGTAACCTTTGCATGGGCAACCAGGAGAAGGCCGCGAAGGGCGATACGGTAATGGCAACATCAACGCGCCTGTTCCAGGGGCGGGTTGTGGCTGACTCCGAGGAAAAGAAGGGCGAATCTTTGTTGGCATCGACCCCGGTCGTCGTTCTTTCGACAATTCTAGGACGGACGCCAAGCATTGATGAGTACAAGTCTGCAGTTAGGGGCATTAACCTTACCAGGTTTGCTCCACCGCTGTCCTGAGCAATAAGTGTGGTTTTGAAAACATAATCTACCTCCGGTAGCTGTGGTAGCAGATAATCTGGAATAACAAAGGCCACTCGCGGCTGGATTTGGCACAAGTTATTTTCTGATAATGATTATGTTTATAATTGCTGTGATGGTTTGAAGTGCAATTGCCCAATTCTAATTAATCTTTTTAAGACTGAATTTTCTACCCTATGCATTTATGCGTCTGGGCATTGCTGGTCTCCTTAAATCTGTTGGTCCTGTGCGTAGGGCCAACATTCATGCAGTGTAACAGGTGATAGTCATTACGTTCTAAGTTTTGGACCTACAAATCGGGGCTTTAGACGGCGATATTGTATTGTTTCTCAGTATGGGAAAACGCTAAAGTTTATCATCGGGCCGATAAGCGCGGAAAAAGTAATTACCTTTAAAAGGAGAAAACATGAAAACAGCTAAAGATTATCTCGATGAAGCACACGCGGTGGTTAAAAAAATCGACTTCAATGAAGCACTCGAAAAACATAAATCAAAATCAGCGATTTTTATCGATGTACGTGATAGTTCCGATATTGCAAAAACGGGTACTATTGCAGATGCACTAAAAATTCAACGAGGACTTATAGAATTTGTAGCAGATGAAGCGACAGGTCTTTATAACCCGGCTCTAAATAAAGAATCAGAGTTAATTTTGGTTTGTGGCGCTGGGGGTCAGGCGGCCTTAACCGGGAAAACTCTTATAGATATGGGGTATAAAAATGTCTCAAATATTGGAGCCATAGGGGATTGGGAAAAAAATGGGGGGCCTATGACTAAATCTTAAGTAGTCCTGACGTCATTCGTCAATTCTTTCTAATATCAGCTTTAAAAGTGTTCTTGTGCTGATGCTTTTATAATATATCTACGTGGCGCCTCCTGGGTAAATTGGAGCCCCATCATGCGGATTAGAATTTTTCTACTATAACCCGCTGAGTTAATCGCAATTTTTCTGTGTGATCAAACACGGACTAGATGCGTCAATTCCAGATGACTCTTAATACAGTTAAAAGTAACCTGCTAACTCAAAATTAACCTGCTTAAACACGGGCAATCTATTGTCACTCAGTAAACCTTATGGAGGAACACTTTAGTGGGGAACGAAAGTTTTAATGATCTCTTGGGTGAAGCGTTGAGCGGTATTCGGGTTATTGATATATCAAATTTTCTTGCGGGTCCGATATCATCGATGTTTCTTGGCGATTTTGGTGCCGATGTCATCAAAGTAGAGCGACCTGGTACCGGGGATGAAATAAGGTATTGGGGCAATAATAAAGATGGTGTCGGTTTGATGTATAAGTTAGTCAACCGAAATAAGCGTTCTGTGACCGCAGATTTACGTACTCAATTAGGTGTCGAAATCGTTAAGGCACTGGTCAGAGATGCAGATATAATAATTGAGAATTACCGAAAGGGAACACTTGAAAAGTGGGGCCTCGATTATGAAACGCTGAGTAAGATTAATCCGGGTTTAATTATGGTTAGAATAACAGGATTTGGCCAAACCGGTCCCAATAGCCACCGACCGGGGTTTGGCACGTTGGCGGAGGGGTATGCGGGGTTCGCGGCAATTACAGGTTATCCGGACCGGCCGCCATTACTCCCCGGGTTTGGGCTCGCAGATGAAACGTCTGGCTTGATGGGTGCATATTTAGCATTGGCGGCGTTGCGTGAGAGAGATCAAAAGAGCGGCAAAGGTCAGATTGTAGAGTTTGGTATTTACGAACCTCTGTTTACACTCCTTGGCCCCCAGGTTGTTGACTATGATCAATTGGGAATAATTCAGGAAAGAAATGGCAGTCGTCTTCCATTTACAGCACCACGCAATACGTTTCGGACCAAAGATGATAAGTGGGTTTCAATTTCTGGGAGTGCCCAGTCGACTTTTGAGCGTATGTGCGAGGCATTGAACGTGCCTGGACTAATTAATGATCCCCGGTTTTTAGATAATAGATTAAGGATTCAAAATGCAGAGGCCTTAGATGATGCACTGCAGGATGCAATTCTAGAATTTGACAGGGATACTTTAATTGGGCTTTTCGATGAGTTTGGAGCGGCTGTTGCTGCGTGTAATAATATAGCGGAAATATTTGAAGACCCTCATTTTTTAGCACGGGGTAATATTGTTGCTGTTGATGATGAGGAGTTAAACGGACCTCTTAAAATGCAAAATATTGTTGGTAATTTTTCTCGTACACCAGGGAAGGTTAAGCATGCGGGTCCTAAACTTGGAGAGCACAATAAAGACATATTGGTTGATATGCTTGGTTTTGATCCACAAAGATTGATAAGGGAGGGATATGAAATAAGTAATTCTGTGGCGAAAGAAACTCATGATTAAAAAGAATCAAAAGATTGTTGTAGCAGAAGTTGGACCACGAGATGGTCTTCAATCTTTTCCTCGTTGGATATCAACAAGTGATAAAATTGCTATGGTTGATTTGCTTTCTGATGCAGGATTCCCGGTAATTGAAGTCACAAGTTTTGCACACCCAAAGGTTGTGCCAATGTTAGCTGATGGTGAGGCCGTACTAGAAAGAATAAAACGTCGCCCCGGGACTGTTTACCGTGCATTGGTTCCAAATAAGAAGGGTGCAATTCGCGCTATAGAATCAGGTCTAGTTGATGAGGTACTTGGTCTGCTTACGGTTAGCGAAACTTATCTGAAGAAAAATCAGAATATGACGTTGGATCAAGCGATTGATTCAGCAGGAGAATGCTTTCAATTAGCCCAACAGGCGGGAATTAAATTCGTTATGGCGATAGGTGTCGCCTTCTTTTGTCCTTATGAAGGTATTATATCGGATGATTCGGTCTTCTATGTTGTTAACAAGCTCTATCAAAAGGGTATAAGGCGTCTTTACTTAGCTGCTAGCACGGGAATGGAGAACCCAATTCATGTTAATAGGATTTTCTCGTGTATTCGTGCTCGTTGGCCCGACGTAGAGTTAGGGTTTCATGTGCACGAAAAAACTGGCATGGCAGCAGCAAATATGTTTGCGGCAATATTTGCTGATGCGACATCAGTAGAAGGATCAATTTGTGGCATTGGTGGCGGTATTGCGATGCCGGATGGGACCGGTGACATAGGAAATTTACGGACAGAGGACATAGTTAATATGCTAAACAGGTCGGAGATAGAAACCGGTTTAGATTCGCAGCTGGTGTCGGAGACCGCTAAGGAGATTGAGGGTATCCTCGATATTCCCGGTCGTATTGAGGATTAAATCACTAGAAATATGTGATCAATAACCATCTTTAGATATGTAAGATCAAGGTTATACAACTGCCGCCTATGCGCTTCCCAGACAAAAAAAGAGCTGGCCAATAATGGCTAACCATCGGATTTAATTAGCGCAACCGGGGTAGGTGTATGAATTTAATGAAACTAATTTTTTAATAAAATCTGCATAATTTTTTCTGCCCTGATTGACGGGTCAAAGTGATAAAAACCACCCGCAGTTCCAACTCGGTTCAGCCCTTCTTCACATTTGGGCGGGGCTATGAATGAGGCTTGGGTTGCAGCGATGATGGAGTGATGAGATGTTCAAGATTGGAATATTATCAGACAATAGACGCGGCGAATTCTTGAGGCTCAAACGTGACCAAGAGCGAAAGAACACAAAACTTTAAAGCGGGCGGCAATCCGCTTCGCTGGGCGATCTTGGCTGGAGTGTGGCTTGCCTACTATTGCTTTGGACTGACCATTGTTAGTTTGGCACCATTGGTTTCGGAAATCTCAACGGACCTTGGCCTCACTCGTTCTCAAATGGGCGTAGTACTTGGCGCCTGGCAGCTTGTCTATATTGGTTCCTCCATCCCACTTGGGTTTCTCCTTGACCGCACCGGGGTTCGGCGCGGTCTGATGTTCGCTTTTACCATGATTGCGATTTCGGTTGTGCTCCGTTCTCAGGCGGGAGGCTATGCAAGCCTATTTCTGGCCGTGGCGGTGTTTGGACTTGGGGGGCCTTTGGTTTCGGTCGGCGCACCGAAGACGATCAGTTTCTGGTTCGAAGGTAAAGGGCGAGGAATGGCAATGGGCATCTACATGACAGCATCAGCTCTAGGCTCCATGACCGGGCTTTCCCTGACTAATGGGCTCTTAATGCCGCTGATGGATGGGGATTGGCGGGCTGTAATGCTGCTTTATGCTGGTTTTATCTTCGCTTCCAGCTTGGTTTGGTGGCTGATCACTGCCCACCCCGGCTACAAACTGGTGGAACATCAATCCGCTACCGAACCAAGCGGCTCACAAAAGGAGAATTTTCAGCGCCTAATTCGTATACCGGCCTTTCAAATTGTGCTGGCGATGAGTGTCGGTATTTTCTTTTGCAATCACGGCATGAACAACTGGTTACCGGAAATTCTGCGAACCAAGGGTATGGACGCAACCACGGCAGGTTACATGGCGTCGCTTCCTGTGGCTTTTACAGTGTTGTCGTCGCTCGCAATTCCCAGACTTGCTGTTCCGAATAGACGGGTATGGATTTTGGGCTTGCTGTTTATCGGGTTTGGGGTTTCGTCAATCATGTTGCAGGCAAATGACTTGTTTTGGTTGACATTGGCATTGATTGCGCAGGGGATTGCGCGAGGCAGTGCCATGACGCTTTCTATTTTGATATTGCTCGATATTCCAGGTGTTGGCACGGAACGGGCTGGGGTTGCCGGCGGCATGTTTTTCTCGGCAGCCGAAATTGGCGGTGTTGGCGGTCCGGTTTTGATAGGTGTGGTTTCTGACTTAAGCAGCGGATTTTCAGCCGCCCTATACATGCTTACGGGAATGAGTGTTGTTCTTATGCTGTTGCTAGTAGCTCTTCGTATACGCCAATAAACGGCCCGTCGGTTATAGAATACTCGTGGGAACTTTTTTTCTCATAACTTTTCAACAATATTACCAATCATGGAATATTCGGAAGAATCAGCAGGATTGTGTATAATACTCTGATGCGATTAAACAGCCTTACTGCTGCTGTACTATTTCTTGTAAGGCTGAAGGAAGCGTGTAATGGACGGGTTTGAGAGTGATCCTACAGGGTGGAAGAGGAGTTAGGAAAAGATGAAAAACCTTTTTACAAGCATTTGCGCCCTCTTTTTTTTGGTATTTCAGGTATCAGCTGAAGACCTTAAACCTTTGCCCTTGTCTGGGACCTTGGACGTTAAACTTGGTAAATCATATCAAATGCCAGTTACCATTTATATTCCGGAACGTAGCGGTCCAAAGCCTTTAATCTTAGTCATTCATACTAGTGGCGGCTTGAATAAAAGTGAACACGACTATGCTGTAGCTCTACAAAAAGAAGGATTTGTGTCAGTAGTTCCGGATTTTTACACCCCTTATGGGCTAAACCCTCCTCAGAAAAAACTAACATGGACAAAATACCGCGAAGATATTCATAATGACTTTACAGCTATTATTTCCCAGCTGAAATCAATGTCTAAAGATCCCATAAACAGGGTCTTTGCTGTTGGTTTTTCCAATGGTGGCTATTGGGCTGCGGCACTAGCTGCTAGAGGAAATATTGACGCTGGTGTTAGCTACTACGGTGCATATTCAGAGGGTGGAACGCTGCGGGGGCGAGGAGCATTGGAAGGTGGGTCTATTCTCACTAATACCAGCTCAAAAAGTGCTCCCGTACTAATGTTTCATGGTACAGCAGACAGTTTCGTGCCGTTGAAATGGGTCGCGAAAAAATTTGAGAGACTCTATCCCAATATCGAAGCTCACTACTATGATGGTGTTGACCACGCCTATGACAAGAAGACTAACTTTGGCGGAAGGTATTATAATGAAGAAGCCACTAAAGATTCTTGGATTAAAACGTTGAGTTTTCTCAGAAAACACGGCGGATAAATATAAAATCTACCGCAGCAGAAAGCATATTTATGTGACACTCCCGGGGAGCCTAACCCGGGAGAGCCAATCAATTACTTCCTGATGGAAATTGAAGAACTACTCGATTAGAAGGAATTTGGGGTTTCTTCTAACCACCATAAACATATAGGCTCCTAACTGTTAGTCGGCGGAGAATATGCGTCTTTACTGGCTCTGTAAGTTTCAGTGGCAGAC
>MDSY01118397.1_pt1 | contig 11456 bp, 10 predicted proteins | sample 811131 | NCBI WGS metagenome assembly MDSY01 (sample SAMN05326643, study PRJNA326480) | marine metagenome | isolation source: seawater | place: Atlantic Ocean: South West | collected 2010
TAAAGTTAATTTTTTAAAGTTATTAGTTCCAGAACCAGAAAAAGACTGAGATGATGAACCATTAAACGTAATGTTATTACCAGTACTTGATGAGCTAAAAGATGCATTGTTAGTCCAATCTCCGGAAACACTAAAGTCAGAAGCACAAGATGTAATAGTATTGATAGTAACATTCTTGTAAGATCCATCAGAGGGGATTTGAAAAGCAGAAGTGTTATTCCAAATAATATTTCCATTTGAGGAAATTAAAGATGTTGTTGAGGGAAAACTTGAGGTTGTAAAAAACGAAGAATTATTAGCTGTAATAGTACCATTATTTGTTACAACACTACCATTTCCAGTTCTAATAAGTCCATTTAGTATTAAATTTCCTGTAGAAGGAATTGTCAGGCTTCCTGATGCAGACAACACTACAGAACCGTTAAAGGTTAAATCAGTATTTAAAGTGGTATTAGCATACTGAATTAATACATTAGCAGAAGAAATAGTTCCAGTTCCCTCAATATTAGTTCCCCTAGCAAACCATAATGTACCACTATTATTTACTGTTCGATTAAAAGTTGATGTTGTACCAAAATTGTAAAAAATTAGACTGTGAGAAGGATTAAGATTTAAAACTCCACCATTATTTAGTCTAAGTGCAGCTAAACTTGTATTTGAAGAACTTAATACATCAATTGTATGAGAATTTAGAATTTCAACCGTGTCTGTAAGATCAGGAATTCCATCGGCATCAGATCCGGAAACAATTGTCCAAGGCGAACCAGGACTACCAACTGAAGTACCCCACGAACCCGAGCCTACAGATCTGAATGTAGCATTTTGAGTAAAATAATTTAACGAATTAAATACTAAAGTGATTAATAACAAAATAATAGGATTAAACTTTACTTTAATGTTTGTAGTTAAATCAATTATTTTTCTTAAAATACTCTTCATTTGTCGAAACTTCAAATTTACCTTTATCTAATTTAATTATCTTATTGCAAAAACTCAAAACTTTATTGTTATGAGCGATTATAATCAAAGTTAAACCATTATTATTTAACGTCTTTAATGAATCTATAATTTCTTTTTCTGTTTTATGATCTAATGAATTAGTAGATTCATCTAAAACCAATATTTCACAGTTATTATAAAGAGCCCTTGCTATCCCTATTCTTTGCTTTTGACCACCAGAAATCATAGAGCCTAATTCGCCAATTTTTGTATCGTATTTTTTATCTTGTTGATTGATAAAATCATAGATATTGACTTTCTTACAAACAGCATCAAGTTTATCTAAGTCTGGTTTATCTTCTCCAAACAAGATATTTTCTTTAATTGTACCATCTATAATATAAACTCCTTGTTGTACATAACCAATAGATTTTAGCCAAGATTTTGATTTGATTAACTCAATATCTTCGTTGTTAAATAATACTTTTCCATTATTGGGTTTTAAAAATCCTAAAATTATGTTTACTAAAGTTGTTTTTCCAGAACCTGACTCTCCAACTATACCAATACAATCTCCCTTTAAAATATTTAAAGATAAATTATCAATAATATTTATTTTATCGTATCCAAAATCTAAGTTTTTTAATTTTAAGGAATTAAATTTCTCAATATTATTAGGCAATTTATCGTTTTTAAAATGAGGAGAAATCTTGTTGATGATTTCAAAAACATATTCATAACCTTTTAGTAAAAGAATTGATTGAATAACTCTATTTACTAAAGGAATAATTCTAAAAAGAGAAACTGAAAAAATAGTAAGAAAAACTGAAAACTCTTTCCTGTTTTCCACAAAGAAAAAACCATACATAATAATTATGATCAATAGAAAAACAATTGAGACTTCTATTATTTTCACAGGAATTGTTTTATATAGAGACTGCCATCCAAAATTATAATTTTTATCCCTTAAATTAGAGTTAAACTTTTCGTAAAAAAAATTCTCTCTACTTAGAATTTTCATATCTATAAAACCAAAATAAGATTGATAAATCCACTGATTTAATTTAGGTGTTATTTCTATAATCTTCCTTGAAAAATACTCTAACTTATTTTTAGAAAAAAAATATGCAAAAATAAATGGAGGAGTAATTGAAAAAAATATGAGAGCTACAATCTTCCAATCATAAATTACTAGACTAAACAAAATAATAAAAGACATTATCAGCTCAGTAGTAATAAGAATAAATGGTTGTACTATAAAAACTACCAAAAAATAAGGTATGGTAACAATATTTCTTTCAACTATAGTAGATTTAATTTTTTTTACTTTCAAAAAGTTTTCATTACTAAATAATCTGAACTCATTTAAAGAAAATTTTTCGCCTACATACAATCCAAAATTAATTTGCTTCTTATTAATGAAAATTGATAAAAGGTTTTTAAGAAAGAAAAAAATAAAAATTAAGACAACAAAAACTATAAGAAAACTCTTAGAAGATGAGAATTCAAAATAATTGTAAAAATGTAAAATATATTTATTAGATAATAGAAGTTCTACATCTAGAGCTATCAAAATTATTGGGAAAATTAAAGACAAACCAACTAAATCAATTAAAACGTTGGATAGAACAAAGAAGGTTATAAAAGTAGATTTCTTCTTGAGTTCTCTGTCAAATAAATATAGAATATTTCTTGCTGTAGAGAAATAAATATTTTTTACTAAAAACTGTTTAATTCTTGCCATTTTAATTAATCAATTAGAATCTTTTATTTTCAAATTCCTTAGAAATATTCTTTATCAAAGAAAGATTATCTATTGTCATGACACTAAAGTAGGCTTGTTCTCTTATAAATTGATGTGAATTGTTCAAAATAAAATGTTTCTCTGAATAATTATAAATTTCATCATCAAAGGTAAGAATACTATTTTGATTAGACATTGGTTAATGTCCTGAATCAGAATTTCTATAATTGAAAGTCTACTGTGATCTAAAATTGTATTATAACTATGAAATTCTGAAGTATTTTTAATTGGGCTTAAGGTTGTAAGTCTATCTTCTACAGCTGTTTCTACATAATCTCCAGTGAAAGAATTTAATAAAATCATTACTTCTGCTTCAGGTTCTTTATGCTTAATCGATAAAAGACTTTTTTTCGCCTCAATAATATCTTAATTAGATTGAGGTTTATTTTTAGAGTATCCTAAAATTCCACACATTCTAAAACCTATTTGTATATTTTAATATATCCTTTTCTAAATAAAATTCATAATCAGAATATTTTATATATTTCTTGATATGATCTTCTAATGAATCTTCTTTAGATAAAAAGATAGATTTAATATTTGAATTTAATTTTGTTAGAGGAGTATCATATGGCTTTAAAATTGTTTTAAAGCCAGCGTAAATTCTTTCAGATAAAATTGTTGAGTACCAACCAACACCAATGTTATAATTATCAAAATATTTATTGACCGGTGCTTTATCATTAAATGATATATTATCTCCCAAAATATTTATATAGTATGCATATGCCTCCTTTTTGATATCTTTATTTATATATTCTCTAGGATGTAAATTTATTACAACTTTAAATTCATCAACTATATTTCTTAATTCTTCTAAAACTAAAATTTCATTTTTAAACATATTTACCTCAGTGTCTAAGTGTCCTTCTTTAAATCTTAACCATGAAGCTGTAGAATAGAACCCTATATCATAAATCATTCTACAATTACTTGTTTTATAAAAATTCATATATCTATGACTATCTTCAGGACCAAATGTTACTTGAGATTTATTGATTATACTTTTATTATACAATAAAACTTCATCTTGCTGAATAAAATCACACAATATTAAACCATCTGTTAATATGTTTTGATTATTAAATCCCAATGGGGTGGTTGATGTAATCTTATAAAATTTAATATTGTGTTTTAAAAAGAAATGAGCTAATAAATTAGACTCTAATTCATATATATTAAAATAAAATAAAGTAATCTTTTTCTTTTTAAGAAAATCAATAATATTAGCCAACATTATTGGATACTCTATTAACAATCCATATGAAGCTCTATACTTAGGATCAAAAGCTGATGATATTATAAATAATGGGGAAAAAACTATCGTTAATAAAATCCATTCTAACTTTTGGTTAATTGAATAAAACTTCAAAGTAGTATCGTAAGCTAATAAGTTATATTTCTTCTTTTGTGAATAAAAATTCAAAAAGTCGACTCTTTCTTTAAATGAATCCATATTATTATCAAATATTAAATTATCATTTAATAAGTAATCAGGTTTATTAAAATAAATCTTAGATTTTAAATGCTTTTTAAATATTCTTAGTAAGCTAAGTATACTTTTATTGTCTTTGTTAGAAAATTTGAATGATTTATTAATCATATGTTTTTTAATAACAGAATAATAACTGTTATCAAATAATCCTAGAATCAAAACTTTACAAATAAAAATATAATAGTTAATCATTTAATTTACTTTTTACTTTCTTGTAAAGAAAATAATTTCCTTTTACATTTAGGTGGTGTAAATCACTTGTATATATATTATCTAATTCCAAATCATATTCATTATTAGCAGGTAATATATTAATGAATATTAACTTTGACGTTTTAAAAGTTTCCTTAAAATTTATTATGTATTTTTTGTAATCCTCAATTTTAGTGTAGGTAATATCTCTTTTTTCTCTTAATTTAATTTTGTGCTTTTTTAATAAAGGGTAAAATATTCTAGCTGCAAATGGAATATTTTCTATTAAATATTTTTCTCTTTTAGAAATTGCTCTAGGAGAACAATCTACAATTCCTGATTGAATTATGATATAGTCAAAATAAGAATTACTATAAGGTAATGATTTATCAAATAAATATTTAATTGTTTCTCCTAATAACGATATTTGGAATACTTCATACTCATTTCTCAAAATATAAGGCCATGTATTATCGAGTCCAACATTTCCTGAAGAATCTTTTCTCGGTAATCCTAAAGAATCAGTAATAACTAATATTCGTTTTTTATTCAGCTCTTTCACCTTTTTTAAAGTTTTTCTTTGCCTCTTTGCCAATAATCTTAGAATAATATTTTGGATGCATCCCAAATCCAGGCCTTACGGATTTAATATTTTTATCGGTAAATAATTCACCTTCTTTTATATCTTCTGCGATATATAAAGACCTCGAAAAGGCTTTCCCTGCTTTTTGTTTTTCAGTTAATTGATAAGAAATTTCTCCAATAGACTTTTCTGCTTCTCTTACCGATTTAACCATTTGGGTAAATTCAGTTTCATCTAAACTAAAGGCAGCATCAGGACCACCAATTTCTTTGTTTAGAATAATATGTTTTTCTATCACCTTAGCTCCAAAACACGTCGCTACTATTGGAACAGTTGAACCTAAAGTATGATCGGATAATCCTGTTTTAACACCAAACCTATCTGCCATTTCTTTTATCATAACCATGTTGGCTTCTTCTACCGGAGCAGGATAACTAGAGGTGCATTTTAATAAGGTTACATCCATGTTCCCTTCATTATAACAAGTTTTCAATGCTAACTTAATATCTTCTAGTTCCGCAATCCCTGTACTAATTATCATTGGCTTTCCTTTACTCGCAGCATACTTAATTAAAGGAATATCTGTAATTTCAAAAGAAGCAATTTTGTAAATAGGATTACCTAATCCTTCTAAAAAATCAACAGCTGTTTTATCAAAGGGAGAAGAAAAACAAACCAATCCAAGTTCATTAGCTAAATCAAATATTTCTTGGTGCCACTCCCATGGGGTATGAGCTTCTTGATAAAGATCATGAAAGTATTTACCATCCCATAAAGTTCCTTGACATATTTTGAAATCATCGTTTTTAATATTCAAAGTAATGGTGTCTGCAGTATACGTTTGCAATTTTATAGCATCTGCCCCAGTCCTTTTAGCTGCTCTTACTGTTTCAAGTGCTACTTCTTTACTACCATTATGATTTGCGGATAACTCTGCTATTATGAACACCTTATCTTTTTTCATAAGTTATCAATTCATTACTATTAATAACCGTAAACATGTATTTTTCGAATATTTTAACAGAAGCCATATTTTTTTCTTTAACTACTGCTCGTAATGGTAATCCATTTTTTTCTAATATTGCTTTTTCTATAATATTTTCACCAAGTCCAAAGCCTCTATATTTCTTATCAACTAAATAAGAAATATTCCAATACCCATCGATTTTATCTAATCTTAACAATCCTAAAGAAGTAATTTCATTTTTTAATATAAAGTACTTTTTATTTTTCAACTTTAGTTTTGAATTAAACCAATTTAAATGTTCTTCATAACTAATCTCTTTTTGATTTATTGCATTTTTTCTTTTCTGTTCATCAATAGCCCAAATATATAACTGTTCTTTATCCTCTAAAGTTACTTCCTTGTAATTTAAATTATTTAAAGTATGAGCTTCGTTAAATTTACAATGAATCAAACAATCTACATATTTATCATCAAAATAATAATGTTTCTTCAATCTAGCTTCAAATTCAAATGCTTGATCTATTAGAATTGGATATAAATGAGGTCTTAAATCATAAGCATAGGTATAAATCTTATTAAAACAAAGTTCATTAAAAGCAACTTCTTCTATTAATTGCAAAAAAATTTTCCAATGTAGAGCAAACTCTAACTCTTCCAATGAAGTTTTCATTATAAATGAAATTTCAGCTCTCTTATGATTCCAATCTATATGAACTAAACCACCATAACCAATTAACTTTTTACCGTGATAATATCCAAACAACAATTGTTTTGGTTTTTCTTGTTCAAATAGACTGTAAACAACGGTATTAAAATAGTTCTTTTGGTCTTTTTCAGTCAAAGATTTGTATTGGCGTAAATGATAAATTTGTTCATTTCGCCACTTCATTATATCTAATCGATTATTATACTCTAAAGGTTTGATAGAGAATTGACCGTGAGTGAAATTATTTATATTCAAACATTTATACTGCATTTATCTTAGTAACTTTATTAAGTTTTTTTATCAATTCTTGATCTGTTTCGTATTTTAAAGTAATATGATTGTTTAAATTAGATACATCAGGATTTTCATCTAGGAAATTAAATAACTCAGTAATATTACCCTCTAAGTTATTATCTTTGAAATGTTTTTCGACTTTATTAAACATATCTAAATCTTCTTGATAATCCAATGTTAATCTATAATTTCTTACTAAATGGTCTGGTAGGTCAACAAAATTTAATTTAAAATATTCTGGATTGTTTTGAAAATACCAAGTCATATATTCAGAGTAATCGGCACTTTTAAATTGTTTTTTAATTTCTCTTAATGCAGCGGAATTTATAATTTCAAGATTTGTACCAACTGCCGCATCTTTACCAACAGTATAATCCGCTCCTGATTTATAATGAGACTTCAACAATATTTGTAATATGTCATTAGAAATAAAAGGCATATCTCCTGTAACCCTAACTACAATATCGAGTTTTAATTCATCTATAATATCTAAGTATCTTCTTACTACATCATCAGGATCTCCTTGACGAAAAATTACCTGAGAGTTAAGTGTTTGATGCATTAATTCATAATCAGAACCTAAATTAGATGTTGCCAATATAGTATGGTTAATGTCATTAAATTTTAAAGCATTTTTTAAGCAATATTCAATAGAACTTAAATTTCCTATTTTTAATAATGCTTTACGTTTTAATCTAGACGATTTTAGTCTTGCAGCAACAATGGTTGCTGTAGTTACTTTTTTTAAATCAAAATCACTAATTGTATCGTTAATATTTAAATCTCTAGTCAAACAGTAGCCTAAACCTATATAATTATTTAGCTTTCTAGAGTTCAACCCTTTCGAATTAGATCTTTTAAAAGTAAAATCACCCCATGAAAGTAAGTCTCCTTTTTTTTTATTTACCTTCAAAACTGGTATTTGATCAGTTTTAACTAGGTACAAATCTTCTTCTTCAGAAATAAAAGTTTTATATTTTAACTGAGAATAAACATTAATCTTTTCTATATATTGATTATATTTTTTTACATCTACAGAAGAGTAAAAGTCATACTTTGTCTCTAGAGAGGAATGTTTAACATGTTTTTCTATTCCGTATATATTTTTTGAGCTTGCAAAAACAGGTAGCCATAAACTATCCTCTGAGTTAGCATCTATGTGGTCTGCAAAAATGATTTTATTTTCAAATTCATTTTTCAGAATATCAATTTTAGAAATTCCTGAATCTTCTATCTTTGTAGGGTAACCTTGAAAACCAACTTGTAGTATAATTTCAGATTTATTGAAATCACTTTCAAACTGGAAAACTAGACCTTTTATTTCATATGTTTTTAAACCACTAATATTTAAAATTATTGGTTTTTGTTGCAAGTCTATTTTTTTTAATTCAGCTATTACTTCTTTATTATATAAAATAGATGCTTGTAATTTTAAACCATAAATATTATTCAGGTTATCATTAATAATTGAAATACTATATTTATCAAAAACATCTATCCAAATATCTTTTGTTAATGATGCTTTATTGATTATTTCTTTCCAATCATTAAAATCAAAATATAATTTTTTGTAAACTGGATACCATTCAAAATCATCTAATGCAATTTCATCAAATTTGAAAGGTTGAAATTTTATTCCAAAACCATTATTAAAATTGGAAAACTCATCTAATAATGATAGTAAATACTCTTTAGACCCGCCATGTACATTAGCTATTTCAATTATCTGATACATTATGAAATGATATTATTTTATTTACTATGTATTCTAATTCCATATTATTTAAAGTAGGAAACATTGGTAAACTGATACAATGTTGATAGTAATTTTCAGAAACAGGAAAATCTCCTTTTTTCCAGCCCATCTTTTGATAATACGGCTGAAGATGTACTGGAATATAGTGTATTTGAGCATAGATGTCATTTTCCCTTAAGAAATTATATAACCCCAGTCTGTTCTCTACTTCAATAACAAAAAGATGAAAAGCATTACTACAATTATCCTTTACTTTTTGGTACTTTATACCTAGCAAATCAAAAGCATTTTGATATGAATTTGCAATTTCTTGTCTCTTTACTAGGTTATCCTTTGCTCTTTTTAATTGACTTACCCCTAATGCGGCTTGAATATCTGTTATACGGTAATTATACCCTAATTCCTGCATCTCGTAATACCAACTACCTTGCATATCCTTATCATCAAAAGGATAAGATAATCCCTCTTTAGTTATTCCATGTGTACGAAGCTTCATTAACTGATTATAAACATCCTCATTTTTACATGTAATCATTCCTCCTTCACCTGTGGCAATATGCTTTACGGGATGAAAAGAAAAAATAGTAGCATCAGCATATTCATTAGAACCCATTTTAATACTCTTCCCTTTGCTATCTATATAACTGGCTCCTGGGGCATGACAGGCATCTAACAACATCCATAAACCATAATTATCACATATTTCTTTAAGCTTCTCCGTATTAATAGGATTACCACCAAATGCGACAGGAATAATTCCCTTAAAATATCCTTTAGGCTTAGTCGATAATTTCTTTTCTAATAAATCTAAGTCAATAGTATAGGTATTTTTATTTATGTCAACAAAATCAACTATCCCTCCACAATATAAGATACTATTAGCAGTTGCAGCAAAAGTAATAGGAGATGTAATTACTCTGTCTCCAGGTTGTATCCCTAAAGCCAAACATCCTAAGTGAAGTGCCGCCGTACCATTGCTTACAGCAATGGCATACGTTGAATCTATATATTTTTGAAAGGAATCTTCAAATGCTTTAATTTTTGGACCTTGCGTTAAAAAGTCAGACTGTAGTGTTTCCACAACAGCATTAATATCCTCTTGCGTTATTTCTTGTCTTCCATAGGGAATAGTAGATTTTTTTTTAAACATGGGCATGTTCTTCTATTTTCTTTTGTAATGATTCTATGGTTTCCCAATCTTCGTTGGTACCTGAATTATATTCAAAACCTACAGGTACTTTAATTGCTTGAAATTTTTCTACAAACTCATTCAGATCAAAAGCTGTTTTGGAAGGTAAAATCACATAATAAGCTCCTAAATCCCATGTATTAAACGAATCAGATGCGGTAATCATTTCTTCGTGTAACTTTTCTCCTGGTCTAATCCCAATTAATTGTGTTTGACAATCTGGTGCTACTGCTTTTGCCACATCTAGAATTCGATAAGAGGGTATTTTAGGAACAAAAATTTCACCTCCCATAGAATGTTCAATAGCATGAAATACCATATCTACTCCGCCATCCAAGGAAATATTAAATCTTGTCATTCCTTCATCAGTTATTGGTAATATTCCTTCTTTACTTTTCTTTTGAAAAAAGGGAATAACAGATCCATTAGATCCCATAACATTTCCATATCTAACGACAGAAAATACCATATCTCTATTCCCTTTAATATTATTTGCAGCAACAAAAAGTTTGTCAGAAGCCAATTTAGTAGCCCCATATAAATTGATGGGAGCACAAGCTTTATCGGTAGACAATGCTACAACAGATTGTACATTATTGATCAAACAGGCATCTATTACATTTTGAGCTCCAATGACATTTGTTTTAACTGCTTCATCAGGGTTATATTCTGCTAAATGCACATGCTTCATTGCTGCAGCATGAATCACGACATCAATACCTTCCATAGCTCGAATTAATCGTTCTTTATCTCTTACATCACCTAAAAAGTACCTCATACATGGATATTCATCATTTGAAAACTCTTGAGCCATGACAAATTGTTTCTGTTCATCTCTTGAAAAGATAACCAAGCGATTGATTTGAGGCCAATTAGACAATATTCTTTTCGTTAATTTTCTCCCTAATGATCCAGTACCTCCTGTAATTAGTATATTTTTATGATTCAAGTTCATGGTTTACATTTTTTAAAGAATGAATTGCCTCTGTAAAATTTTTCTGTTTGGTCATATAAGGCGGTGATTGCTTCATCAAAAAATAAAATTTCTTTTTCCAAAAATATCTTTTGCCGCCTTTAAATGGTTATGTGATTGTAGAGTGAAATCAATTGGATCATTTGAAAAGTCATTTAACTTTTCTAAAATAGCTCTTTGTCTTACAATATGACCATATTCTTCGTCTGAAAGATAAATTTTAAAATTCAACATAAAAATTATTTTTCGTTCGATCCGTAACCGTATCCATATCCATATCCGTAACCGTAACCGTAACCGTAACCGTATCCATACTTACCATAGTAATATTTAAGTCTGTTTTTTCTAATTCCGTTTAAAATAATTGCATTGCTCTTTATATTTGATTTTTGGATAATTTCTTCAATAAAGTTAAGACCTTTTTTATTGGCAAATTTAACATTCATAACAAAAATAGAATGATCTACTAAAGATGATAAGACTAAAGCATCGGTAATTAATCCAACTGGTGGTGTATCAATAAATAAATAATCAAAATTATTTTCAGCAAAATTAAAA
>MDSY01136560.1_pt1 | contig 11454 bp, 7 predicted proteins | sample 811131 | NCBI WGS metagenome assembly MDSY01 (sample SAMN05326643, study PRJNA326480) | marine metagenome | isolation source: seawater | place: Atlantic Ocean: South West | collected 2010
AGAAACTATCGGGGCATGCTCGGATAAGGCAACACCGACGATATCGGCGACGGCGCCAAAGAGACGGGCAACAACCTGGCTGCCGTCGACCTCGGCGACGGCCTCACAGGCAAGAGCGTCTCTTGTGGCGCCGGTTCCACGTGCGCTTTGCTGAGCGACGATACCACCAAGTGCTGGGGTTCCGGGGCATCTGGACAGCTTGGACAAGGCAACACCGACAATGTTTGCGACGGCGCCAACGAGATGGGCGACAACCTGGCTGCCGTCGACCTTGGCGACGGCCTCAATGCCAAGAGCGTGGAGATCGGCACCGGCCACACGTGCACTATCCTGAGCGACGACTCCCTGAAGTGTCTTGTCTGGTAGTGGTTCCACGTGCGCTTTGCTGAGCGATGACTCCATGAGGTGCTGGGGTTCCAATCTTAAAGATATTCTTGGGGATAGGAACATCATTGACGATGATGGTGAAGTTGAAGATTACATATTCGGCAACGAACCAAACAAGTTGGGCGACAACCTGCCTGCCGTCAACCTCGGCACCGGGGCACGGTGTGGAAAACCATCTGCTCAGCGAATGAGTACGTCTCCTCCAACGCGTGCGCCGACGGGAAGGCAAACAAAAACTCCAGCGACGACGCCAGTGGATCAAACACGACGTGTTATTTAGTGTCGTCGGCGTCGCGTTTAGAATTTTCATTCGCCACGAGTGCCGTGTTGTTTGCCACGTTCTTTGCGTGCGCGACTGCGTAAAAAAGGCCTCGAACGCAGGCAGCCGTCTCATAAAATAAGTTACTCACCTGTATGACCTGATGACCTGAATATAAGGCTAGGATCTAGCCACTCTGTTGCTCGATGTTTTAAGAAAAAAACCTGTATGACCTGTCGAGAAGAACGATTCGTTTTCGCGAGCAAACATCGTACAACAACAAAACAAACAACATGTCTCAACCTCACCTCTTCAAAGGTACAACTGGGTTCCTCCTAAATTTCATCGTGCGAGCGCGTGCGACTCGCAACGCCTTTCCTCCCCCCAATCACCGCTTCTCGAATCCCCCGGCTTATGCGACGAATCAGCCGCGATCCGTCGGGGCCTGTGATTTTTTCGTCCGGCGTCGTTTGCACGGCAGTTCCGTTTACGTTCGAACCAGACGCGCCTGTTTCTTCCTCGTACTTCTCCGCCTCCTCCGCGACCCCCGGAAACCCGGCTTCCATCTCAACCACTAGCGTGTTGAAGTACTTGGAAGTGATAGAGGTGAGGCCGTTGAGTTTCCCTCTGAAATCGAGAAACTCGCCACCCGTTCGTTCCTCGCCCAAGAACGTCTCGAGCTCCATCTCAACCGCCGCGGTGAGACGCTCCAGGGTAACCTCCGCATCCGCTTGCGTGAACTCGAAAAACTCCTTCTTAACGGGGTCGGCGTCGGCGTCGAAGTGGTAGTACCCGTACCCGTACGTCCACTTCAGGACTCGTCTGCATTCCGCGATCTGGGTCAACGCGTCCAGAATGAACGAAAGCTGCGTGACCGGCGTGTTTTGCAAATCGCCCAACTTGTTGAGTTTTTTGCGGTTCCAATCCACGTAATCCGCACGCGCTTTCTTTTCGCTATCGCCGTGCGCCGCCCACCGCTCGTAGTAGTGCGTGTACCGCTCCAAACTACTCTTCGCCGCTTGCCGTTTCTTCTCCTCTTCGGAAAAGCCCGCGGTGTTCTTCACGCGTTCGTACTTGTTGCACGCGTAGTACCCACCTGTGCGCTCGCCGTGCGAGTTCCACTCCTCCAAGCACATCCAGCAGAAGTCGTGCTTGCACTGCGAGCAGCACATGTGCATGCACCCGGTGCTCTTCTCAATCGGCCGCTTGCACTTGGGGCACGGCTTGGTGTTGGCGAGGATCCAGGAAAGGTTCTCGCTCTCGGCGCTGTTTTTTATCAGCCACTTGTTCACGGTGTCGCACGGCACGGGCCGGTGCGCCTGCTCCTTGCACTGCCAGCAGAAAGACGCGCCGCACGCGCAGGTGACGTCGGCGGCGTTCGACGCCGTGCCGCCGGCGTTGGCGCCCCGCTCGCTGACGAGCGCGCGTTCACACCCAGGCGCAACGCACCATGTCACCTTGGGGTTGTCGTCCACCCAGGAGCGCCACTGGAAGGTTTTGTATTTTTCTAGGATAGGGTTGGTTCCTTGAGTCGATCCTGAGTCGGCACCCGATGCACTCAAAAATTCAGTCACCATGGTTTCGGGCACTCGTCTAGCACAATTCGTGTCGGGACATCGCAAGTCCAAGCACGACGGCCCGTCGTTCACTGCGGACTCGAGATACCCGCCCCAGCAGTCTCCACAGAAATGGTGCCCACAGCCGCACGTGGTGTTCGGCGTGCCGTTGAAGTTTTCGAAACACACCAAGCACGTGGTTTCTTTTTCATCCATCGCCCCATCCGCCTCCTCCTTTTTCGTGCTCATCTCCTCGTCCGTCTCCAAAGCTAACAGTCCAACCTTTGCCCTCACCCCTTCTTCGTCCGCGAACCACGAGTCGTTTACGTGGTTCACGTTCCATTTGTGGTGGCGCAACAGCGCGGTGGCCTCGGGGGGGGATATCTGTAAAACCGCGGTGACGCGTTGCACCGCGTCGTGTTGGCGTTGGCGCACGTCAGCCGCGTTAAAGCTCCTGTACTCCAGCAACGCGGGTGACTCATCGCCACCGACGTCTCCGAACGTGTCTTCGTCAAGAACCAGGTCCTCGTCTATATCCGAACCGGACATCGCTTCTGCGGAATCGTCAGAGGCGTAGTAATCATCGTACGATGCGTCTGAGTCGCTCATCACCAGGCGAGGACGGTCCGGCGGAGGACGAGATCTAGGAGGAGACGACCACGAATCTGACAACAACAAATCTCGAACCGGCACCTCGGATCTGACCTCTGTCGCCTGTTCCAACGCCTTCACACGAGACGTGCGGAGCGGACTCGGGTGTTAGGGCAGCCGCGTCGTCACCGCGCGCTGCCGATACTCCCGCTCTCTCCCCACAGCCCTGGCGCTCCGCCAATTGTCGGGGGCCAAAGCTGTCGACCCTCGGACAGACCGAGTTTGTTCAAGAAACAAGCCTCGTTGTTTCCCACGATTTTCAAGTTGACTCCAGCTGGAACGAAAACGTCATTTGAGGGGAACTTGAGATGCAGCCGAGGAGACGCATAGCCGTGCGCGCGGGCGCCCAACGCCGTCGAGACTTTAAAATGTCATTCGACTTCTTTAACCAGAACCAAGGCCCGCCCGGGGGTGGCCTGAACCTCGGCCCTAACGGCGAAGAAAGTGCGTGGCGAACCCGATGCCCGATCTCGAAACACGGGGTGCCCACCACAACGATCGATCGCCTTTTCGTGTCCTCTGACGGCTGACCAACCCCTCCCTCCGACTCCCCTTTTCCCTTACTTCCAAAACAGTTCTGCTGGACGTGCAGTGCGGCCGCATCCATGTCACGGGCAATACCATGGTCCCTGATGGCCGAAAAGGCAAGCTCCGGCTGTGCAAGGACACCGATGGTTTAACTCATCTGCAGTGGGGCACAAGGGCTGCGGATATGCCATTCACGCCCGAGGACGACTTCTTGGTGTTCCCACAAGAGGCGCAGATGAAGTTCATTCCGAAACCCGGTGTGTTCGTGATTAAGTTCCCGGAGGATGCGTCGCGGAACATGTTCTTCTGGTCGCAGCAACCGGAGTTGGGGGACGAGGAGGAGCTGACCACAGACCTCAACGCGGCGCTCAACGGCGAAGCCCCTGAGGCGGCGACGCGGCGAAGCGACCCGGTGGCGCAAAGAGCGCAGGCGATTAGGGCGGCGCAGGCTGCCGCAGCGAGCGCGCTTACCGGGACAGGCACTGAGGAGACGCCCGCGACAACGGCAGCTGTCGCAGCGACACCCGCGGCGCCTGCGAAAGCCCCCGCGCCTGTGCCACAAGCAGCGCGTGAGGACACTCCGTCTGTCGTGTCGAGCGACGCGCTGCGCGCCGCGCTCGGCGGTCTCGGCGGCGCTCCGTCGTCCGTCTCAGCGAGGGGCATGGACGCCGCCGCGATGGCTTCTATGTTAGCAGACATGCAGCAAGGAGGTGAAGGTGTGCCGCAACAGCGACAACCTCGTGGTCCTGGTTTGGCAGATATTTTAACCCCCGAAACCGTCGGGCCGTTACTTCGCGACGAAGACGTGCGGAACCGTCTGCTTGAGTTTCTTCCCGAAGAGAACAGGGCGACGCAGAATTTAGAAGAGCTTCTTCGCACGCCGCAGTTCCAGTCGCAGCTGGAGCGGTTCAGCGCCGCGTTGCAATCAGGGCAGATGGATTTAACTCAGTTCGGGTTATCACCAGGCACGGGGTTCAGCGTACAAGAGTTCCTCTCCGCGATCCAAGCGAAACACGCGGGCGACGCGAAGGGCGAGGGCGACAAAGAGATGGGGGAGTAATTTCTTTTTTGGAAAGACGAACGAGACGTACACGCGTGATGAGATGTAGAACAATAATTCTCGTATCTATTCTTCCTTCTCCACCGGCGGATCTTTCAGCCCCATTTCTATCATGAACCGCTCTTCCAGCACCAGGTACTCCTGTTCCCTGCGTTCGTCATCCGTCAGCTCTCGGTCGCCGCGCGCGCCGCGTCGGGCGCTCGGCTTTTCGGCTTTGCCACCCGCCACCGCCGCCGCCGCCGCGTTCGCTTCCTCTCGGGTCGCGATCGCCGCTTCCCTCGCCTCCGCTCTCTCCACAGCGTCCACCGCTCGCGCACTTTCCCGGTGCAGAAACGCCTCCATCCGCTCCAGCTCCCTAAGTTTGGGCTTGCGCAGCGCCCGCGGCGTCCGGACCACGTGCAGCACGCCGCCGGCGTCGCCCACCGCCAGAAGCTGTTCCCGGTGCTTCCCTTTTTTTATTGCCGTTTCGTTTCGGGCGTCGACGAACTTGATCGGCCCAACCGCTGTGCTGTTGACTCGGGTAGCGACCGAGGGTTCGTGCGACCGGTCAAGAAGGTCCCACGCATCCACCACTCCATCATCCTTCGCCACGAACACCACGCTCGGCCGCGTCGGCGAAAACGCGCAGGAATTAAACTTGGTGGGAAGCTGCGGCGACGAAAACACGGGGTGTTGAGAACCAAAGCGCCACAGCTTGAACGACGCCGCGCCCGCCGTCACAACCAGGTCGGGGAAGAACGGCGACCTGGAGATACTCCGGACTGCGTTGCTGTGTGCGGTGGAGCACATCTTCGTGAACTCAAGACTCACCCCTCCCTCCTCCTCGCCCGCGATGAAGTCGCACTGCGCGACTTCGCCATCCGCCGACGACGCGAAGAAAGACGTGGCGTTTTCGGGTAAAGATCCATCTCTAGCGGGCGGTCGCAGCGAAGGCGAAAAGTCAAACTTGACCGCCTGTAACGTCCCACTCTGTTCCCCCCTGCCTAGCATGATTTTATAGCTCGGATTCAAAAAGAAATTACGCCTCTTCGTGTCCTTCTTCACCTCCGTGTCCCAGAACAAAACCTTGCCGTCCGCGCTCGTTGTGGCGAAAAAAGTGCAGTTTCCCGTTACCGGGTTGGGTTTCAGTAATTCACCCCTGGGTTTCGTAACGGAAATGTCAGCCCCCAGCCACGTCACGTCCGTGACAGGCGAGACGTGCGATTCCGGGACTTCTGAGACGAACTTCGGGTGACAAACGGGAGTGGTACCTTTGTCTGATTTCGTATCCTTGACCAAATCCGACACGTCCCAGAAACACACCTGGCCGTTCGCCAAGCCGCCCGCGACCAACGTGGGCGTGTCTTTGTTAAACTCAAAGCATTGCACATCCGACGGCGCCTCTAACACGTACTTCGGGTGGATAGGGTCCTCGAAGTCCCAAATTAGCACCGCACCGGGCCGGGGGACACCACCGGTAGCCACCGCGTGTTCGAACGAAGTCGTCTCAACGCACGACGCGGCGACGACGCCCGGCCCGAAAAACCCAGAAGGCGCCCAATCCACGCACGCCACGGTCTTGCCTTTGTTGTACTTCAAACTCGTGAACGAGTGCATTTCCTCCATCGCCGTGGTGGTGATCCGTCCGCCAGACCCAGCATCGTCGTCCGCGAGTTGAGAAAAGTCATCCACGAATATGTCGTAGCACTCGTTCTGCTGCAACGCGCTGCGCATCAGCGGGTTCACTTTGTCCAAGAAGGAAGTTAGCTTTTCTTTTTGTTGTGACGAGCTCACTTCAGCGGTGGAAGCACTTTCATTGTCAGTTTCAGCAACCGTCCGTCTTGGTTCGTACTGCGTTGCCATCGGTTTGGGTACGCCAGGCGTGGCTTGCGTACCGATTTCCGACACAAACGGCACCGCCTGTACGCCGACGTCCGTTTCCGAAAAGTTGATCGATGGAATATTTTCCTTAAACGGCCGGCACTCCATCGATGCCGAATTCCACAAAGTAATAGCGTCGACGTCGCCGAGTTTCTTCACTTTTTCGTTGGAATTGAAATGGATGCGTTTGCGTAATACCTGGAGCACTACTTTCGGTGTCTTATCCGTCACGACGTTTTCGTGTTCGATTTCCGTTTCACTCCCCAAACTCACCCACGGCTTCGATTCCGGCTTTACTTTTTTCCGCCGGCCGGGTTTATTTTGTTCCGCCAACTCCGCCGCCGCCGTCGCTGCCGCTTCCGCCGCGACTTGCATTTCCGCTTCTTCGAGTTCAAATTGGTCGCCCGCAGCTTTAGTGCACGCCAGTTCAAAGTTGTTCCCGTCGCCGTAAACGTCGTCCTCGTTGTACCGGATCCACAGCTCGGAGTAGTCGGCTTTTGTTATTTGCTTCTTCACAACGGTGAAGTCACTGATTGCGCCTCGGTACTGCACATCGCCGAGCAGAGTTTCCTTTGAGACCTTCTTCAGCAACAAAGAAGGGCCCATGTCCTCCAGGCCCACGATCTTCAACGTGCCGCCTGGGTGTTGGGATAAGTAGTGGGGATAAAAGTGAGAACAACGATTGGGAGAGGAGGGGTCAGTCGGTAGGCATCGTGCGAGAAATTCGGGGCGAGCATCCTATTCTAGCAGTCAACAGCAACCGGGATTTGAATGTAAGGACCACGTACCTGTCAGGAAGATGGACTCCACCCCGGGGGGTGGCACCGGGGTTTCCTCCTCGTCGCCCATTGCGCGAGGAGAGATGACGCCGCCCCTCTGCGCTTCTCCTTGTGAGGTGAGGCACTCGACGGCAATATAGAGATTTGCGAATCGAGCCAAAACGGGACTGGACGTGAGTGGTTGGGTGTCAAAATGGCTGGACTCCAAAATTGGGTCGTTCACAACGATCCGCGGGGCGTCTGGAACCAAGTGTTGTCCTAATCATGTTGCGTGCGGGCACGATGGACCTGGATCCGATTTACTGCGCCGAGCAGATTCAGGTTCCGCCCGAGCTAGCTGGGATTTTGAAGGCGTACACCAAGGAAGTCGTGCGAAGGCAGCCCAGCGATGTGTACGAATTCTCCGCAATCTACTTCAGGAACCTGGCGTCGGTTTCTAAAAGCACGACGGAGAGCTTCGTCCCCCCGTCGGTAACGCAGCTCAAGGAGGTGTACGGCGCGTGCAAGTCCAAGCCCGAAATGACCCTCGCGGACGTGATGATCGAGTGCACCGGGTGTGGGATTAAACTCGCCACGGTGGAGCAGGCATTCAGGCTTGGGGAATTTCCCAAAGCCGAGGATGCGAAAGTCAATCCGAGCGAACCCATCACGTTGTTACTCACGATGACCGACGCGAGTTTCACGGGAATCATCGCGTCTTTATTCGATGTGTTCGGGGGTGCTGATAACATCTTGACTGGGAAAGAGTTCATGTCCCTTTTCAAATACCTAGTCGCGAAGGACGCGTCGGTAAAGGCGGAAACCGTGGCGGAGATGGATGACGAATTGCTGAAACTAGAAACCATAACCTTCGGCGCCGTGAACAACGTGGAGGCGTTCCAGAAAATCGCAGACGGGACAGCGTAAGGGGTGGACGGGTGGTACACAGCAGTGACGCCGTAGTCGTGGAAAGAAATCTGTAATAATATAATCTAAATCACACGTTATCGTCGTCTGGAGATTTCTCTGTCATTCCTTCGTTCCCTGGACTCTTCACTGGAGGCTTTGAGAGTTTCCGCCCCGCTAGCCGCAACGTCAACGAGTTCGCCATGACGCCCAGTGATGAGAACCCCATCAATCCGCCTGCTACTGATGGTGTCAACGCCCACCCGGTGAACGGCAAAAGCGCACCCGCTGCGATCGGTATACCCACCACGTTGTACGCAAATGCCCAGCCTAAATTCTGTTTGATTTTGGAAAAAGTCGAGTTTGACAACTCGAGCGCATCGACGACTTGCGACGGGCGGTCGCCCAGTAACACGATTGACGCGACTTCCGACGCGGCGCCGACGCCGCCTGCCATGGCGACACCCACGTCTGCTTCAGCTAACGCAGCCGCGTCGTTTATCCCGTCACCGACCATCGCGACTTTCCTTCCTTCGTCTTTTAATTTCGCGATACACTCCGCCTTTCCCTCTGGCGTGACGTCGCCGAACGCGTTTTGCGTTTCGATGCCCAGCCCTACTCCAATTGCGGTGGCGGTTTCCTGTCGGTCGCCGCTTAGCAGCACGACGCGCACATTTCGCTTCTTTAGCCGCGCAACAGTACTCGCCGCGTCCGGCCGCACCGCATCTTCCATCTCCATCACGCCGACGATTTTGCCATCGAAGGAGACAAACACGGGCGTACTCGTGTTTTTCGCAAAGTGCGCCAAGTGGCATTGCGCGAAAGCACTGCTGTTCTTCGTATCCCCCGTACTTTCGCAGAACGAACGCGTACCCACCGCAACAACAACGCCATTCACCACCCCAACCGCGCCCTTGCCAGGCGTTTGTTTGAACGTCTCGTCCTCCACGGTGAATTGCTTAGAGTTAACATTAAGATCCAGCTCATCCGCCGCTGTCACCACGGCAAGCGCCAGCGGGTGTCGCGAGTTGCGCTCCACCGCGGCGGCCATGCGGAGCAGGTTGGAGGTAGATTGTGAGGTAGAAGAGGTAGAAGCAGTAGCAGTGGATTGAGTAGTAGTGCTTGTAGAATCACTACTCTCATCATCACTGCACACCACCTTCGTCACCACTGGTTTACCAACCGTCAACGTGCCGGTTTTATCAAAAACAACCGTATCAAGCCTGTGCGCTCGCTCCAACACGTCGCCGCCTCTGATTAACAGACCGTGCCGCGCGCCGAGGGAGGTGCCGACTAGCACCGCAGTTGGGGTCGCCAGGCCTAGCGCGCATGGACACGCTACTACCAAGACAGACGCAGCCAGTTGCAGCCCCAACAGTAAAGGCGCGGTAGCGGGGCTTGTCATGGCCCCCGCCGCGGCGGCACTGGACAACACTTGCGGGAATATCTTCGTCCCCACCGTTGACCAAAACGCAAACGTAAACGCGCTAGCGCCCATCACGCCGTACACGAACTTCCCTGAAACTTCATCCGCCAGTCTCTGTACAGGCGCTTCTCTTTGCTGCGCCGCTTCCACCATGCGCACGATGCCCGCGACCTGGGTTTCGTTCCCGGACGCCAGTATTTTAATCGTCAGCACGCCGTCGCAGTTCACCGTGCCGGCGGATACCGCATCGTTTTTATTCTTGGTAACGGGGATGGGCTCGCCGTTAATAGCGGCTTCGTCAACCTGCGACGCGCCCTTGTGCACGATCCCATCCACGGGGATGCGATCGCCTGGCAGGACTAAAATGAAGTCATCTGGCTGCAAAATACTGGTGGGGACCTCACGGAAGTAGGATGAATCTTGTTTTTTATCGCCGTCGTCATCTTTATTTTTCTCCAACGAACCACTCGGCACCAACCGCGCCGTGGCGGGTAACAAGTTCAAAAGCGCGCTCATGTCGCTCGTGGCTTGCAGCTTCGCCCTTTCCTCCACGGCTCGGCCAAGAAGCACGAACGCCAGTAGCATAACCGGCTCTTCGAAGAAAGTGGGCCATCCTAACTTCGGCAACGCCACCGCCGCGGCGCTCATCCCGAATGAGGCGAGCGCGCCGAGCGACACGAGCGTGTTCATGTTCGGTCCTCCTGATTTCAACGCCCGCCACCCGTCGACCAGGGTTTCCCGGCCAGGCCCGAGCAACGCGAACACGGATAAACCCGCGTGCACCGGGGTACTGCACAGCACTTTCAACCACGGCGCGCTGTGCGAGAACATGTGAGCGGCGTGGCCTATCAAACAAGTCGCCGCTAACGCCCACGCGACGACGACGCGTTTGGTTGATTCCTGGATGCGTCGCAACCGCTCCTCTCGTTTTAAATTCGCGGCGTCGCTCGCGGAGACGCCCGCGACGGCAACACCGCACGCCTCACGGACTGTAGTAGGGAACCCTTTGTTCGTCACCGTGTTCGCGAGTGCTTCGCCAGCAGCTCTTACAGCAGATACGATGGATCGCTCTAAATTCGACGGGTCGCCGATTGTCGTTTCGGAACTCGCCGCAATCTCCACGGCGACGCGCACGAGCGCGGATTCGTTTGCCAAATTAACCGACGCGGAAACGCAGTTGTTTTCCATTTCCAAAATCCGTTTCACGTTCGCCGTGCACCCGCCGCAGTGCATCCCCCGGACGTCAAGCAGCACAACCTCCTCCACCACGCCTGACGACGGCGCGGACGACGATCCGTGCGACGCTCGGAGACGCGTCGCGCCGCCGCCAGACGCGCCGTCACCCCCTCCACCGCCCCCTCCGAATCCTTTGCCCCCCATCCCCCCACCTCCCGAGCCGCCGTACGCGACGTACGCCGCGGTGGCGACACCACCAACGGCCGCTGCGCCGAGAGCCACTCTTCCCGCGCTGGGTTCGTCCGCCAGCCCGGCGGCGCGCCAGCAGCACTCGCGCATGTTCGACCGCAACGATTTACCAAGCGCATCGCACTTGGCGCACCGCTCGATGTGATCGTGACGCGAAGTGCGGCGCCGAGGAAGGGGGATGAACGGGTTGGTGCGCGGCCCTAAGCCGCGCGGTGGCGTCGGCGACGCAACCGCTGCGATCGCAGCGGGCACGTGCGTTCGGCGGGGGCGCAATCGTGGCTGCGACGACAGAGGTGTGATTGGTGACGAGGAATTGATTAACCGAATCGTTGTCGCTCGTCTGGTCGATGGGACGCCATCGCGTCGTACACAGACGCCCCCGAGCACCGGCGAGACGCCTCGCGTCGCCACGACGACCGGCATGTCGGCGTCGCTCCCCCGCGCGCGAGTGGGACCGTGGGAAGAAGTGTCCACACCGGCGAAATCGACGCTTCGACTGAGACATCCAGGAAAAGCGAGACGAGATCGTCGCGTTGCTTGATCGTGAAGTTTGGATGAAGTCAGCCTGTATGGCGCGGGATCTGGCATGTCCCTCATTTAACTTAAGGATTATCTTTCTGATTTTGGACTAGTTCCGA
>MDSY01003188.1_pt1 | contig 11453 bp, 11 predicted proteins | sample 811131 | NCBI WGS metagenome assembly MDSY01 (sample SAMN05326643, study PRJNA326480) | marine metagenome | isolation source: seawater | place: Atlantic Ocean: South West | collected 2010
CTACCAATGCGCATGGTCACGTGACTAGCCGGTTTGACGAAACTTCGCGGGAGATTGATCCGGGGGGAAAAAGCCGAGGCTGTGTTTACCAAAGTGTTACCGCGGGGTCGGTTTTTCTCGGGGGCGACCCAGGCCCACTGGCGCAAGAGCTTCGGGACTCCCACCGACCTCCATTTCGAGCGAAATGGAGGCCCGTACAAACACGAAGGGCCGTAATGCCGCACGAGCTGCGCATTCTGCTCCATTACGTTCAACGCGGAGGTCAAACCAGCTTGTCCGGGACCTCGATGCCGTCGGCCTTCATGGACTCGCGCAGCTCCTTGGCGTCCTCGATCATCGCGCGCTTGAGCTGGTCGATGGCCGAGAGGAAGCGCTCCTCGCGCGTCTCCTCGCAGACCTTGCAGTGCAAGTTGTTGTCTTTGACGACCGAGGGCACGCACTTGCCGCAGATGATGTGGTCGCACTTGGGCGCGGTGAACTCCTTGAGCGTCAGGCCGCCGTCGTCCATCTGCACGATCAGATTGTCCTGGCAGACCGAGCAGGGCAGCGGGCGGTCCTCGCCCATCGCGGCCGCGATGCACGCGGAGACGATGCACGTCCCGATGGCGATGGAGGTGGGGAGCACTGCGAAGTGGCGCCCGCGGCAGATCCACGCGTACGGGGTGCTGCGGCATCTCTCGATGTATCGACAGGCGCGCTCGGGGCTGCGCTCGGTGGCGCAGTAGTTGTAGTAGACGCCGCCCAGGAAGGCCGGGGTGTTGGCTTTGGTGCGCATGGCAATGTACACCGCGTCCTTCTCCTTCTGTGCGCAGTCGTGCATCTCGGCGACCATGTTAGGGAACTCGGCGAGGTCCACGTCGGGGCCCGTCGGGATGCGGTCCGTGCAGTCGTACACCTTGGCAGTGGAGCAGAAGCTGGAGATGGCGTCGGTCAGCTCCTGCGAGTCAAACGCCGGTGCAAAGTGCGCATGGCTGAACCCGAACTTCTTGAGCGCAACGATTGCCTCCTTGTACGATTTCCACTCGGTCCGAGGCTTCGGCATCTCGACCATGCACCCGTCTATCTGCACGCGGCGCCTGATTTCCTCGCGGCGGTCCTCGCGAGGGGCCGCGCCGGAGCGCTCGCGATAGCTTTTCTTCCCCATCTGTGTCGATTTGGAACCCCTTCGCTAGGTATGGCCTAGCGCTGCGTACAAGTTAGAGGCCGACCCGCGGGGCACCCGTTCCAAATCCATGTCGCTGCTAGTGCAACTGCTCGACAAGCAGTTTGCAAAGCTCCCCGAGCGCGCCACGCAGGGCGCCGCCGGCTACGACCTGTACTCCTCGGCCAACACCACCATCAAGGCGGGACACTACAAGGCCGTCTCCACGGGGATCGCGATCCGAGTGCCCGAGGGCCACTACGGTCGCATTGCGCCTCGCTCCGGGCTCGCGGCCAGGAACGGGATCGGCATCAACGCCGGCGTGATCGACCAAGACTACACCGGGGCCGTTCTGGTGATCCTGGTGAACAACGGGGCCTCCGACTTCGAGGTCAAGGTGGGCGACCGCATTGCGCAGCTCATTCTCGAGCGCATCAGCACGCCGGGGGTGCTGCAGGTGGAGGCGCTTCCCACCACCGCACGCGGGACGCAGGGGTTTGGTTCGACGGGCCGCGACGTGATGGCCGCAGGTGCGCAGTGAGAGCTGCAGCGCCCGAAAGCGCGCTAGAGCGCTCGTCGAGAACGTGGGGCCTCCCGGCGCCATGTGGGAGCCCGACTTTAGCATCCGGGCGCCGGTCGCGCCGGCAACGCCCCCCGCTCCGCCCCCCGCTCCGCCCGCCCCCGCTCCCGAGCCCGCCTTCGAGGACGAGCTGCTCGCGCTCGTCGCGCCCGCGTCCCCCTCGGCGCCCGAGCGCAAGCGTCTGCGCAAGCTGATCAACGGCGACTCGCCGCCGCCGGCGTTTGCGCTGCCGCCGCTGCGCGCGGAGCCGGCGCTGGGCCTTCCCGTTCTGCACGCGGCGCCGCGCGTCGAGCCCGCGCTCCCGGAGGCGCGCGAGGGAATGTGGGGTCCCTGCTCGGGTCTTTTGCGAGAGATGGGCGGGATTAGGGGATGGTATGCGGTGCATGTGCACAAAACCCACAGAGAGCCCGGCCCCGACTGTGCGTAACTTCAGACCTCCATTACGGCATTCACGACCACAAAATGGCCGGCGTCCTCCGCCTCTATCCCCGCCTCCTTTCCGGGGTGGACCGCCAGCCCCGAAACCACGTGGAAATCCACGACCCCTGCGACTGCAACCTTGCCCACGCGGTTGCAGAAGTGCTCGACCGCCGCCGGGTTGTTGACCAGCGTGCTGAACGCGAGCGTGTACGCAACGACGTGGCCGGTGGACTCTTCGTGGGGCATTTTTGCGTCCAGAGCGCGGAGAGCGGCCATGCTGCGCTTGATGCCCTCCGATTGGGCAGCGGAGAGCACCGCGACCCCTGCGCGCGGCGGGATCACGTCCTGGCGCGAGACGTCCCCCGCCAGATCGAGGCGGCTGCCGACGTCCTCGTTGACCGTGTGCAACGGGACGGCGGCAAACTCCCCGAGCACTAGCTGTCTGGGCGAAGCCCCGGCCTCCTTGAGCTCTGCGGAGCGGTGCGACGGCACGGGCGTGAAGACGAACTGCGACGCGGCGTGGCCCATCGAGCGGAGCTTGGCGTCCCGGAAGAGCGGGCTCTCGCTGTGCAGCGTGAGCTCGACGAACTCGTTGTAGAAGCGGTGAGGGCACGCGCCCGAGGCGCCCACGTGCAGGATCTTGACCGAGCGCGCGACGTTGGGCGCCGCGAGCGCGAACGCCTTCTCGTCGAGCTTGGCGCCGCGCGCCGCGTCCGCCTGCCGCTGCGCGTCCGCCAAGAAGAGCACGGGCGACGCGGGCGTCGTGCCCTCGGGGACGTAGGGCTGCAGCTTTCGCAGAGAGTCTCCCAGCTCGCCGGCGAGGTTGCCGCTTTCGATGAGGTTGCGCTCGTCCTCGGGCAGCTCCGCCAGCACGCTCGGCGAGTACACCGCCTCGAGGCGCGCGCTGCGCAGCGCCGCGGGGTCGGAGGACACGCGCCGCCCGGCGACGACCGCGCCGGCGGCGCGGTCGAGGCCGTCGAGCAGCGCCAGAGTCGGGACCAGCATGGCCACGGCGTGTCCCGCGACGTGCGTCTTGTTCCCGCCGCCGCCGCTCGCCTCGGCCGCAGTCGCGCCCAGGACGCACACGCCGAACTGGTAGTGGCCGAAGATGGCGTTGCGCGCCGCGCGCACGTAGGGGTACTGGTGGCGCTCCTCGCGCGTCGAGTCGAGGGCCGCCTGTATCATGGCGCAGATCTCCAGCGCGCTGCCGTCGCAGTCGTTCGCCTCCCACGGCGTGCGAAGCGCCTTCTCGAGCCAGTTCTCGGTGCTGAGGAACTCGGCGCCTCGCGCGCCCATGACGGTGCGCCCGTCGGCGCGGTACGCGACCAGGTAGGCGGCGATTGTGGAAAGAGCGGCCGCCACGGTCTGCGTCCACACCGCGGCCCCCAGCCCGGGGCGTTCCGTGGCGCGCAGGAACTGCGCCGTGTCTGGCGCGCTGTACTCGAGTTCCATGCCGGTGGCGTGCTCAAGGAGCGAGTTGAGCGCGGGCAGTCCGAACGCAAACTCCTTGCCGACCACGTTGTGGACAAGTTCGTAGCCCTTGTCGTTGACTCCCACCGGGACCTTGGCCACCGTCTTCGTGAGGCTCGGCGAGGCCGCGTAGACCAGGTGCTTCTCGCGCAGGTCCCACGCTTCGTGCGCCCACTTGTCGACGTCCTTCTCGGCCAGCGCGAGCGCGGACGTCACCTCCGGGTCTTCTGCAAAAGCCACGCTTACCGGCTCGCCTTCGTCGTCGACAACGCGAGCCCCGAAGCAGCCGAGAGTGGCCGAGTGCGACGCCACCGACGAGTAGATCAGCGGGACCTGGAACGGACCGTTGCGGCCCTCGAGCATCGAGCGCAGGTAGACGGAGCCCGCGCCGGCGTGGGTGTCGACGAGCGTCCCGTTGATGGCGGCGCCCGTGCGCTGCGTGGAGACGTTGATCTTTGTGCGGTGGTCCACGTAGGCAACGCCGTCCTCGTGCTTGAAGATGACCGCCTGGGGCAGGTCGAGCTGGACCGTCTTGGGCACGTGCGAGTCGAGCTGGACCTTGACGGCCGCGGTCGCCGACGTGAGCGCAAAGTCGGTCGTGCCGGCGGCCGCAGCCGTGTTGATCGGCCCCCCGCCACTCAGGAAGAGCTTTGCAAAGTCCGGCTGCGACTGCGTGCAGTCGAAGACCAGGTGCAGGCCGCTTCCCTCGTCGTGCGTCTCGTCGCTTCCCAGGTGGCGCGGGCGGTTGCGCCCCGCCCGCCGGGGACCGGGGCGGAGCGCGATGTCCATGCTTCCTACCAAATCAGGAGTCGCGTCGGCTTATGGACACGGAGCGCTATCGCCTGCTCGCGACCAAGATTTCAACGGTTGCAAACGGAGGCCGTAGGCATGAAGCGCGCGCGCGACGAGGGCGATCCCGAGCCAAGGGCACGGAGGCACGCAAAGATCAACGAGCCGGCGCCGCCGCGCGACTCTTCTCGCTTTGTGCTGGTGGCGTCCTTTGACGATCACGACCGGCCCGTCGAGGTGGACACGCAGCTGCTGGAGCCGTACGAATGCCGCCTCCTCAAGCAAATACGCCACGACCCGCCCTACCGCGACCTCCTCGGGCGCCCGTTCTGGCGCTGCAACATGAGCAAGGATATGCTGATGACATTTGTGCGGTCGCTCACCCACGGACAGCTGTCGCTGGGAAAAAACACGTCGCTCCCCGAGGCGCTGACGACCTTTGAGTACGAGGGGGTCCGCATGGGAGACCCGGCCTCCCGGAGGGCAGAGGTGCGCGCGCTGCGCGCGGCCCAGAACGGGGTCGCGTTCCCCAAAAAGGAGTCGTCGCAGCAGACGCGCGTCGCGATGCACTGCGAACTGCTGGCAGACGCGCTGGCGCGGTGGCCACGCCTCGAGATTGCGCTGGACAACGCCCTCTCCGGGGGAGGGACGCCGCATTCTGCCACCGCGCACCGCGTCTGGATTCGGTTCAGCCCCAAGCCGGTCCTGTACCGGCCACGCCCCGACAGCGATCCGATTCTTTTGATGGCCAACCAGTCTCCGCGGTGGCTCATTGCGACGCTCGTGGCAATCGGGCACGTCCATCGGAAGCTTCTGAAGGACAGAGTTCTGGAGACGGACGCCCGCGACGAGGCCGCCTACAAGAAGCTGTCCGACACCGTTCTCGGCGACGGGTGCTTCTTCTACACGGTTTTTGACCGGCCCACGTCCTCCATGGACCCCAGCACTCGCAAGGAGGCCGAGCGCGCCGAGCGCTTTGCTGCACAAATACGCAACACCGTGCTAAACCAGGCCAAGTTTGTGCCCACCGCCGAGGAGGACCCCAGTCCCGAAGCCGAAGAGCGCCGCGAAGCCGCCCACAAGAAGCTGCAGTTTTCGCGCGCCTGTTTTGGATTGGCGGAGCAGGTTCTGAACATGACCTGCTCCTTGACCACGACGTTCTCGAGCGACTGCGCCGACGCGCTCGGGAAAACCCAAGAGCGCGAACAGTTGGCGAGGGCGCTACGGCAGCGCAACGTGAAAATTGTTGGCTGGTCCCGGCACGACGCCGACGCTAGCCGGCCCCTGATCTTCCCGCCCACCTGGGCAAAGGATCCCGTGAGCAACCAGCACGCGGCGGTGCTGCTCGACTTTTCGCAGGCCAGGTAGGGCTTCCAAATGTGCACGCCCCAATCGGACGCCAGGTTCATCGAGCGCCACCGACCCGTCGACGCCTACGCGCGCGAGCTCAGCGGCGCGGTGCGCCGTGCTATTAAAGAGGAGCAGTGGGCGAAGCGCGAAAAGGATGCCATGGACATGTACGAGGCGGCGGCGATGCTGACCTTCCTGCATTCCGGAACGCGACTCAATCCCCCCCCAGGACCCCGCCTGACGCACTGCAACCCAGGGTGATCACATTCTCATGTTCAGGGCGGTCGGCAGGCGCTGATAGCTGGCGGTTTTGACAGGGACCGTCAGGAAGGCTGGTTTGATCCCCGAGGGGGCGGGGACCGTCCTTGCACGGCCGCGCATGTCTCCGAAGTCGGCAAAGCGAAGGAGGCCGGCGAGTATGAGGGCGGAAGGCCCTATGTAAAAACCGCTTCCTAGCAGAAAGAGGAGCCCCACCCCCGCCGCCACCTGAACGGGCGCCCACCAGGGACTGGCGAGGCAGCTCTGGGGGTCCCTGAACCCTCGCCACGCCAAAACGGCGACAAGCACGCCCAGGCCGTTGGCCAGGCCGATGATCAGCAGGAGGCCGACCCAAAAGGCGTAGTCCATGGGCAGGCCGGTCTGCGCGTAGCACAGGTGAATGAACTGCTCGACCATCGCCCACGCAAAGCCCAGGATCGCCAGATCGTACAGATACTCCCTGGGCGCCACGCGCAGGATCACCGTCGGGACGGAGCGCCCCTCCCACTCCAGCCCCGGCATCGGCACCTCCAGCGGTCGCGCCCCGGCGGCGCTCAGCGCCGCGCGCGCGAGCGCAATGAGGATCGGCGTGGCCACAAAGAGCGTAAACCACCAGGTCCACCCCAGCTCGTTCCAGGTGTCTCCGTGGTTGCGCTGAATGTACAGGGGGAACTCCAGCAGCTCCTGGGCGGTGAAACTCTCTCCCAGACCGACGACTGCCCCCCAAAAGACCGGGCCGCCGGTGCGGTTCATGTGGTCCACGAGGCGGATCGTGAAGTGCTCCTCCGCGCAGTTGGCCAGCAGAGACGTGTCGTACTTGCGGTCCTCCTTCTTGAACAGCGAGAAGTAGCGCGTCTGCGTGAACGGCTCCACAACGCCCGTGTCGTAGCCCGTGAAGGGCACCGGGTCGATTACGATGGGGTCCTGGCTCGCCACACAGCCGCCGCAGCCGATGTACAGCGAGTAGGTCGTGGGGTCCACCTCGTCCCTGAACACGGCGTCGACGTCGATGACTTCCTGTCCGGAGATGTTGAACGGCACGGTTGGCGACTCGATGTGGATCTCGAGGCCGCCGCTGCCCTTTAGGTAGATCACCTGGCTGGTGTCGTGGTGGTGGGGAGGTTTGAAGCAATTTTCAACGCTACCGCCGTACGTGGGAACATGTCCGCAGGACGTTGCTGCCAGGAGCGCCCACATGTTCTCTTACACACACCCCGGAACAATGTGCTTATCCGGCGCCCTCACCCCGAGCAGCCCATCTGGCATCCACTTGCCCTCCCCCACTGCCTACCCGCGGAGGCAGCTGGCAAGCTTCCATCAGGCGCACGAGTTTACGCATTCTTCCCGACAAACTCGTCGTACTTCTCCTGAAGAATCGCGGAGAGCTTGCGGTCGCGCTTTGTTGCCAAGCGCAGTGCCTCGCGCACCTTGTTCTCGTAGTCGTCTTGTGGCTCCTTCAGCTGAAAGTCAGTCTCACCCACTCCCAGCACGGCCGCCGCCACAAAAGATGCGCGCCCCAGCGACGGTCCTTACCCCAACACCCCCTACAAGGGGAAGGGCAGGACTTTCGCCACCGCCGCCCTCGAGGCACAGCGGGCTCGGTGTGCAATTCGCGTGCGCCTGGAGGCCGCACGTGACCGCACAGTTCTGCCTCGGCCTCAGCCGCTCCCATTCGGCACGCACGCGGCGCGAGGCATCTCGGCGGGCGGCGGTGCAGTTGCCCGAGCCCCACTGGCCAGCGCCGCAGACAGCGAGAGGCATGTAGTCGGCGCAAGTGGGGGGCACGCGGGTGAGGTTCAAACCGCGGGCGGTCAAACGGATGAGCCCCTTGTTGGGTGGCCGAAAGTAGGACCACGGCACGTGATTGGGCGCGAGCTGCACCGTCACGCCGCACGAGCCATCGTTTAGCTGGATGTCGATGCCGCGCCGGATGCCGTTGAGCCGCAGCCGCGACAGCACCCGCCGAGCGCCGGCGAGCGAAGTGAGGTAGCCCTCGCCCCACCGACCCAGCACGACGAGGTCGGCCGGCGCGTCGCGTCGCGTCGGCGGCGGTCGCTCAAAGTGCGCTCTCACGAGCTCGTGCGCAAAGCCGCGAAAGGTGTCCTGCACCATCAGGTCGTCCTCCATCATGAGCTGGTACGGGATTCGCCGCGCCACCTGCTCCTGCAGCGCGAGGTACTTGGTGAGGTAGCACGCGAGCGATCCGTAATTGGGCAGCGTCAGCTTGTGGTAGCGCAGCCCCGACTGCGCGAGCACGTGCAGCGTCCTCCGCTTGTCGAAGCCGTCGACTGCCGGAAACGCCTCAAGCTCTGGCAGCACCTGTCGATTGAAGGCGAGCCATTTGGCTCGTTGTCCGAGCGTCAGCAGGACGATGCGCAGCCCCGACACATTGGCCGCTGCGCCCAGCGCGGACAAGTTGTACCGCTTTGTCGAGACCAACCTCCCACCCAGCGGCGGCAGCGGCGGGGCCCAGTTGACCCTCCGCGTCTCGTTGGGCATCTCGGGTCGGCGAGGCGACATGGTGGGAAAGGGCACACAGAAAAGGTGATTTGGTTAAGACCACTCCCCTACACTCTGGCTGCCTAGCGGGCTAGACAATATAGCCTAAAATCAGCCAATGTGCCGCACAGGTCGTCTCCCCGCCGGTTTGGCCCCGGGTGCGTAGCCTCCGCCGGCGCCCCGCAACCCAGCGCCCACCGGCGCTCACTTGTCGCGGATGGTGCTCTACGACCGCTCCTCCAACGCGTTTGCGACCCGGTCGATCGCGCGCATGACGTAGCTATCCTCGAGCCGCGCCTCGTACATCTGGACCATCGCGGCCGTGACGTTTCTGAAGCCCGCCTCAATTTCGCCAGAGGAGTCAGGGATGTCCGAAAAGTTGCCCATCGAATTCAGACGGTTGTCAACTCCGTTGACGGCGTCCGCAACATCACCGACCTTGTCCGCGATGGCGACGAGCGCCTCCTTCACTTCCTCTGCATTCTGGGCGTCTTGCTCGAGCTTCTTCTCCTGCAGCTCGTTGTTCTTCTCGAGCGAGACCTGAATGCCCTTGAGTACGTCCACGAGGTCCTCGCGGGCGCGCTTCTTGCCGGCCTCCGACATGCACGGTTGTATTTGGAAGGGGTGCGGTGCCAGAACGACCTCTGGTGTTTGGTATACCAATTTTGCGCGTGTCGAATTAGAGGCGCCACGTGGCAGCAGCCACCTGCTCGCTCCCACCCAGACCCCGGCTACGCGCGCGCTGGATGCCCTTCCGCACGCTTATCCCCCTACTCCATCTGCGAGGCTGCGCAGATGAGCAGAAAGACGCGGGTCCAGGAAGAACAGCAGCGGCTTGTCGCTCGGCGCTTTGCCGATCCGCGCGGTAACAAGCTTGCTGGCCGCGCGCCGGAAGCTGCTGCTCTCCCAGATCTCGAGCTCGAGGTTGGTCGCGAAGTGAATCGCCTCCGGCACCGCCTCGATCAGGTCGGTCATGAAGGCCGCGTCGGCGAGCAGCCGCTTGTCAACGAAATCCAGCGCCTGGTCCTCGGGGGCGACCCCCCGCCAGGCGTCGTTCTTCCACTGATGCGGGTTGGCTACGTCCTGCTGAAGAGGCGAGATGGTGTACTCGCGGTACCAGTTTCTGTTCGTGTTGGCCATGATGTAGCCGAAGGTGTAGAACAGGCTCGGCGGATTTTTCGGCTTGAGGAAGGCGGCGTGGCCGAGGCTGGCCACCAGCTTCACCAGCAAGACGGCGGAGGGCGCGTGTTGCTTCAGGCGGCCCCACTGCTCGTGGGCCAGTCCGCGGATCCAGTTTTGCAAAATCGTTCTGAAACTGTTCCTGTTCACAAGGTAGAACGCGTTCGCGTCGACGCGTATACCGGGCCCGCCGCCCTCGTCCGCGTACAGCGTCGTCGGCTCGGGATAGAGCTCGCGCAATTGCACGCACGCCGTGGCCAGCTGCGCAAAGACGCTGCGCACCCCGTCGTCGCCCTCGCCCATGAGCGAGGCCGGCTGGAACTCCATTAGCAGCGTCCACGGCGAAAACCCGAACGGATACTTCAGGTACTCGGCAATCCAGGGCCCGTGAAAGAGCTGGGCCTCCACCTCCCGGTCTATCTGCATCATGCGGAGGTCGTTGAGCCTGTGGTGCACCTGGTACAACGGATCGTCATTTGGCATCACGAGCTCTTGCTCGTCCATGTACTTGTAGTTGGCGCGCGCCGACGTCGTCGCCGGAAGCGAGCGGTGCTTCTTGAACAGCGCGAGCGCGGAGAGCACGAACTCGGGAATCATGCACGTCGTGGACGGGAAGCGGCTGCGCTCCATGATCATGCGCGGGCCGTGGATGTAGGTGTGGAGCCTCCAGTCCTCGCTGCTACTGTCCAGGAAGTGTTCGTCGCCCTCGTCGAGCTCGTTTCCGCTCATGTACAGCATCAGGAGGGTCTTGGACTCGGTCATTGCGTCGAGGACGTTGTGGCTGATGACCCTCCTCCTGTAGTCGCCCAGGAGGTTCCAGGCCATTCCGCGCCCCGCGCGCCCCGCGGCCAGCTCCAAGATGAAGTCCATGTCGACCGTCGGATCGCCGAACATGTCTCTGTCCTCCGGGTGGTCGACCACCGCACGGAGCATGGCGTCGTCCCGGAACCCGAGCGGCCGCATCTCGCCGCGCACCGACCTGGACGCCACGCGCAGCACCTCGCGGTTCGTGCGCATGGCTTCCGGCAGCACCATCAGCGCGTCGCTGTCGTCGGCCACTGCCAGTTTTACCAGATCGATGTCGTTCTTGAGCTCCACGCTAGCAAACTCTATGGCAAGCCCGTTCTTGCGCACAATGTCTTCCATGAACTCCCGCGCCGCGCCGACGCGCGCGGCCAGCGCGGCGTACTGCGGCTCCGGCTGAAAGTGCGCGTGGCGGGGGCTCTTTTTTTGGTACGAGTCGTACAGGTCGGGGACGGGGCTCGGCTCCAATGCGTGCACAAGCTCGGTCTGGACCATGCCGCGGATCACCTTGCAAATGGCGCTCATCTCCACAAACGCTTGCTCCGGGTTGTTCGAGAGCTCCGCCTTGGCGGTCGCGTCGATCAGCGGCGAGAACCGCTCGAGCAGCACGCCGAGGGCCTCCGGGTCGCGGATGGCGGTGAACACCGTGCGCATCTTCATTGCAATCTCGCACACGGAGTACAGGTTCTTCTGCGCCGCAGAGATCAGGGCAAAGATCTCGCTCGGAAGGAGCTGGATCCCCCCCTTCTCGGGGTCAGAGACGCTGCTTTTGGGGGGGGAGGAGTCGCCCGAAGGGGCTCCGACCGGGAGCGCAAGCAGCGGAAGCATGTTGTTTTTTCCGGATCACGCACAGCCCTACTTATGGACCCTCCCCCCTCCCCGAGCGCCGGCGCCCCTGCAAAGTATGGAAATTTTACGCGTGTTGAGTTAGAGGCGCCACGTGCCAGCACGCGTGTTAAACTA
>MDSY01155685.1_pt1 | contig 11452 bp, 16 predicted proteins | sample 811131 | NCBI WGS metagenome assembly MDSY01 (sample SAMN05326643, study PRJNA326480) | marine metagenome | isolation source: seawater | place: Atlantic Ocean: South West | collected 2010
CTACACACCGTTGTGCGAAAGCACCTACACACCGTTGTGCTCCGCACACATAAACTCATTGGTATTGTAATTAACAAAAAGAATATGCTAACGCCCCCGCCGCCACTATACCCAACGCTACACTTATATGACAATTATACTGCATAGATCTGTAAATACTCAACCATTTCTCTTTCTGCTCGGCAGTATCCAAATGTAACAATATCCAATCAGATTTAGGTGACAATATATAATAAAAATATTGAACCACGAACACGGTTGATGCGATTATACATGCCATTGACATCTTTGACATTTTTTGCTTCTTCATATACACATTACCCACGATCTGTAGCACGGCAATAAAAAATCCTAAAAGATATCCTTGAATACATATATTCCTTCTTTCGTCAATTATATTTTTATATTTATTCATTTGATCATGTGACAACGTACTCGTAAATCCTTGATCATATAAGTCTTTATTCATCGTCATTAACCTATAAAACATTGAAACTAAAAATACTATTGAAATCAAACAACTTGTAGAACAAAATTGCATATATTAATAATTTAGATTTAATTAAATATATAAACAATACTAATACTAATGAAAATTACTTTCGATACAAACAAACACCCATTTGTGGTAGTAACCATCGATGATGGGGAAGATAAAGATAATATACTATACGAATCCTTCATGACATTCTTAGAAAAGCAATACAAAGAAAAGAACTTTTTTTATTTATTGTTTGATACAGAAAACCTAACTACTCCAAATATCCTTTTATTACGCAATTATATACAACGCATACAACAACTAAAAACATCCCCTATACGATATCTTCAATTTTATATTATCGTGACTAGTAATCCATGGATAAAAAAATTATTATACATGCTATGGAACTTGTGCAAACCCATGAGTGTTGCTTATCTAGTGGACAATAGTACCATCGCCTATAATCTATTACATATTCTGAGTAATCCTAACAACAACAAGGAATACATCCACGCCTATGTACAAATAAATGATATACCTAAAATAGAACCTGAATAAATTGAAATAAAATACAACATTGTATACCTTAAACTACAAAGACATGCTATCATTCTTACTTAATATTCTAGTACTATTATTATACATAACAGTAGTAGGATACGCTAGTTATATTACACTGAAAATATATGTTAAACTACATCTAATACGCGAGGCATCTAACTAACCTTTTCCACAAATTGAAATACTTTTTTACAATTCAACAAAAGTAATCCTCATATCTTGTGCGACATAATGTGCGACACCATGTGCGACACCTATTACGATTTCATTGTAAATCTCTTCAGCGAAAACGATTGGACTATCGGTCCCAAGGCAACCCACACCTACGACCGATCTCAAATCATTGTCTTTGACAAAGTCGAACAGTTGCGCAAAGAAAATAACATCAACAACCCTGAGGATTTTTCCACATACGCCACCCAATACTTAAACACCATGGACCACAACGGATGGTGGGTCAAAGTGTGTCCGCCTGACACCGATGAGTCCGACGACGAGGGAGAAGAACCCTTTATCAAATTGCAAGATATCATTCAATATATAGTAGACGTCTATCTACATGGATACGCGTCGGATGAACCCGAAGTCATAGACCTCACCGGCGACGACAGCGACGACGACAGCGACGACGAAGAGGAGATCGACCCGTGGAACGCATCGTTTTGGGATCCCGGACCACCAGTTCGCAATTTACTAGAAGAATTTCAGGAACAAGCGTAAACCTATGACAACCGTAAACCTATGACAACCGTAAACTTATGACAACCGTAAACCTATTCTATTTTTAATGAATCAACAAGAGTTTGAATAGCTTGGATATCAACCGTATAATCCACCGTGTTCATGCAATAATATTTTAAATTTAAAAGACATGCTAGTCTAGAATAACATAGATTAAAACAACTACTATCCATCAACTCTATAAAATAAGTATTTTCTTTACAACCAAGTAAATTTACTCCACCAGCACCATGGGAACCAACCACTACCGCAGCCCTGCTAAACAACTCCATTTGCTGTTTTAAGGAAGGTAATGTAGCATCGTCATGTATGTACAATGTATAGTTGCGCTGTTTTGCAAAACTCTTAATGCATTCTTGTAATGCATCAAAATTTTTAATACATCTAGTATGACATCTTTTTATTAACACAACCAAATCCTGCTTAGTCGACGGTTGAATGGTTAATCTTTTTTTTAACCAATAAATACTTTCAAGAGAAGGATTACCACAAGGATCCACCTGACACACCGTCAACTTTTTACAAAATACATTACCAGAAATCACTTTGTCCCAATTAATAGGAATATCGGCAAGTTCTAACCATTGTTTAATATAATTTGTCTTTTTTTCTATATGTAAATAATAATTATCTAGATTCTTATATTTATTTAAAAACAATCTTAAGGAGACAAGACATTCAAAAGGAAAATGCCATATTTTATCTCCAAATGTAGCGGATATACTTATAACATTTGATTTATAACAAAAGGTATCATATAGATTAATGCATAACGAATTACCAGGTCCATTTATAAAATGAGATGTATAGTTGTAAATACAACCGTTTTTAGTTACTAATGAATAACTTAACTCTTTTATGTTATTACTGTAACTAATGGAAGGATACAATAGAGGTTTCTTATTGTTTATAAGATCCGCCAGTTCTTGATACCATTGTCTATGATTGTTAACCATACATTCTATGGAGGCATCATCATAGATATGATAGTTTTTGGTAGTAATAAGTTGCTTAGTCGTTTTACATTGTATATGTTGAAATCGAAATAACCTTTTATATAGTATATCCAGGAAAGACAGTTCACTATCGTCATCCGATGTCTTACTCGATGAGTCTTCTTTTCCATCAAACAATCTAGCGCTAGCACTGTTTAAAAGTAAGAGTAACATCAAACCTATCATCAATATCAAAATCAACAACAAAAGCAAAAGTACAACTAGTATACATAGTATAATTCCAAACATAATTTTACTTATTCGTTTCATTTATAAATATACTACAATAAAATAAATAACTCGCATACGCAAACTACGATTAAAATAATGTCCACTTTGAAAGACCTAGTTGAGAAAAGGTTAACAGTGGGGTTTGCTGAAATGACTTATGTTGCAACTCTTGTTTTACATTATCATACAATAAACTAAATAGGGTACCATTATATTCATTTGCTTTGGCGAGAAAACACGTAGTAAGTGCTCCTTGATACTCCTTTTTATGTTGATCTTGACATCCACTCAATTTTACAACTGTAGCCAATAAAGATACATTAGGATTCCTTATTAAACGTTCCTCATTATTCGTAAACTGATAAGGCAAAGTTACATTGGTCCCAGAATGACAACAATCCATTAAAATAAACAATTTAGTGCTAGCATGTAAACGGTTTATAAAATGATTTTTTAACCACGAATCATAAATAACTCCCTGATTGTTATAATCACTCGGACAAATAACCTCACTTGGATTGTCTTGCTCAACATCCCTATACGCACTAGACCCATGTCCCGAAAAACTAAACCATAGTTCCGTATTAGGATATTTATAAGAAAAAAATACTAATTCTCGTAATTGACCCTGGATTGAATTTTTAGTAGTTTCGCTAGGACTAGACAACACTGTAATGTCTTGTTCTTGAAAATAACAACACTGTAGCAAATAGTCTTTTAAACGCATGGTATCATTCATACATCCATTTAAATCATTGCCGCTCGTCATATCACCCTGATAGTCAATACCAATAAGCAACGCCAATTTAATACCCTTGGGCGTAAAAATGCAATTAGAAAGACACGTATCCGACGGCGTATCCGACGGCGTATCCGACGGCGTATCCGACAGCGTATCCGACGGCGTATCCGACACTGTACCTGACTCGATATTAGGTGTTATAGTAGGTCGTCTACGATATAAAATTGATAAAAGTATCCCCATTTGTATTATAAAAATAATTTATTTTTAGAATACAAACAAAAGGTTAACAATCATTGTTGTGTAACTGTTTACCCCATTCCTTATAAGCCTTTTTCTCTTCTTTTGTAATAGTTGCGAACTGATCACCTTTAAGTTTAAGTTGTTTTCTAGTTTTTTTTACATGTTTCAACGATGAATTATAACCCCATTTTTGTATATATCGTTTATGCCCTTCCTGGAGTCGTTTTGTTTCTTTTTGTTTATCCAACATTTTTCTATGCTCTTGTAAGCAGTCAACCGTCTTTTTAACTACACCTTTTTCTCGCTTAGTTAAAGGTCTAAAAGGTGTCCACTTGCGCAACGGCTTTCGCTTGTGTAACGGCTTTCGCTTGTGTAACGGCTTTCGCTTGTGTAACGACTTCCGCGGCATATACTATATCTTTACATAACTTTTTCATAAATTGACTACTATTGTCTTGCCAACCACGTCAGCAACACTCTTCCATGGAAGTCCAACTAGGGCTATGTTGCATGAACACCGTTCTTCGGCAGAAAAAACCACCCGTATTTTCCTCTAGGAAAATGATCATTAAATCCATCCAAGAAAAAGGAATCGACGCCTTAAAAGAAAAAATTATTCAAAATCTCAAAGATACACTTACACTTATGGAATGGAACGAGCAACACGGTATCAAAGTATTTCGTCTCAGCAGCGAGTTGTTTCCCCACAAATCCAATCCTAAAGTAGAAGACTACAGTTTTGACTTTGCCATTCCCTATCTAAAAGAAATCGGCAGAAAATCAAAACAATACGGACAACGCCTAACCTTTCACCCCGGTCAGTACAATGTCGTGGGCACCCCCGACGAAAAAACGTTTCTCCAAACGTGCGAAGATTTAAAATACCACGCCGATGTGCTAGACCTCATGGAACTAGATCAACATTCCGTCATAGTAGTGCATGGCGGAGGGGTATATGGCGACAAAGCAAAAACCATAGAGCGATGGTGTCGTCAATTCCATCGTTTACCGTCCAATGTGCAAAAGCGTTTGGTGATCGAAAATTGCGAGAAATGTTTCTCCATCAAGGATTGTCTAAAAATAGCCATAAAAGTCAATATCCCCATTGTGTTTGATACCCACCACTTCGCCTGCTACCAACAACTGCACCCCGATGAATCCTTTCACCCTCCCGAATTCTACCTAAAACACCTCCTACCCTTTTGGATACGCCGCAACATAAAACCCAAATGCCACGTCAGCGAACAAGGAAGCGGTCGCATCGGTCACCACAGTGATTATGTGGAAACCCTTCCCCCCTATCTATTAGACATTCCTTCTCGCTATAATACCCCCATAGACATCATGATAGAAGCCAAGGCAAAAGAGCAAGCCCTCTTCCACCTTTATACAAAATATCCTCAACTTAATCCCTCTCCCCGCCACCTCATCACACTCAATCGCCCCGGAGCAGGCTGGACCAACAAGCAACCTAATTGTGAGTGTGGTTGTTAGTCCACCATAACCCTACTATTCCCGCTAAAGCAAAAAGGTGCATGCACGCATGGCACATCGTTTTTTCTTCGCACGTATCCAAACAATCCCGCACTAACCAACCAAAAAAGTCGGCGTGTTCCGTAATAATACATAAATCCTAAATCCATTACTCTAATGGCGTCCTTTTCCCAACCCGGCTCATCATAACGACGAGCATGGTGAAACGTAGAGACAATGCCACAGGCCATCAAGCATACACTAATCAAGGTTGGAAATGTTTCATTACGATATAAATAAAATCCCATAACAAAAAACAATACACAAACATTTTTTTATAATAGATAAAGTAGATATATAAAACCCCAAGCCTAACAGCAACAGGCGGACGCTTTCGCCAGTGCATCACACAAATTGAAAAAAATCAGACCAAAATCACAAAAAGACAAACACACAAACACACTCCTCATAGCATGATCCGCCAAGTAACCACCGCTCTAAAACAACACTACCAAGAGCGCAAATATTCCGGAGGAAGCATGTGTCGTGTTTCCCGTTCTCCCGAGTCTTATCAATACGACTCGCAAATCCTACAACAAACTCTAAGATCCCCATCGTCAAGAACCACTAGTCATGTAACCCTGCACCGCCATTACCGGTCGAACGTGCCCATCTTGAAACCCGCCAAATGGCTCCTCTTTCACGAACTACTCGACGTGCATCAACTCATGCAACACATAAAAAAACAACATCTCTACCTGCAAACCATCCACAAGCTTTTAAAAACTATTTCCCACAACTACCACAATCACGCACATACACCTCACCTTGTACTAAGTTTCTTCGCCAAACCTTCCCCTATAAAAGCCCTTGAACGAACTCCTACAATCCCAGTCCCCCCAAGAAGTGAAGAGTTTAATCCACTCCAAATAGTAGTGGGTACATTAGTCGGTCGTAAATGTATCCACCCAGAAAGCAACCAATTCTATCAACCACAGATTCAACGCGCTCGATTAACCCCAAACCCTTTAACTCAAAGTGAACTAGAAAAATATGGCGGCGCTGAAACCATAGTGGACCTAAAAGAAATTCGTAGATACGAATACAATCGGCAGTACAAACTAGACTCAGATGATTGGTACACGTACTGGCCAAAACCCCGACATACCAAACAGGCAAAACAAGGTGCCCTAGAACGTTTTATAGAAAGGATTAGTGAAAACGAACACTGGTGCATTCCCACCGAAATCTATCAAAAACAAGGACCCGGCACATGGACCTTAGCTCCGCCACCCTCCCCAACCTTCCTTGTAGATCACGAATTGCGAGAACGCGAATCTCTCGCCAAATCTCTTTACAAAGACCTGTTTCAGCTAACCCATTGAGTATAGAAATACCACTATACGTTGCTTCATATATATATACACCACAAATTGAAATGAAATAAACTATTTTTTCTATATTAACCACACTCATGACTCCTCAACAAGAATTTGCCGAGTTATTTAAACGCATGTACCAAATATGCGAAGAGCAACAATGGGGGGATCCCTTTAGTTACGCTCGTTCTCGCGAAATTCATATGGCAAACATCCTTGATCATCAAATTGCATCAACCCTTTCAGGAGCAGATGCTATCGATGAAGACGGCGAATGCGAATACAAGTCCACTATAAATAAACAAATACAAGCAACCTACAACGGCATATCCGTACAACCAACATGGGAACAACAACTACAATATATAACAGCAGAAAAAATAGGAAAATACAAAAATCATTACTATGCAAGATACGAAGGTGCAAACATAGTAGAACTATACAAGATGCCCGTCGATAAAGTGTTAGAGTACATTCTACCCAAACTACATACCAAATATCATCGCGAAAAAAAAGGCAAAGATCCTCGTCTAGGTGTTACCATTCCAAAAAAATATATAGTTGAACACGCTTCTCTTATAGATCTAACAACGCATTCATCTTCACATAATACTCCGGCGAAACTTCACACCCAAAGCACGTCCGAGCCGTCTCCCGACACGCTAGTGCTGTAGTGCCACTGCCAAGAAACGTATCCAATACCACATCTCCTTCATTACTATGTTTTTCTATCAATGCCTTAATCATTTCTAGATTTTTTTGTGTGGGATGAAAACGTCCTTTCCCACCTTGCAACGGATAATGATAAATGCCGTTATCATATTTGCTATGAAAGGTTGGTTTAGTTCCTTTTACTGCCACCAAAGCGATTTCTCGGCAGTTCGTAAGATAATTCACCGAGCTGTTGCGGGGTTGTGGGTTGGTTTTGATCCATTCAATGAAACGAATTTGTTTAAATTTGTATTTTTCCAAGATGGTTTTCAGTTCTCCGATTTTCCACAGATCAAAGAACATAATCATCGTTCCTCCCTTTTTCAATTTTTTATAGTATTGCTCAATAATCAACTCTAGTTCTTGCATCGTAAAGTCACTGTCCCAATCACCATATTGAGTTTTTACCGCATACTTTTTACCATAAATACTTCCGTAGCGCATATAGTTTTCCTTTTTATCATCTCCTTGTATCCCCTGTTTTTGTTTATAACTTTCCCACTCCGTTTCGGTTTTTGTGTAACCGTCACCCACCTCCTGCACCAGGTTATATTGTTTATCCATTCCTGAATCTTTGGAAATAATGTATGGAGGATCCGTTACTATTAAATGGATGCTTTCTGGATCAAGTTGTTCCATAAAAGTGAGCGCATTGGTATTTTGCAATGACATCATATAGTATATCTTTAGTATCTACTATATTTTTTATTTCAATTTATAACTCCGTATAAATGTAAATAAAGAATAAATAATATATATGCAGTCCCCACAGTATATGCACTAGGATGTGTTAAAAATAATAACTTAATTATACTTATTGTATTAACAGACACTTCATAAATTGAAATGCCTTTACGCATAAACCCCCTTATACAACCCACTAGCAAAAACATGCCCTTGAAAAAAAACTCTCTTGCTGTCTGCACCGATGAAAACGCCTACGGCGTACACAATCGTGTAGGCAAAGTACTCGCAATAGTAGAGCGAAAAAACCCCTACGATCAATTGGAAACCATGGCGCTCTTTAAACTACACTACAATGGTCAATGTTATATCATTCCGGCACCCTACCTACGTAAAGCCACCGCCGAAGAAAAAAAACAAGACAAGCGCAATAGCAATTATTGGAGAAGCGCAGAACAACATCTCAATCTCGCAAAAATCACCCACGAGCGTAGGGTAAGAACCATATATCCATATTAATCATTGAAACTCCATAAATTGAAACCCTTCCACAAAAAGACAACAAAGGCAACATCCAGTCAACAACCATGTCGTTTACCTCTTTTCTCGAACAACGTGGCATCATCCCTGCGACCGACGCGGGTTCCAAGGAAATGCGAAGACTAGAAGAAGAATGGTTTAACTTGACAATCAAAGGCGAATCCATCAAACCACCCATTCAAGAAACCTGCCCTGTTTGCTATGAAAAATTAGGTGCCGCTCGGGTCACCACGGCATGTGGACATAACTTTTGTGTATCCTGTTTTACTCAAAATGCGCGAGAAACAGACAGTTGCCCCATGTGTCGTGCTTCACTCAGCGATACAAACCCAAAAAAAAAGGAACCCATGGGACTAGACGTAAGTCATCAGTTGCTAGGCGATATCATTCGTAGCGCATGCCCAACGACGATCGTAGGACTCTATGAAACCATCTATCACGACATTGTAGAGATGGAAAAAGAGATTACCGCCGTTCAATCAGAAAAAACAGTATCGACGCGTGCACGTGTTTCGGCGACCCGCAAAACATGCGATGACATTCGTGTGACCAAAACAAAAAAAATATTACAGATGATAAGTGAAACCCATATGATAATGGGTTACAACGTACTTCATCGTGCCAATCTATGGCACACCGAAGATTCTGCGTATCCCTTTGATCCAATCCAACTGTTTGAATCCGTTAAATTGCGTCATACAAATGAGACGTTGACAGTTAGATAACATTCATACATTTATGAAAGCGAGACGCCATATTGTTAAGATCATATTTTTTTACTTGTTTCTCTTTTTTCTCTCTATTTTTTTGTTCCGACTTTTTTGTATAATGCGGTGCCAATAACAAATGATACAACTGACTTAAAATACTTATACCATAATAAGAGACCCACGCCATGCAAAAGGCACTACTGGCAATGCGTAAATCATCTACTTCAACATACGCTTGTATGGTTAAGATAACGACTAGATTTATCATCAAAGCAATAACTCGAATTATTAGTTTAGTGACACCCACTTCTTCGTTTAATACATTTTTAACTTTGGCAGGTATAGGCAGTTTCCATAATTCCATCAAAGACACCAATCCATCGGGCACAAAAGCACTACACGCAATAAAAGCAACAATATAACAAAAAATAACAGGCATGAGGGAATATTCTTTACGATGATACAGGATAAGTCCCGCGGACAAAATAGTAAATACTAAAGAAGAAGCGCTAGCATAAGGATCGGACAAATATTCATCGGGAATAGCCGTAGAATAGCCAAAAGAATAAATAAAAATGTAAACATACAACCAAATATTTTCGGGTATAAACAACAACACAAGCATGACTACCAATCGTACAATTTTACCAAATTCCATGAACATGGTTCCATGTTTTGCTTCATAAATATCAATGGCATCGTCGCCTAGTTTATCTATACCACCCCATACAAACGACAAAGCGTAAATGAGCCATTCGTGCATTGATATAAACACTATATATTATAAATACATAATGTTTAGTAAAATGCCAACAGAAATTCAACAAAAAATTATACATTATTATTGGGATATAGAAATATCTAAAAAAAAACAACTCTACAAACAAGTACATCACGAATTACTATATGGATGGTGGTACACCCAATTTCCTAATAACGTATTCCACGTTAAAACTCAATATTGCGAAAAACCAACCATAATAACTACCATGTGTCTTGACGATATATATCAACTATACACCTCGCAACACGTGGAATGGAAACCCTTTTTATGGTATACCGTGCCCATCGATAAACCACCTCTCTTCGACTATGACATGGAGTATTGTTTTGCTGAAAGGTTACCACAATTAATAACATTTAACGATGAAACTACTTAAAGATTGCCCACCATACTAGAGTGTATTAGCAAGTGTATGCGACTATAATCCGCATTTGCGCCAACTCTAACTATAGTGTAAACACTATAGTCTAAACACTATAGTCTAAACACTATAGTCTAAAAGGTAAGTATAAGCGCTCGTGTAACTCAGTTGGTTAGAGTGCTGGTCTTATGAGCCGGAAGCCGCGGGTTCAAATCCCGTCATGAGCATCGTTTAGTGAATTACTCGTGATAGCTCAGATGGTAGAGCGACGGACTGTAGTGGTAAAAAAGATTTCCGTTGGTCGGGTGTTCGAATCACTCTCGCGAGAAAATAAATAGAATAGTCAACATGGGGACCTAATCGTCACCATTCATCACGTTGGCAGAGTGGTCTAATGCGCCAGACTTAAGATCTGGTTCCTTCGGGAGCGTGGGTTCGAACCCCACACGTGATAATTATATATATAGTAGCTCTGTTAGCTCAATCGGGAGAGCGTGCGACTGTTAACCGTAAGGTAAGATATCGCGAGGCAGCAGGATCGAAACCTGCACGGAGCGTTTCATTTCATCATAAATTGAATTATATTATATAACTTAATATAAAGATACAAATGGAGCAACCTTCTGCATTTTCTAGAGTAGCGTCTAGGTGTATTCCAGAAATTCCCCAGGAGTTTTATACCTTCATGGCAGAACGAAAGCACATAGACTTTGAGCGCGCCGATCTACAAAACAATATAGTCAAGTTTCAGTATTATTATGCAAACCACAAAGCGTTATGTGAGTATCACATGGCGGTTACGGAAGGCATATA
>MDSY01063918.1_pt1 | contig 11450 bp, 11 predicted proteins | sample 811131 | NCBI WGS metagenome assembly MDSY01 (sample SAMN05326643, study PRJNA326480) | marine metagenome | isolation source: seawater | place: Atlantic Ocean: South West | collected 2010
ACTCGGCATGTCTTCTATCAGTGATTCATGGTACAGTTTTGCTCAAAATACAAAAACTGTAGAGGGATATGAACGTCAAGCAATGGCTGGCGAGATTCCTATTTTCAGGGGACATATATTGAGTGATGAGGACCTCGTCATTCGAAAGCACATTCTAAATATCATGTGCCATTTTCGAACTGACTTTGCAGATCCTACGATGCAATTTCCAGAACTTCAAGACACCTTGTTGCGACTTCGTGAAATGGAAGACGATGGACTTATTGAAATTGGAAAAGACTACATTAAGGTATTTGAAATAGGTCGTCCTTTCATCAGAAATGTCTGTATGGCGTTTGATTTACACCTGATCAGAAAGGCTCCAAACACAAGGGTGTTCTCAATGACTATTTAGAATGTTTTCTTCCGTTTTCTGTTGTACAAAAAGATAGCAACAATTAAAGACAGAGATAACGTAGTCATTCCTACACCGAACATGGTCCAATTTGTCAAGGACTTAAATACGACTAGAAAAACAATTCCAAACAAAAAAAGAGTCGCCACTTCGTTCCAAATTCTCAACTGAGTTGAGTCCAAGTGATACTGATCTTTCTGCTGATCTTTGAAGATCTTGTGACAATAAATTTGGTAAACATACAGAAGTACAACAAAGAAGAGCTTCAGATGCATCCATGGTTGATTCAGGTAACCTGGAAGCTTGATCAACAACCAAGGCCCTAAAATTCCAGTCAATATAGCAGACGGCCAAGTAATGCCTAACCACAAACGACTACTCATTATTTTGAATTGATCCGTCAGAACTCTTTTCTCGACATCGGTCTTATCTTGAGCTTCTCTTTGGTAGATAAAGAGTCGTACAATATAAAACAGCCCTGCAAACCAAGTCACGATAAAGATAATATGTAGTGATTTTAACAAAAGGACTGGCATGCAGTAAAGATAGAAACTGCACACGGCTCAAACCGATTTTTAATCCATGTAATTTGAATGGTGTATCGTGATCGAAATGTGGGAGTTCATGCTATCAATAAAGGAACAATGGGATTTAAATGTGAAATTGGAATCACACACATAGGGTATTTTAAGAGGCCATTCAACAATTCTAACATTCCAATACAACCTTTGAATCAACCTGAATTGTGACACAATTAAAGATAAAAGGGAAATCAATCTCAAGAAGGAATATTTTTATAGGGTTGTTCTTTGGTTTGGGTATTGTTACACTTACTGTTGTTACAAGCCTAGCGCACATTATTTTTTTATTGTTTTTTTGATAGATTTGCATCTCTACACGGTTGTAGAATATTCATAATAAAAAAACGGTCTGCAATTCTCATTCATCAAGAGTTTGAACAGCTACACACCTTTTACAACATGAGAAAAAAGTGATCTTATGTTTCAATGTTGACTTGAATAAAAACAACTGATTTTAAGGAACTCGAATTAAACTTATTAAACGAATGCTCTCTCGATTAAACATTGAAAGAAAAAAGGAGGTTCTCAAACTAAATCAAGAAATAGGCAACAGCTTTTCAATCTTTTATAAATTGAAAAACCGTGTTTTTGGTTCCCCCAAGTATCAAATCACTTCGCTCAGTCCAGACATCATAGATCTGGAAAATGAAAACGGCACTGTGAATATCAATTTTGAGATACGACCCTATGGAATCGCTGGCTATTTCAGACTTCACCATGACGAATATTGTTTGTATTGTAAGTATTCACAATTGAGTTTCATGAAAAGTGGAGATGATTTCGTGATGCAATTCCCCCGACACCTTCTCAAACTGAAAATCAACAACATTACATCCCACAAACTCTTTGTTCAAAGGTTTTATGACATCAAAAACCAAAGACTGATCGATGAATGTTCAGTTGAAAATACCTAGAAAAAATCTTTGATTTACTGCATATTAATTGATCTCAAGTGCACTAAAAATAAACGATAGGCAAGCATAAAATGGCAAAGATTAAATCGCCAGGCTTAATAAGACTATTCCTCTCCCAAATGGTTGTCATTTCTTGACAATGGCTCGTTTGACGCTTGGATCAGATTCAACGTACGTCAAGTTCCAAAGCATCTGTGCTCCAAAGTGTTTGGTATTTACCTTTGCCATCGTACATATTTGCCTGGAGTTGAGTGTTGAATTTGCGGTTGGGACGGGGGTCATTCCCAACCCCTGCAATGTAAATCCAATTGCCTGTGTTACTTGCTGGATCGTAATCGAGCAACATATGCTCAAACCACGATGCTCCAAGCCGCCAATCAATGCCAAGGTCGTGGACCAAGTAAGAGGCAACATTTTGACGGCCTCGGTTGCTCATGTAGCCTGTTCGGGCAAGTTCACGCATATTGGCATTGACAAAGTTGTCCTTCGTTTGTCCATTTTTCCATGTTATAAAAGCAGAACTTCGTATTTCTCGGCTAGCGCTTTCTGGCTTAAGCGCTTTGCGGTGAAAGATGCGCACCCCGTATTTCATCGCTATAAAGCGAAAATAGTCACGCCACATTAACTCGAAAACAAACCAGTAAGTGCTTTTGTTTGCTTCGTATTTTCTCTCAAAACGATAGACTTCACTTGCAATTCGTCGAGGGCTGATGCATCCGTGGGCAAGCCATGGACTGAACTTGCTGCTGTAGTCGGCCCCTAACAGACCGTTTCTGGTCTTCTTATAGACAGCAAGGCGTTTCGCTTCCCAAAAATAATACTTTAGTCTCAATCTTGCTTCTGAAGCTCCTCCCTTAAAAGGCAAGACGCTCCTACTGTCTAAGGTAGGACTGGTTAGACCGAATGTAGCCAGAAAGTCTTCTAGGACTGGCACATCATCTGAGATTAAGTCCTTTGGACAACAAAGAGTTTTTGGCGCAGAAATGCAATCGCGAACAACGCTGAGTTTTTCTATCTTTTTTCGAAACTGAGTGAAAGTGTCTGGAAGTGACTCTAGTTTCATCGGGATGTCTTCTGGATGAAACAGGGTTTGTCCTTCAATCCATGAACAGATCCCTCCTACTTGACCAACAGCACTCTCTACAGATTCTTGAATATCAATCTCTTCTGGCGTATGCTCCGCCTGAGCTGTGAGCGTGTTGCATGACCAAGTCTGCATTAAGGATGGCAAGATCTCTTGAGGCCGGCCTTGTTTAACCAGTAAACTCCCCCCCAACTGCGCGATGGAATTCTTCAAGTCGTCTATGCTCTCAAGAAGAAAGCGCGTGCGAAAAGAACCTGTTTTAATATGTCCCCAACGATCTTGATCCCAAAAGTGCTCATCTAACACAACTACTAGAACAACCTCATCATTTTGCAAGGCACAGGCCAAGGCGGGATTGTCGTCCAGACGAAGATCGTTTCGGAACCAGTGGAGAGTGCGTGAAGGAGAGGTGATCATCAGGAATTCTGTATTTATATAAAAAAAAACGGTTTTCTAGTTTCATACATCTTGACTTTCATCACCACATTAAACTCTCAAACATGAGGGTAAAAAGATGCCCACTCAGTGGACGTAGACTTTGTGACGAAGAGAAGAACTCGAAATGAGTGTTGCCAAGTCTTAACTCAATCAAATTGTGAGAGATTCATCGCTTCAATCAATCTATCAAATTAACGCAACAAATCAAAATAGTATTATCTTACAAATCTAATTGAAGACAATGAGATCTTTTATTTCTGGTATGTGAATATCTGAATTAACCCATGATGAAAAAATATATTCGCACACTTTCACTAGCTATCCTATCAATCCTATCAATGGATAGCTCAGCACAATTGCCTAACGGCAGTATCGCTCCTGATTTTACTGCTACTGACATTAACGGTGTAGAGTACAATCTCTACGAACTCTTAGATGCTGGAAACAGTGTCATTCTTGATTTCTTCGCTACGTGGTGTGGACCATGCTGGGACTACAAAGAAAGTAGGATCTTAGATGATATTTGGAATATTTACGGTCCAGGCGGTACAGGAGATGTCTACGTGTTTTCTTTGGAGTCTGACGGATCCACTACTTCTGCAGATCTATATGGCAATGGACCAAATACAATTGGTGATTGGGTAACCGGGACTCCTTACCCGGTTTTCGACAACGCCCAGGGTATCTTTAACGCTTACGGAAACTCATATTTCCCAACGATCTATACTGTATGCCCTGACCACACTTTAGTTGAATCTGTTCAAGGCTCTTTCCAAAGCCTTGTTAATTCGATTTACACGACTTGTGATATGGAGCCTCCTGTATGTGAAATACTTAACATCTCGCCTGGAGAGCAACTGGCATGCAATCCATTGACGAACTCCTACACGCAACAGCTGGTACTTACCTATGAAAACCCTCCCAGTTTAGGTCTTTTTAACGTTAACGGCACCTTTCACGCAATCAACAACAGCCCGCAGATCATTTCTTTAGTAAATACTCCCGCAAACAGTGAAAATGTGGACGTTGAAGTATTTGTTAATACCGAAGGGACATGCTCTGCAAGCTTTCCCAATTGCTTCACCCAGAGAGATCCTTGCTGCGCTTTGATTCGTTTGCAATACGTAAATCCCAACTCCAATGTAATTAGGGTGAAGAACACTTCGGACTGTGGAGGTGACATCAGTGGTTGGGGAGTCGCTTCTAACGGAGTGTACAATTCCTTTGACGAGCTTTCTGGCAGCCAAAATTTATACTTAGAGGCAGGTGCTGAGATTCAGTTGGCTTGGTCAAATTGGTCCGCTGACGAAACATTGGGCGATTTACAATTGTACGGACCCACCAACTTGGTCATGGACTACATACAGTGGGGAGGCTCAGGAAGTTTTAACGAATCCATTAGCTCATCCCTCGGTTTTTGGGAAGCTGGCACTTTCATTAACGCTCTCCCTCCTTTTGAATATATAGGTGATGGATCTCATGGATATGAATTTTGGACTGGTGCGGATATTCCTTGTGATATTTCAAATATTGAAGTTATTTCATACACAGATTGCAATCCAGCCACAGGAGATTACTCAGTTAGCTTTAAGATTGATTACGCAGGTGCGCCTGAAACAGCCGGGTTTACAGTAAATGGGAATTCTATTGTATTGCAAGAGTCAGGTTCGACTTATGTTATTGACATACCATCAAATGGAGTTTGGCTTAATCTAGATGTCAGCTTTGAAGATGAACCAGCATGTTCTTTCTTCCTAGGAAATGCTGTATACGGACCTAACTATTGTTACGTGAGTCAGGACTGTACCACAGACTTAAGTGAAGATGGGGCCGTGACGGTCCAGGATCTATTGCTCGTATTAAGTGAATTCGGGTGCAGTTTTTCTTGTGAGAATGATGTGAATGAAGACGGAAATGTCACAGTCGATGACCTTCTGCTTATTCTTGGTACTTTCGGAAGTACTTGTCTTTGAATGAGCCGATTTGTGTTAGATCTAATGTGATGAATAATCTACAGTGTATCGATCATATTTCAAATCTTAAAGCAAGAAAATCAGCAATTCCCCTTCTCGATTTCTGGTAGAAAAAATCAAGAATTACGCGAAATTTTTACGCCTCATACATCTCGGTTATCAGCACATCTTAACCCTGTCTGTGTGCCAAAAAAAAATAGATTAAAAGCTAACTAAGAACCTTCTTTACTTTGTAATTTTATATAAAAATTTACCAACATGAATTTACAAGAATTATTGACCTTGTTTAAAGAAGAAGAAGCTGTTTTTGTGAAGTTTCATGCTCCTTGGTGTGGTGTATGTAAACTTCTTACGCCCTACGTTGAAGCGCAGAAGACCGACTTGAGATTTTCAAAAGTCAAGTTTGTTGATGTAGACGTAGAAGCTTGTGAAGACATCAAAGAAGCCTTCAAGATTAACAATTTACCATACTTCACAGGTGTAAAAAAGGGTCGTGTTATCAAGGAATTTACGACTTCAAAAAAGAACCTAATTGATGAAGTCCTAAAAGAACTGATTTAATGAATATTCTCACAATCAAAAATTTAGTGGAGAACAACACCATTTCCAGCTTAGAAAAAATGGAACTCAAAATTTTAGACTCTATAGAAGGAAAAAATGACATCTCAGAAGAAGGTGATCAGTTATCCAATATTTTAGCAGCTAAACAAATCATTGAAAAGGCCCATGAAAATGGAACTGAAGTTAAAACAGAGATTAGATTGTTTTTTAAAGGTGTTAGAAACATCATTGGTTGAATTTAGAAAGTCTGAAGAATTTAAGAGTTCTTCAATGAAAACTCATACATCTGTCAAGATGCAAGGAATGACTTTGTAGCTCCTAGAAAGCTACATTCTCCTTTGTAATTACACTTATTAACGACTGCTTCGAACATCTTTTGTTCCAATTTTCATGACGAATGAAGATGGTTTTTGGTCCTGAAGAACTCTCTCGATTCAGGAATCAAGAAGCAATTGCTGCGTAGCTACTTTAGCAGTATGAAATTTAAACTTTCTCTCCTGGGGTTCTTGATGTCCATTGCTGGACCGAGTTATGCACAAAACATGGCCCAAGTGGACCTCCAAGCCCTTTCAGAATTGAACACTCTTGTCGCCGAAAACGACGACCCCAAAGGCTTGGTGCAAGCCGCCGGAGCTTACCCCGTAGCCGAAGTACACGGCCAAGCCACAGTGGGATTCTTGGGGCGACTGACCGAAGGCGTTACTGAAGCCGAATGGCGCGCTTGGGCGGCGGATGAAGAAGCCGTGAACGCAGGGGCATGCCGACAAGGAATTGCCTCGTTTCGTGTGAATGCATATGCACTCCAGGCCTTGTGGCAAACCCCCATGGACCTTGTTGAATTGGCCTCCCGAGCGGTGCCCGATGTCAACAAAGCCCGCTACGGAACACGGGTTGACAGTGTGCATGCGGGATTCAACCTTCCGCAACCATATCATGGCGAAGGTGTGCTCATCGGCGTGCTCGATTGGGGCTTCGATTACACACATCCAATGTTTCGCGACACAACTCTCTCGACCTCGCGGATCCGTGCGGTGTGGGATCAATTCCGTCAAGCTGGGCCAACTCCCAGTGATTACGGGTACGGCACAGTGGCAGAATCCCCAATGGACATCCAATTGTTGGGAAGCGACACATCCAACGTCTACGGATATTCTACACATGGAACCCATGTGGCTGGTATTGCAGGGGGTAGCGGAGCTGGGATTGGATTGAAAGGCATGGCACCTGCAGCCGAATTCTTGTTCGCCACACTGATGGTGGATGAGTCCTCCGCGTTGGATGCCTATGATTGGATGCAAAGCATAGCAGAAGCCGACGGGAAACGATTGGTCATCAACAACAGCTGGGGCTTGCCACAATGGGGGACGCCAGACGGCAGTGCACTAAGTAACCAATTCATCGACGCGATGTCCGACGAAGGAGTCGTGTTTGTCAGTTCCAATGGGAACAATGGAAACGTGGACTTTCACCTTGACCATACCTTTGAAGCACCAGGGGATACCATCCGCTCCCGGGTCAAGTTTTACCCACTGACTGCCAACCCCAACGCCTGGGGCCAGAATCTCACATTGTGGGGCGAAGCCGGTGAGTCATTTGAAATGGGATTTCTGTTGACCATCGGCTTATCCACGGTTGTTGGCGAAAGTCCAATGTACAGAACAGATAGCGGGCCTTTAATGCTGGACACCATTGAGGTGGTCAACAATGACACCATCGTTTACGACGTGGTATTGGAGCCGTCGCACCCTTCCAACGGCCGACCGTTCATGCAGATGCGCATCCACAAAGGAAGCGCCAATGTAGCCGTGGTGATGCAAGTGACCGGTGAAAGCGGTCGTGTGCATGCCTGGAATCACACGCACTTGATCAATGATGTTGGCAACTGGGGGCAGGACTTCCAAGCCTTCCAATCGGGTTGGATTGGTGGTGATCCGTACTACGGCATTCAACAACCCGCTTGCGGCCACAGCGTCATCGCCGTAGGCGCGTACACCTCGGAATACCTGAATCCCGTGGGAACAGAAGTGGGCGGCACATTGGCCAACTTCTCCACCTACGGACCTACCCTGGACGAACGGCTCAAACCCAATGTCTCCGGACCAGGAGTGAGCGTCGAGTCTTCCTTGAGTTCTTTCCGCGACAACAGCTACAGCATCACTAACGCGGTTGAGTTCGATGGGGTAGAATACGAATTTGCGAAGCTCTCCGGAACGAGTATGAGCAGTCCAGCTGTAGCTGGTGTGGTTGCGTTGATGTTGGAAGCGAGCCCCGATCTTACCCCGGCTGACATTCGTTCCATCCTGGAATCGACAGCCCGCGAAGACGACGACACAGGACTACTGCCTGCTGCGGGAGATGAGGTTTGGGGACACGGCAAGGTCACCGCTTCACAAGCCGTCCTCGCATCATTAACATGGGATTCCAGTCTTGGAACTTCGGATCTGGCAGGCGAAAAACCCTTTGTATACCCAAATCCTGCACGAGAACAACTTTGGTTTACTGGACTGTCTCGCGGCGAATCAACCTGGGAGATATTTGACATTCACGGCCGGTTATGCCAGTCCGGCCAAACCCTTCATCTCACCTCCCTTGATGTTTCGGGTCTGCAGCCTAGCTTATACATCATTCAGGTTCGAACAGCCCGCTCTTCGCAGGTGTTCAAGTTTCTGAAACGATTGTAATACATATCGAAAATGGTTCACAAAACACTCCGCAAAACAATCATGCATCAGAGATGTTTACCAAATCATGTTGTTCTGTTTATTCGCAGACCATGCCAAATGAGCTAAGTAAGCTCAAGACATCCGCGACGGTTATCGAACCGTCTCCATTGAAGTCGCCTGGGCATGCCGAACAGGGGGTCCAGACGCAGGAGCCATCGTCTGTGGCTGCGCTCTCATTGTAATTGATTGCATCTGAATAAGTGCATCCGCTAGCCCACGTGTCTGGCCAGGAACAATCGTTTGGCGGAAAGATGCACGTACCGTCATCAAATGCCGCATTTGGGTCGTAGTTGCAAGCCAACGGGTATGTACACGCACCGTATTCGATTATGATGCAGGGTCCATCCTCCCATGACATGACTCCTCCACCAAAGGTGGCTTGGCAAGAGTTTGAGTAGGTCACACCGTCGCAGCCGCAGACAGGATCATAAATCTCCGCACAGAACATCAAAGGATCAATCAAATTGGGATCGAAGCAGGTGGAAGTTTCATTCACATCGACACCCACGCTTCCCCCCAAAGTCCAGCTTCCTAAAAAGGTTCCTGGGATAATCTCGGTTTCTTCCCAGAACAAGTAATCCTCAATCAAGCACGCAACGGTATTGCCGTTCATGGCGGCGGATTCATTTGTCAGGAGTACAGAAACATTTATCGTGTCTGTGAGTGGTATGTCAAAAGAGAAGGAAACGAAGTTGTTGTTAACTGAGGTCACTTCATGCAACATCCCCCCCCCCGAATTGGTGAACTCCCACGCCATGACATTGTCGCTAGGCGGCCATGTTAGGTAGCCTCCTGGATGATACATATTGATGCTATTTGGATTCGACCCGACATTAACAACTAAACCCATTTGATCACAGTCAACTGCTGTGATAACTTGCGCTTTCGTAATTAGAGAGAAACTCAGTAGGGTGGCTAATGTTAAAAAATATACTTTCATCGTTTTATTCTTTGTGGAATTGATGCTATTGCTGACTACAAATGTAGGTTAGATGATTGTAGGTTTTGAAGTCGTGAAAATTGCAATGCTATGTTCATTGGCAATCAACATTGAATTTTCACAATGTAAATTTGAATTCTAATATTTCAAATATGAGACTTTTATTTACTGTTTTAATGTTTCCAACCTATTTTACAGTTTGAGGTCAAATTAACTTCCCTGAAGGAAGCAAGATTTTATGCTTAGGTGATTCAAGAGTGGAAGGAAGTGATACTTATGATAGCTGTCGATATGAATTGTGGAAAGACTTAATAGATTGTAATTGGGATTTTGATTTTTATAGGAACACAAATCGACCCTCTTAATTACTCTTTGTATGAAAACAATAGTTTTGATTCAAATCATCAAGGTATTGGTGGTTTTACAACATCCGATGTATTGTCAGATTTGCCTTATGTTTTATCTTCTATTGGAACAATCGATATTGTTCTTCTGGGAATAGGTGGTAATGATGCTTTAAATGATGGCAGTGTTAGTGTCCCCTTCGCAATGGCAAATAATAATTCTATCATAGAATTATTGCAATCCAACAACCCTCAAGTAGTAATCCTGCTAGAACAAATAGCTCCACGGCAAAATAGTTATCTAGCAGATGATGTCCATTACAACTCTATGGGTGCCGAGGTTGTTGCTAGTCGTTATTCTGATGCATTAAAAATATTTTATCACTGTAATTCTTTCAATTCAATCCAAGAAATTCCTAAAAAAAGATCCACAGTTAAAACAGTTGATGTTGTGGGTAGAAAAGTAAATCAAACGACAAACCAACTCCTCTTTCACATCTATGATGATGGTTCGGTAGAGAAGAAGTTTATCTTAGAGTAAGCAATCCACGTCGCTCTAAGAAGCTTTTCTTTTCTTTTCTTTTCGAAAATACCACTGCTACAGACTACCTTGCAGGTCTTGAAATCAATGTTATGAAACTATTAATTGCTGCTTTAGCTTGTTTGATTAGTATCAGTATGCTGGGACAAACAAAAACTTTTGACATTGAACACTGCATAGCATCCAATTACATGTCACTTCATAAGATTAATCCAGAAAACATTTATAAAAATCGCAGACAGATAAAAACAACCTGTTCTAAAGAAGATTTTATGATTTCACCAAATCAATATAATTTAACCTGCACCCAGATTCTAGTAGATCATTTTTATTGTGACATCTGTTTTAATACAAATGAAAACAGCATAACATCTTATGATGGAAGGAAAATTTATTTTGAAAATAAATTGCCTTCAGAAATAACGAATGAATGCATTTCTCTCATTTCAAACATGAGAATGGGTTCAATGGAGCACACAAAATTTATCCATTTTCAAAACAGATAATTCTTTAGCTACTCTACTCACAGTTTATTCCGAAGTTGAGCGAGATGGCTGATCTTGAAATAGGCACAAGCTTTCTTGGTTGCAACAACTCAACTTAATGTAAATTGTCAATCTAAAATAACAGACATGAGACTTCTTTTTACTACTCTTCTTTGCTTGTTTCTTTCTTTCAGTTTCTTTGGACAAAGTCCTTGCAACAATCAAACATCAGTCACACATCAAGGATATGAATATGACATTGTAGAGATTGGTGAGCAGTGCTGGTTTGCTGAGAACTGCAAATATTTACCAAGTGTTTCACCTCCAAATGAAGGAAGCAATACCGAACCTTATTATTATGTTTTCGGGTTTGAGGGCAATAATGTTACAGCTGCTCAGTATACTGAAAACTACGAGATATATGGAGTGCTTTACAATTGGCCTGCGGTGATGACTGAGGGTATTTGTCCCA
>MDSY01137775.1_pt1 | contig 11450 bp, 9 predicted proteins | sample 811131 | NCBI WGS metagenome assembly MDSY01 (sample SAMN05326643, study PRJNA326480) | marine metagenome | isolation source: seawater | place: Atlantic Ocean: South West | collected 2010
GGAGGGGGGTTAAGACGAAAGGCCACGGACGGACAAACGATTTAATGGCCTGCGAGCTGTAGGTACAGGCTACAGGGTGTACCTCAGAATAGATAATAAATACTACTTAAAACATGAACAAGACTACATAGGGGTACATATTATACTGTATTCTAATTCTAAAAACGGGCGGGGAATAAAAAACACGAGCTATCCTCCTGGTTTTTTTTACGCAATGTAATGCTCCAGTGTCCAGAGCACTCTTTCTCACACGGCCCGATTTCAACTGCGCACAACTCACATGAGGTGGTATGGTGAACCGACCACGAGACAAAACACGTGTGCCAAACAGGCATGAGACAAACCGTACACCCAACAAAGCACCAAGTCTGGAACAACAACCGCGGAACCGGTTTTCCGCCAGGACCAACGAGCGACTACGTTGGTCACCATCTCACCATCAAGGCAAGTGAGTACATGTCTTGGCCCTCCGGTGGTCTCCCCAAAGATTGGCGCCGACTCATGCGCAGAGTAAGCTCAGCACTCGGCATGCGCGCAGCTGAATGCGGCACACTTCTAATCGGTGACCTCAGACGGAGTGACACCAATTACCACGACGCGTCGCGGCTGACTCGTATCGGCATGTTTCTCACCGTGGCCTAAAACTTCCCACATATTACCACGACCCCAGCTCCAGCACGCCCATTGCGACCGTTGCGCCTGTCCATCGGTCGCCGGCGCGACGCCGGCAGTGACCGTCCATCCGGCGGCGATCGATTGACAATCACGAGTGTTCACCACTGAGCAAATGCGCTGACCGGCAAGCGCCTCAATGGGCCGCGGCAGGGAAAATTGCGAGTGGGGCGCGTCGAGCGCGTCGTCGTGTCCTAAGACATGACGAACACGCTCAAGGTCACTTGTACGAGTATTCCGATGATCCACCATGACCCAGCTGAAGACGGCGCCGTCAGCGGTGAGTGCAAGACAGTGGCTTGCATAAGCAGAGAGACTGCAGAAGGAGACGGAGACGACCCGATGGCTATTCAGCAGCGTCCCCTTGAGTGGAGTAGGTTCATTCAAGAACGAACCACCCCAATGTCCCCATTGCCAAATGTCTCCCTGCAGGGTACAGCCTACAGCGCGACTGCTAAATACAGAAGCTGCAACACTACATAACCTACTCACGCGCTCGCCGCAGAGCGCACGGATGCTCTGAGGCTTTGTTATAACGTGGCACCCGCCCGACGTAGCTGCATGGCCCCATGCGAAGCAGCCTCCATCCACGCAAACTGCCAGTGAATGAGTTGGTCCTGCTGCCACCGCGCACATGCGTTTGCTAGCGAGTGCTTCAAGTCGCCTTGGCAGCAGCTCGTTAGCACAACCGTTGTCATGGCCTAGTTGGCGAGTCATGCCGCGTCCCCAGCTCCAGAGCGCGCCATCCGAAGTGACTGCCAGTGAATGATTTCCTCCTGCCTCGATCGCACACACGTTGCTCAGCGCTCTGATCGCCTTTGGTCGAGCAACGTCCTCTTGGTCACCGTGACCGAGTTGGCCGTATTCACCTTTACCCCAGCTGAAGGCCATGCCATCGACAGAGAGGGCGATGATGTGGTTGTAACGGCCAACAACCGATTGCACGCGCACGCCCACGAGACCTGCGTCTGGCGTTGGAATGCTCCGGTTGATCATTCCGCCAAGGCCAGGAAGCTTGCCGCACATGAGAAGGGTTCCGCCTGCATCGACAAAGGCACTGTGATCCACGCCTGCGGCGACGAGCGTGTATTTGGAGCCTCGCTGGAGCATCACAAGAAAGAGGAGCGCTTGCGTCCAGTTGGCGTGATTGTTTGGCAGCGTCTCTGGTATGCCACTGAGGCTGCCCTCGGTGGCGAGCAGGCGTAGCGCTTGCTCTACGAGCGACGGGGGGCCGTAAAAGAGTTTGCTGAGCTGGTTGCAGTAAGAGAGCTCCTCCGGCTCCATCTGCATGAGCACTCGCACCAGCAGCTCGTTTGGGAGCGTTTCCATTGACATGACGAGGACAGCTGAAAAAAATTGGAAATGCATGTAGATGTACGACGACCCTAAGGGTAAGTAGAAGTTATTTCTAAATCGTCGCTATATATGTTATGTATATAGGAACCATAAGTTAATTAGGATTAGCATTTGATAAACCAAAACGGCCCAAAAACTAACAAAACCGACAAGCAGTGTGTACACCACGCCAGAGCCGGGTATTCATATGTACTATATACTCGTACCCTACCAGGACCCGCGCGCCATGAGTTACATGTTCTGGAAGTGTTTCCCTAATGTAAAAATGTAGACAATTCAAAGTGTCGCAGTGGAGCTAGAGGCTAGAAATCGGTTGAGGCCTGCGCATTCATGGCCCCCGAGACGCCAAGCTTCACGCACCAAGCTGCACATAAACGCGACCCTTTGAAATGCATGCTACATGTGTTTGGGCATTTGATTCGTGGGCTGATTCATCGGAGGCGTGCAGTTCGGCTTGGGGGATTGTGCCGGCTGAAATTGCTGCGGCGCTTGCTGAAGTTTGTGCTGTTGGCACTGCTGCGGTTGCTGTTGCTGGATTTGAGGCTGTTGCTGTTGCATTTGCTCCTGCAAGGGCGCGCGGCCCTGTCTTTGCGGCGTCGGCGGATGTTGCGGTGGATATGTCTGCTGTTGTGCTGCCGTTTGCAACTTGAGCCCCCGCGACGCCTGCTGCGGAGGCGGCTGCGCGTACAGTTGCAGTTGCTGCCACATTGGTTGCGCGGACTTCTGACTTTGTGCTGGCGGTGGTTGCAATTGCTGTTGCGGCTGCTGCTGCTGTTGCGGCTGCTGCTGCTGCGGCTGCTGCGGCTGTGCTTGGTGCGACGGCACCAACGGTCGTTGTGCGTGGGATTGCGGCGGCGGTGCTGGCGATTGCGCCGGCCCCTGCCGTTGCTGCTGCATTTGCTGTTGTTGCATTTGCATTTGCATCGGAGGTGGTTGCTGTGTAGCGTGTTGTGGCGGCGGCGTTTGTTGCTGCAAATGCATGTTGACTTGGCGCTTGTCTGCGGGTTGAGACGCAACACTGGCCAAGGCCGCATCAAACGGCCTCTTCTCGCCTTGCGGAGGGAGAGGCCTTGCTCCGACAAAGCTGTCACCACGGGTACAAGCATCCACAGCAGCGATGCCGTGTGCTCGAGCAGCGCTCGGCGCGGCGCTCGGCGCGGCGCTCGGCGCGGCGCTCGGCGCGGCGCTCGGAACGGCGAATGGCGCGGCGAATGGCGCGGCGAATGGCGCGGCGAATGGCGCGGCGAATGGCGCGGCCACATTGGGACAAGCACCCGGAGCCGAAGCCGTGTTTCCGCTCGGGATTCCGGCGCATGCTGCAGCTGCGTGCGCGCCGTTGCCAGGCGGATGTGCGACGCGCGTTGCCGCATGCGCGTTGGCTTGCGGTGCTCCAGCGGGCGGCATTGGCTGTGGTGGCGCTGCAGGGCGATCTGACGTGGGAACAGCTGCTGGCGGCATTGCAGATGCGTTCCTAGGTGCCACCGATTTCGGCTGACCTGCCGCTGATGTCGGGGGACGCGGTTTCGCGTTAGCCATGCGAACGTGCTGCTTATCATAGACGCAATTGCCGAGCGCCGGTCCAAAGTATCGAAGCGCTCTCTTGAGTCCATCAGTGACGGCCTCTTTGCGTGCATTCTCAATGGCCTTGTGCTTATCCTTCTCATTGATGCAAGAACCCGAACCCACATCCTCGTGGTAGGTTCCGTCCTTGAGCTCGACGCGAATCTTGGCCGAGTAAGACGACTGCCACCGTTTGGACGATGGGTTCATCTCGAGGAAGTCTTGTTCGATTGAGAGGATCTGCGAGCTCCAGCCGCTGAAGCCGAAGATCTTGTGCGCCTTGTCGATCGCACGCCACCCCTCGATGTAGGAGACAGGTCCGCAGCTGCCGCCGGAGCGAGTGGATATCTCTTCTTTGGTCAGGCCGGTCTCAAGTCTCCTCTGCAGCTCGTCGTAATCGTCGAATTCGCGGGTGGTCGGTGCGGCGGGTCCAGCAGGTGGAAGCATAGGCGCCCCAACGTAGGGCACCATCGCCGCGCCGCCCGACTCGCAGAGCGCCAGTGGGAAGGCCGACATGAGAAAAGGGCGGGGATGGACGTCTGTGTAGGCGCAGTCACTTTTAAGAGTTGGCGTCGTCGCGATGCAGTCCGACCAGTCCATCTTCTCGCCGTGCGCCGCGCTCGGCGTCGGTGGCGGCAGCGCGGCGGACAAGCGGCAGCGGGATGAGCCATATATCACTCTGAGCGGTAGCTGCATGCCTGCGTCTTCATCTGCGCGCGCGCAAGCGAGCGATCACTGCCCCGCAGCGCCGTTGCCGTTGCTGCACCTTTTCCGCGAGCTGAGTGAGCTCGCGGGTCCGGATCAGCATGCGACACTCTCAAGTCGTGCGTCTGACGGCGACTGGCCTCCAGATCCGAGCTGGCGCCTCTGGCTTCTTGATCTAGACGATTCGGCGCTCGACGCTTGCGAACGGCTTGGCCTACATCACGTGCCCGCTGAAGCGCTTGGCAGCCACGGGAGCAGGATGCCCTCAACGCTGCGCCGACTATGTGACTGCGTCCACACAGCCTCAGTACACCTCGGCCGCGGCGAGTTCCAGCAGGATGACGCGTGCGAACTGCCCGAAGGCAAGCGGCGCCGACAACAAAGCAGCGCGAAGACCGCGCAGGCGCGCACGCACTCATCCACTTGTTCACGCACGCATGCACGCACGCATGCACGCACGCATGCACGCACGCACCCACACACGCACCCACGCACGCACCCACGCACACACTGACGCACGCACACACTGACGCACGCACTCACGCACGCACTCACGCACGCACTCGCGCACGCACTCACGCACGCACTCGCGCACGCACTCACGCACGCACTCGCGCACGCACTCACGCATGCACTCAGCCTAGCCCCAGCACTAGGCAGGGTCCCGAGCCCATCCCGTCGCCCATGTATTTACATCCCATGGATTCACACCTAATACTACTACATCGAAACCATGCGTGCACACCCCATGTATGCACCCAGGTGAGCTCGTTGGTCCAGTTGGCGCGGCGAATGGACCTCTCTAGAATCCGCCGCGTGGTGGACGTAGGCTGCGGCCGCGGCCACCTCTTATCGGCCCTTCAAGAAGCTCTCCCCACCATTGAAACACTGGGGCTCGACTCGGATGCGGCGCTCCTAGACCGCGCGAGAGAGCTCTACCCCAAAGTGAGCTTCCAAGCATTCGACGTCTTTGTGCAACCGCTCGCGCCGCTGCTCGCTGAGGGGGATCTCCTCGTCGGGCTACATCCGTGCGGAAAGGTTGGAGAAATTGTGGTCGAAGCAGCAGCTGCGGCGGCAGGCGGCACTGTGGCGGTGGGCGGCACTGCGGCGGCGGGCGGCACTGCGGCGGCGGGCGGCACTGCGGCGGCGGGCGGCGCGGCAGCAGCGGGCGGCGCGGCGGCATCTCGCGTCGGCGTCTCATTGCTCATGGTCCCATGTTGCGTCCACAAGCAGAACGGGCAGCCTCGTCCATCGCGCTCCGCCGCCGGCCGCGACGCCAAGCTCATGCTCGGCTGCGCGGCCCTCAAAAAAGCGTCAATGGCGCTTGACGCATCGACAACCGTCGGCGCCCGTCGGACACGTCACGCGCTCCGTGGTCTCCTCCTGGCGCGTGGGGTGACAGAGCTAGAGCTGCGCCGACGTAATGAGATGGAAGGAATTCGAGGGAAACTCGCCTCGCGTGGGCTCGACGCGCTCGCCGCCGCGGCGCTCGCCAGCCGCCAGCTGCCGCCGGCCACAAAGCAAGAGATCGCTGTTGCGACTGAGCGCTCCCACGGAGCTTTTGAGGCGCTCCGCCGGCTCTCGTTGGTAGAGGTGGTGCATGGCGAGCTGCTTGAGCTACTCGTCGTCCTCGACCGCGCACTCTGCCTGAGGGAGGCGGGGCTCAAAGTCAGCATCGGCAAAGCATTCTCAACAAAAGCCTCCTCACGCAATCTCGTGCTCACGGCGATGCCCGAGACGAGTTTAGATGTCGGACTCAAATCTGAAAGTATTGGCGCGGGATTCGAATTGTAGCCTCTGTGTCATCAGAGTGAGGTATAGACTATACGCGACGACGGTATTGATTTTGTGTGACGCATGAGCTACGGCGACGGTGTTAGTTTTAGTCAAATAGTTAGCTTTAGCTATAGTCAATAGTGAAACTTTAATAGTTAGTTTTTCAGGCTAACCCAGGTTAGGGTAGCCTTTTTCAGATCTAAATCTAAAAAGTCCCCCACAAGCACAACTTATTTTTATTATATAACATTCTAATTCTCCGTCTTACCGTTACCCTACTAATGCAAAAACGCTAATAAAAAAGGTGCAAATACTTATAGTCTTATACTGATGTGTTATATACAATACGGATACTACGAGTACGACCATATCTCTGCCTCGAGTTCGGTGAAGCCTCAAGTTCGGTGAAGCCTCAAGTTCGGTGAAGGCCTCTTTTATATAGCGATAGTCTAAACCCAGCGCTTGGCGACACGTTACAACGAGTATGGCGACGATGTGGAGTAGGGTGACGATGTTTGTACCCGCAGCCGCCGTTCTGCCGTCACATGCTGCCGCCGCCGCAGCCCAACCCACGCGGTCAGGGTAGCCGCCGCAGCAATCGCACCCACCCCCGCGCCCAAAGCTGCGGCAATCGCCACATGTTCCTCTGCAGAAGAGCGCCCGCCGCGCATTGAGCCGCCGTGCGCCTCGAGGGGAGGCCGCAGGCCGCCACGAGCTGCCGCGGCATTGGTGGCGACCCTCGTACCCGGAAGCGCCGCCGCGGCCGACCCACCAATCAAACCGCTGCCGCCACCTCCATCCTTGGTCACAGTATGCGCCGTTGCGACGCTCATGGCACCAGCCTGCTCGACCCAGCTGCTTCTGAACCAGTGCATCAGGCGGAGCCGGTGGATGCGTTCCAAGGCCTCGGGACCCAATCCAAACGGAAGAAGCGGCAGCCCGAACTCGAGTGGGATCGCTGGCAGCTCCGGTAGCGAGAGCGATCCATCGGTTAGACCCTCCTCGAGCCACTTGCATTCACTAGTGCCTCCCCCGCTCCCAAGACCGTTGCTGTTGGCACCATTATGGGAAGAAGGCGCCGGCGCGGGCTTGCCGAGTGCGGCATCAACACGGGAGCCAAGATGGAGAGCGGCGGCACCAAAGCAGTTGCTGAACTGCTCCTGCATCATCTGCGGCAGCCCCATCCACCAGCAGTCGAAGCGGACACGCCACGAATCGAACCATCCGACGCCGCCGTGCAAGCCCTCGAGGCCGTCCACCGCCGCCGCCCGCCGCCGGTCCCGCCGGTGGTCGCCGGTGGCGCTCGCATTGTTGCGCGCGTCCTGATCCGCGCACAACTGGGGCGAGACCAACGGCTCGAAGCCGGGGAGCATCTCCGTGCTGTTGGCGAGGCCTCCTCTCGCGCGAAGCTCCTCTGCGGCGACCGTGCACGCGTCGGCATCTTGGGGTTCGCCAGGCGGGGCGGGGAGGTAGCAGACGCCATCCTTGCATACCATGCCCGCAGGCGGCGGCAGCTGGTTGGATGGGTCGGCAGGGAGGTCCTCTGGCAGGGAGATCCCTCCGAGGAGGTTGCCGCCAAGCGCGCAATCGCGTTCCTGCTCTGTTAGCTCTTCGATCGCACATTCCTCGATCATGATGGAAGAGCCGGTGGCGCAGCGGTTGGCAAACTTGGAGCAGTAGGTCGACCAGATGAAGTCGAGCAGGGAACACGTCGCCACGCGGTACTGCACTGGCATCTGATAGACGACAATATTCGGCAGCGTCCAAAACTTGATATTCGCCCAGAGCAGCTCAAGCAGCTTCTTCTTCACCTGTCCTGGCACCTCGCCGATGGTACCGCCATTGGTGAGCACCGCGGCGGGGATTTGATACAGCCCAAACACCAGCGGACACATGACCAGCTTCTCCATGGCGACAAAGATGGCAGTTCGCTCGACGCGTCCTACAGGGAGACTCGTGACATATTCTTCAGCCACATCGTGGTAGCATGCCCAGATGGCGCCACCGCCGAGGCCGGTGAAGAACATCTTCCACGTGCGCTTGTACTCCAGCGGCGTGTTCCGGCTCTCGCGCAGCTGCTGCACAACGTCGCCCAATGCCCAGACGGTAGCCACGGTCAACGACTTGGTCGGCGTCGGCGCGATCAGCAGGCACTGGTCGTAGAGATCGAGGGGAGTCATGCTAAGAGATGGTGGCGCCTACCCTAAAACCTACAAGTTCCGCGCGGAGCAACCGACGCGCCGCGCGCGCGCGTGGAAGGGCCGTCGAAGATGGACGGGGAGCGGACTGATCGAGGAAACGTTCCCAAATGGCCTATTCATCTCCCCCCTTTAACGGCGATACATACCGATGAGTCTCTACCGATGAGGTCTCATTTTTCCACATCGACCATGATCCGTTTCTTCGGTCTGCTGCATGTGGCAGCGGCGCTGCACACTTCGCCGCTGCCACAGCAGCGGCTGCTGTGGCGGCATTTGCAGCAGCCCTCGCCCGCACTGTCGCGACTCGCCCACCCGGCCCTCTCGCACCCGCCCGAGGAGCGTGGCTTTGTCGATGGCCTCAAGTCAGCAGCGAGCCGCTTCGAGGCCAACTTCAAGGAGGCTCGCGCCCAGGCGCGAGCGCGCATCGACCGATCGCCGGTCGCAAGAGACATTGATAGCCGTAAGCTCCGCTTTGGCGCTCTCGCACTCTCCTTCTTCACCGTCGAGGTGCTCTTCTTAAGCGCCTCGCTCCTTGTCTCGTTTAGCGTCGGCATCTCACCGCCGCTCGCACCGGCACTACGGTTGGCTTTTGCGGCGGGCGAGCGGACTGCGGCTGCGATAACGTCAGCATTCGCCTTCCGCGCGTCTAGCCGACCGCTCCGCCTCTTCCTGCAGCTCGGCTGTGCACCGGCAGTCGCCGCACGAGCGTCGCGACAAGAGGCGCCTTACGCATTTCTCAAAGAGCGGGCCGCCCAGTGTGCAGCAATAGCCGCCTGCATCCTCTTCACGCTGCGGGCTCTTGAGCGCGGTCCACTCCGAGAATTCTCAGGCCAGCCGCTCGCGCTCTTGCTCGCCAAGGTGGGCTTGCCGGACCTCGATAGCATGGCCGCTTTAGTTTCCGCGGGCGAATGCATTTCGTCCATCCTCTCTAGGGCGCAGCGCGCGGTTCCGGGGCTGGAACACCTCGGGCGGGCATGGTGTGCGCTGGCCAGAAAAGAAGTGATGCTCCTCGATGCGGTGGGGACGCTGTGGAGGGGAGCGCTTGCGCCACTCTTGCGGCTATTCTTCAAGGGAGAGACCGAGGCCCCTGTGGAGTGGATCAGCCAATTAAGGGCAGTCGTCGCGCAAACAGTCCTTGGCTAATACTGAATAGACAGAGACGGCGTATGGCCGCGCTCGTGATAATATGACGAACGTGACCACAATACATAAAGGGCTAGACCTTGTCTCACGCACGCTCGGCAAGCAGCGTTAGTAGTAGAAGCTCGTGAGACAGCTCACGCTCTAGCCTCTGGCTGCTGGCTCTTGTGGACTGCGGCATTCTTCTTCTCATGTACGAATGTACGGTACCAGTGACAGTGCCACTGGTGCTGCTGCATCAGGTCGAACATTCGAGCCATTCTGTCTAGCCGTGCCCGGCACTCTATAGCCTGTGCATAACTGCACGAGATGACCCAGGTTCTTTGCCCAACGCTGGGCAGATCCTGAGCTCTCTGTTCGGAAGTAAAACCTACGGTTCAAGATACACAGAGAAAGAATCATCATAGTCGACGCCGGACGGAAGCGCAAGATGCAGATACATATATGAATGAGAGCCGCTTGTATAATATACTTATCAGAGGCAGATCCGAGATCGAGATCAAAGGCATTTTGAGAGAGTCATATAGTCATGCTTATAGGGCTGCAGCGGGTAGCACACTCGCGATTTTGGCGCGTCTTGATGTAGAGGAGATCGCCAACAAGCGCCTGTGGTGACGATGGTGCTGCGGCTGTGAACTGTAAAGTCTTGCTAGTAGCTACTCACGGTGCAATAATGACAATTGATTCCCCCCCATGAGAAGCCGTGCAGATGCGTCGCTGATGCTGGCTTTGGCTTAGATTACGAAGCTACGCCTACAGAATGAGTGGCGTGCTGTGGAGTGAAAGCGCTGCTCGCCTTGACCTGTGCGAAGGAGGCGAAGACAATCTCGAATACCTTGCCTTTGGGCTTGCCCTTGCTGTCTACGTGCTGGTAATAAAGCCCGCTTGTCTGAGCGTACAAGTAGCGAGTCTTCCACACGACCACCTCCCACTTGGCGATGGGGAACGTGCGTCCCTGGTGGTAGATGCATACACATTAACATGTGCGCAAATATTCACTACAGGAATGTGTCTGCTCCACGTTCGGAGCTCACGACGTTGGACACATGCTAGCAAAGACGTGCCTGCTTTTCTAGGACGCCCTTACACTCGGTGAGGAGGTGCTTCTTCTCGGCCGCGACGATCAATCCCCTCTGGATCACTTTCGCAGCGTGGTTGTGTGAAAAGGCGCAAATAGCTCGCCGCTGGGTCAAGAGAAGCGCCGCGCGTTGCTCCCGAGATGAGCACGCAAGCCAGCGCTTTTGAATAATTGCAGCACCTTTGCTGGGATGCGCAGGATGCGATGGGAACGTGAATACAGATCGGCGATGGTGAGCGCGGTGGACAGTAAGAGTAAGGACTAAGGAGGCGCAACTCCACCGTCAGACAGGTCCTAGCTACAAATTGAAATTGACTCCATGGATGGTTGGTGCCATGGTGCATGTGGAGATGCTATAGGAAAGATTGGATGCAATGAGCGAGGATCACTTGAGCGGAAGCACTCGATGGAGACATCCACTTACTTGCGAGTGCGCTGCAATATGGACTCAAGTCGGCGCTCCCTGTTTTTCTCAGATGCCAGCCTCCGGCCTTGCCAGCCCCGAAATCCACCCTGGAGTCGTCCTGCGGCCAAGCCCAGCATTGGCACGTGATGCACCGCCGCTGACATCGCCGCCGCTGACATGCTCGGCCGCAGAGGGAGATGAGGGAGAGTTTGAAGTTCAAGTTGTAAGTTCACGTGATAGTCGGCGAACTACTTCTTGTTCGCATGCAAATTGATTCGAAAATATAACACCGCGCAAATTGACATGTGCACGTTACTTTACCAGGTGTTACGACACAATAACAATAGCCCTATTTTTGTCGATTTTATTACAATACTGTAGGAACCCTACATAGTATACCGAGTAGGAGCCAGCTCTGTGTTTCTAACATGGTTACATCTCCACTAATTCATGACCCAACGCCGTTGTTGTACATAATACCTGGCTTTTGTTCCTATGACGGTTATTACTCCGAGACTGACCGCACTGGCATTGACCATTGTACAGCAAACCATCC